>Ga0316201_10002540_pt1 | contig 13025 bp, 10 predicted proteins | sample CS6wburrow_MG_FD_204516 | JGI IMG/M metagenome (GOLD analysis project Ga0316201, IMG submission 204516) | Coastal sediment microbial communities from Delaware Bay, Delaware, United States - CS-6 worm burrow | ecosystem: Environmental > Aquatic > Marine > Coastal > Sediment | place: USA... | reverse complement strand
TCCTCGGTCAACTTGGTATGCAGCCCAGGGAACTGATGCGCAAGGGCCAGTCGGAATACAAGGCAATGGGGCTCGATAATGAGCAACTGAGCGACGAGCAACTGGTTGCTGCGATGATAGAAGCGCCTATTTTGATCGAGCGGCCTATCGTGCTGGCAAATGGCAAAGCCCGTATTGGTCGTCCACCCGAATCTGTTCTGAAAATCCTTTGAAACGCTGGACACAACTCATGCTGGCTACCTATGTAGCCACACTGGTCTGGCAGGTGATCTGGCATTGGCTGTTGCCGCCACCACTAGGTGCCCGTAATGGCTGGTTAACCTTGTTTGCCTGCCTGCCACTTTTAATTCCGTTGACCGGTCTTTTCCGTGGAAACTACCGCAGTATGATCTGGGCAGGCTTGCTGCTAATGCTTTACTTTACCATTGGCATCATGGAAGCCTGGAGCAACCCGCAGCAAAGACTGCCCGCTATGGTGCAGGTTGCACTGGTCGTCTTCTATTTATTTGCGTTCAAAAAGCGTAACCGCAGCCCGGCCTGATTGCTTCGCTGGTTTATCAACTGGTGTAGTGTCAACCCTAACCCCCGGACTCGACTTGGGGCTCCGGTTGCACTGTAACCTCGATCTCCTGCAACACCTCTGGACGCGATATAAAAAACTGACGGTAGAGGATGTTAATACGGGTTAGTGCATAAGCCAGGCTGGCCGGCATCGATGCTTGATGGCGCACCGCCTCCGGTTGTTTTGACCAGTCTTCACGAAACTTGTACAGGCGTTCACGGGCAATCCTGTTTACAGAGGTCATTGGCACGTTGTCTTCCCTGAAACGTCGCAAGGTCCGTTGCTCCAGCAAACCTGCATCACCCACGATTGCCATTCGAATTGAGTCGGTGTTAATGAGTGACTCCGGGTAGAACAGCATCATCTGCATTCGCAACATTGCCTTGGCAATCGAGACCTCTGACATCTCATCGTATAAAGACACGACATCACCTTGTGAATTGCGGGCGTTCGGCAATAATATTCGGTTATAAATATCCATTTGTTGTGCCTGGTACAAGGCCTGCAAATGCTGGTTCAGGCGGGTTTTAATTTCCGTTGGAGCTGGTAATTCCAGCGATTCAACACCAATACCTGTGACAAACCAGTCACGCCATTCCGCCCCCCGGTCCCAGTTACTTTGCAACAACCGGGACGGGAGTTTTCTCGCCGCGGCAAGATAAGTCAGGCGATTGGGTACGATACCACCACGATTTACCCGCAATGGCGTAATCATGCGGCTTCCCACCCACTCAACCGGGCAACTGTCTTCCAACACCTCCTCAGATGCCTTGGCGAACAAATAATGATGTTCTTCGGGGCCGGTGAAACGGAAACCGAAAATATCACTGACCTGCTTGTATCCTACATAACGGCCAACCAGGTCAAAACCCAGGTGTCCAAAATAATTTGCAACGTTTTCATCATCCGCGCGAACCAGTTCAGAACGGCGCTGCACCCATTCCATATTGCGGTAACAGATTTCGATATGTCCAAATCCCGCTTGCTCTGCCAGCAGGTATTCATCAGGAAACAAGCCTATGAGTGCCCGGGTCGTGCTGAGATTACCTGACATTTCACATACTGCAAGCGCATCACAAGGTGCAATGACAAGGTCATTCGGGCGGTAAGCGGTTTTTTGCGAAGCGTTCTCACCAAGAACGACATCAGCACCTGGCCTGAGTCTCTGATTGCGAAAGTCGGCTTCTGCTTTACTGATACCAGATTCCAGTTGCCGCAAGGCAATCTCATAATCCGTCGTGATGCGACTGATCAGGTCATTGTAGCCAGTCCCGGAAGCGGCCAGACACTCCGATTGTTCCACCATGGCCAGGACAATTTCTTCACCTATATTTCGCATTCTTGAAATACGGTTTTCATTCTCCGTAGTATCAAAAAACTCCGGATAGTGTTCACCAAACCAGCTCATGATATTGGCAAGAACAGACCATTCAAGCGGATTGGGGAGTACATTGGCGGGTGGCAGGCAATCGGTGATGAAACGATCGTCCAGGTAACCAACGGCGTAGTTGATTCTCTGCCACGGAGCAACACCTAGTTCACGCCGCAACGTTTCGTTGGTAAACGGACCGTTCATGTCACCTGACAGTTCAGCCACCCGGGTTTCCCTGTCTGCCATCTGCAACAGGGATTCCATACAGGAATCGAATTGACGACGTATCAAGCCTGAACCATCGCTATCATCCCGCTTAGCGGTCAATCCGATACAGGTATTTAAGCCCCTCTCAATCCTTGCACGAACGGGCGTATTGAAGTAATAGGCCATGTCCGGAATCAACAGTGCCAATTGCGCGACCGCGTCTGCCAGCATTCTCCGTGAAGCCCTTGTCTCTATTGCATGATTTGCGGGATTGTCAGTTGACTCGATTTCGGTAGATATATCATCACCCGAACCTCCATCCTCAAGTTCCTGAGTACCAGGTTCCCGGCTACCAGGATCATCGGCGTGGAAACCCGCAACCGCTGACAGCACCTCATAAATTGCCGTTATCGTGTTATTCAAATTCGGATCGACCGCTGCAAAGCTTTCCGCATAGTGCGCTGATATAGAGGGTAGTTCTGCCAGCAGCCAGTCAACCAGTGAAAATGACTCCCGTTCGTTTACCGGAAACTCAAGCAGTCTGAAAGAAACCGAAAGCAGACCCTGGACAAAGTTAAAATATTGCCCCTCATGCAGACCATCGATCAGGCTGAGGAGATATAACGAATCTTTGAGATGGTTCACGGTACTGACATTTTCTTCTCCAGTCAGTGTTGGCAACCCATTGAGTATTGAATAGCGCAGTCGTATCAGCCCTTTGCTGTCCGGCGGGCGTGCATCGACCGCACTCATTACGGTTTCTGACATCGCTTGAGGAAGATTGTCCAGCCATTTGTCCCGGTTGTTGGAAGACTCTTTCACTACCGGTGGCAAGGGGGGCATCAACCGGTCTGTGAACCAGGCAGTTTCGACTACTTTCCATGCCGCGTCTGCGACACCATCAACTTCAGTCAAGCGCAAAAATGCATCCCAAAGATTGACAACATCGGCCTCAACTTCAAGCAACAGGTTTGGCAGGTTGGTCAGTGCAAGTGGCTGACTTGATCGCTGGAAAACCTGGTAAATCAGAACCGCTTGGGGCATATGACCCGGAAATAGCAAGGGCATGTTTCCAAGGTCGTGCTGCTGAAGTTCTTCGATTAACTGCCAGGCCGCCGGGTCCAATACAGAATCGTGTGGTCGCACCCATCCGTGACGGTCAATGAGTGTTTGCAACCAGGCACGATCATCAAGGTAACTTTGTGCCAGGACATTATGATCAAGCTTGATTCCGGCCTTAAATTCACGTTCAGCCCGGCTCACTATATGTGCGGCTACAGCCAGGTCAAGCAATGCCTGTTCGCGTAATTCCGGTGTTGCCAGCGCCATGGCCATTTGCTGACTGCCAGGCAATACGACCGTTACCGCTAAAGGCGTTTCCGCCAACTCTTCTGCCTGCTCCTGCGCGGTTTTAGGTATAAGCGGCTCGGTTTGCTCCTGGACCTGTGCCATCAGGCTGACAGGAAAGGATAAGAACAACACAATTAGAATTGACCACAATACCCCAGAAAATAAGCTATGTTGCGAATTTCCCGAGTCTGCTTCAACCTGCCGGACCTGAATATTCATATTTATTTACCCATGACGCTTGCACGCTATACTACCTGTTGCAATATAACAGCAACAATGAATTCAGTAAGGCAATAATAATGAAAAAACTACTCGTTGTTACCACAGGTGGCACAATCGACAAGATTTATTTTGACGATATGAGTGACTACCAGATTGGCGAGCCGTTAATCGGGCAGATTCTGGACCACCTGCAAGTGGGGTTTGAATTTGAAGTCAACGCATTGATGCGCAAAGACAGTCTGCACATCACGGATGAGGACAGGCTTGCAATTCGCGACGCAGTCGCAGCCAGTGATGCGAATCATATTCTGATCACCCATGGTACCGACAGCATGGTCAAAACCGCGTTGATACTGGCCGATATTCCGAACAAAACCATGGTGCTGACAGGCGCCTTGAATCCGGCCCGATTCCGCGATTCTGATGCGATTTTCAATATTGGTTGCGCTGTTGGCGCGGTACAATCCCTTCCACACGGTGTCTGGATTGCCATGAGTGGTACTATTTGGAACCCGGGGAATGTTCGAAAAAACCGCGATAAAAATCGCTTTGAAGCAGTTGATACAACGGATTAGACCCGCTGTAGACGAACACATATATCCTGTAAGCCAAGTATAATATGCGCGTTCGCACCGGTGATTCGGTGCCATCAAACCAGGTCGAATTAATGCCAAAAGCAAGTGATCTTAAAAAAGGTTCTGTTGTAGAAATCGATGGTGAAGTTTACTTTACCCGCCAGATCGAAAAACGCAATCCCTCGGCCCGTGGCGCATCAACCCTGTTCAAAGTCCGTTTCTTCAATGTCCGCAGCGGGCAAAAACTGGAACAGACCTTAAAAGGTGATGATTTTATCAAGGACGGTGACCTGGTCAGACGCTCGGTTCAATTCTCTTATCGCGAAGGTGATATCACCACGTTTATGGATACGGAAAATTACAGCCAGTACGCGCTGAATGCCGAAGCTATCGAAGAGCAATCGGGTTACATGACAGAAGACCTGGAAGGTATGATCGCGCTGCTGGTCGATGGACAGATCGTCGGTGTCGAGATCCCGCAGAACGTGGAACTCGAGATCACCGAAACGGCACCGGGTCTCAAAGCCGCCAGTGCCAGTGCCCGTACCAAGCCGGCACTGCTCTCGACCGGGATAGAGATACAGGTTCCCGAATACCTGGAAAGCGGCGAACGCATCAAGGTCAACACAACCACCGGCAAATTTGTTTCACGCGCCTGAAAAATACCAGCCCGAACATTGCACCACCATGGCCCAAGCCAGCCTCTCGACCGGTTCCCGGTCTCACCTTCTCCGGGATAGTGGTGCAATGTTCGGGCTAAATATAAAGCTTCACTGCGTGAATCACCAGGCCTACCAGGCCGCCCACCAGGGTACCGTTGATACGTATGAACTGTAAATCCCGACCGATCGCCAGTTCCACCCGGCGACTGGTATCCATGCCATCCCAGGATTTCACCGTATCACTGATCAGGCTGGCTATCTGGGCGCTGTTGCGCCCGACCACCAGGGTGATGGCATTGACCAGCCAGGCGTTGAGCCAGGCCTGCATATCCGCGTCACTATCCAGTTCTTCAGCCACGTTACCCAGCCATTGACCGACCTGCTGTCTGATCACTGATTCCGGTTTTTCGATATCCGTTTCGATATTGCGTGCCAGTTCGCGCCACAAACCATACAGGTAATCCTGCAACTCATCGTTATCGAGCAACTGCTGTTTGATGTCATCGCCAAGACGCTGGTGCTCCGGACTATTCTTCAGATCATCCGCCAGGTTTTGTACCCATTGGTTAAACTGGTCACGTAGCGGATGATCCTGATCCAATGCCATTTCAAATAATTGATGTTCGATGCGCTCCAGCATTTTTTTCAGAATCCGGTCATCGACAAAACCCGGTAACCACCATGGGCTTTCCTTTTGCACCCTGGCCCGGATTGCATCGCGGTTGTCATGCACCAGGACGATGGTGTAACGCAATACCTGGGTCAGTATTTGCTGGTGCCTTTGTCCCCGTACCAGCCATTCCAGCGTATTGCCAAGCAGTGGTGCGAGACTTACATTTGCCAGTTGTTTGCTGGAAAGCCTGGAAAGAAACCGGCGCACCCGTTTCTCATGCAGCGCGCCAAGTGCCCACCGCAGTACCGCTGTTGAAAGATCCTCAACGCTGCGTTTACCCTTATCACTTTTTAGCCAACTGACGACAAAAACGGCCAGGTTGGTATTCTGCAGTTTTTTACGGACCACCGCCGGTTCGAGAAAATGATCGGCAACAAAACGCGACATGCTTTCACCGATATCATTCTTCCGGTTGGGTATGATGGCGGTATGTGGAATGGGTATACCCAGCGGATGACGAAACAGTGCCACAACCGCGAACCAGTCAGCCAGGGCGCCCACCATGCCCGCCTCTGCGAACGCGTGCAACCAGGCAGCCCAGGGTGCGGGAGAGCGCAAGGTAATAAAGAATAACAGGACCATCAAGCAAAGCAGTAGCAATGGTATCCGCTTCATACGGCGCAGTTGCAGTGCCTTGTCGTTTTCAGTGGCTATGATCGCAGGTTTCACCATCGTCATGATATACCATCACGCGACCGGTACTACGGGTGGATGGCCTGGAGGTACCACGACGTGAATTTCCACGTGTATTCTTCCATTTTAGAATATGGCCCGGGCTCGTAGTAACGTGAATTCACACCTTCGGAATTGTGTTCGATGATACGTTTATCGGCCCGGGTGGTTACATCCCACAGCCAGGTCAGGCGTGCCTTGTCATAGTCTTTACCCTCTTCTGCATCGCCATTCACCAACCACGTAATATCGCACTCGGATTCGCTCTGTGAAACGGGTGTAAACCTGTAAATCACCACGTGGTCGCAATAGGCCAGTGCAAAAGTGACCGGCCCCACCTGGAAATCGGTGGTGCCGCCGTCGTATGCCTTGACCTCTCCCAGCAATGGGGCAACCGCCTGACCGTCTTCACTGCCGGTGACATGACCGCGCCACATCGGGTATCGCTCGAAGGCATAACCGGTGCCGAAGCCCGGTTCATCGAGATAAACACGGTGCGTTGATTTCTCACTCAGTCCACAGGCACCCGCACGGGCCATGATCATCTCCATCTCGGCCGAGGCGCGGGAACCGGGCTTGGCCAACGCGTGGCCACGGGTATATTCCGGGTGTGAAGGCGCACAGTGATAACACTCGGTATAGTTTTCGACAGATAATTTCCAGTTGGCCTTGATGGCATAGGTTTGCCTATGGGCGACTTTGGCCTGGTCAAGCCGGTATGGGCGCAGGCACTCACTCAAATCTTCACGGACCGGTGCAAAGGATGCAGGCTGGTCGGAAAAATTTATGTAGATCATACCTTCCAGTAACTCGGTATGAATTTTTTTGAGCCTGACTTCAGATTTATCAAAATCATCGGGCATATGGGCCGCAGAGTGAAGCCTGCCATCCAGGTCATAACTCCAGCCGTGATAGCGACAAACCAGTTTCCTTGAACAGCCCCGCTTTTCGAGACAAATTTTTGAACCACGGTGCCGGCAAACATTCAGCAGTGCGCTGACCTGCCCTTCATTGTTGCGCACAATAATGACCGATTCCCCCGCCATTTCAAACAGGAACCAGTCCCCGGTTTCCGGAATTTCACTCAGATGACCGGCGTACAACCAACTCTTGAGAAAGACCTCTTCAACATCACGTTGATAGATGTCGTTATCGGTATAGAACACCTGTTGAAGGGCGGTTCCGGGCGGCTGGGATTGAATTAATTTTGTGAGTAACTTTTTATTCATTCTCTATTCCGGGAAATGCCCTGGGAAAACACCCCGCAGGTAGGACAGGCTTATTTCCCGTGCCCGCTCTGCGGGCATTTTAGACGGGCTTATCAACATATCCAGCCACAAGCCGCTATTCATGGCCAACAGACCGATGGCGACATGCTGTGCCTGGACTTTGAAATTACCTTGTTTGATCAGTTCTTCGCAAAGTCCGGTTAACAATTGCTTGTACTCCCGGCTGCTTTCTGCACAAATCTTACGGTACGTCAGACGTGATCGGCTCTCACCCCAGAAAGCAAACCATACGGCCAGTTTGTTACGCTGACAAATCTGTTTATCAAAATCCACAGCGGCCAGTGCGGCCAGTTTTTCAGCGGCCGTTTGACCACTTGAATTCATGACTTTGTACCATGCGCTGCGGTATTCGTCCACGATATGACCCAGGGTTTCTTCGAGTAACCTTTCCTTGCTTTTGAAATGAAGATTGATAATACCCTGGCTGAGTCCCGCTTCCCTGGCGACGGTTGCAATCGTGGTTTCTGACAAACCATGCCTGGCGATCGAGCGTATGGTCGCCTTGATCAGCTGATCCTGACGCACTTCTTTGGACGCTGTGCGTCGCTTGGTCCGGGATTTTTTCAAAGATCGGCTCAAACCGGTTCCTCATTCAAATGCAGCATGCAAACGCTGGCTTTACCCTTTCAGCATAAGTCCTTTCAAAAAGATTTTCAATGAATGAATAACCATTCATTCATAGTAGACAGATAGGGTGAGATGTGCGAACCTATGTCAAGGTCATTGTGCTACAGAAACTTCACCGGGAAACTGGTATAGCGGGAGCGCGTAAGCTTGAAAAAATATGATGCCATCGTCATCGGTGCGGGCCATAACGGCCTGACCAACGCAGCCTACCTGGCCAAAGCCGGACTCGACGTTTTACTGCTCGAAAAGAACCCCCATATTGGTGGCGCAACCATCAGTCTTAAGAAGCACAAGGACTGGATCTATTCCAATTGCTCCTATGTCAGCAGCCTGTTGCGACCGGAAGTCTATCGCAGTATGAACCTGGCCAAATACGGTCTGCAAATTGTGCCCTACGGTGGCAACGCCACGCTGTCTCAAAATGGTGATTACATAGGCTCTTATGTTGATCCGGATGTATCACGCAGGGAAATGGCCCGTCTCAGTCCACGCGATGCAAACGCCAAAGTCCGTTTTGATCGCGACATCATGCGCCAGTGCCGGTTTATCAGGCAGTTCCTGCTGCGCACTGCCCCGGATCCCACATCATTCAAACCACGTGACCTCGTGGAAATGCTGCATATGGGTAAAACCCTGTTGAAGATGGGCGAGGACGTTATCTACGACATGATGCGTCTGTACACGATGAGTATTTCAGAATACCTGGATGAGTATTTTGAACACCCGTTGATCAAGGCCGCCAAGGCCGGTAGCGGTATTATCGGATCCGCCATGGGGGTCATGTCACCCGGCACCGCCTACGTTTTGCTGCACCATGCAATGGGTGACGTCGATGGCAATATGGGCGCCTGGGGATTTGCACGCGGCGGTATGGGGGCTATTGCCGATGCGATGGCAGACTGTTTCAAAGACCATCGCGGAAATATCCAGACAGATTCCGGTGTAGCACAGATACTTGTGAGCAATGGCAAGGTAACCGGTGTAGCACTCGAAAACGGTGACGAACTTTACGCCGATGTCGTTGTTTCGAACATGACGTTGCCACGAACATTCCTTGAATGCATGGACCCGAAAGACCTTGAACCGGAATTTATTCGCAAGGTGAGGAATTTCAAAATTCGAGGCTCGTCCGGCAAACTCAATTTTGCCCTCGATGGTGTGCCGCAATTTACTGCGCTCGAAGGCAACCCGGAACTCATCAAGGGTGATTTGCACCTGGTGGATAGTGTTGAACGACTGGAGCGTGCCTACGACGACTGGAAAGATGGCATTTGGTCACAGGACCCTTATGTAGACATTCTCATTCCATCACTCACCGATCCGACCATGGCACCGCCAGGCAAGCACTTCATGTCGGTATTCGTGCAGTATGTGCCTCCAAAAGTAAACGGCAAGGACTGGACTACAGATCTGCGCGATCAGTTCGGGCAGACCGTCATCAACAAGATCGAGTCATACGCTCCAGGTTTCAAAGACCTGATCCAGCACGTGGAAATTCGTACCCCGCGTGAACTTGAAGATGAAGTTGGTCTGACCGAGGGCAATATCTTCCTTGGCGAACTGACCATGGACCAATTGCTTTTCAATCGCCCCATACCCGGTTATGCGCAATACCGCGGACCTGCAAAAGGTTTGTATATGTGCAGTTCTTCCAACCACCCCGGAGGTGGTGTCATGGCCGCCCCGGGAGCCAATGCTGCTCGTGAAATCCTCCGGGACATGCGTAAACCCAATACAGTACCGGAGGGCTGGCTCGATGACTAACAGCAACGAGCATACCGTTATCATCGGGGCTGGCCACAACGGCCTGGTGTGTGCGGCATACCTCGCCAGGGCCGGCAAAAAAGTTACCGTGCTGGAAGCCGCCGAACACGCAGGTGGCGCAGCCATTACCCGGGAGTTCGCACCCGGTTTCAAGGTGTCGGCCGGTGCACACCTGCTCTTCCTGCTGGATAAGAACATACGCAAAGAGCTATCCCTCGAATCTGCAGGCCTGTCATATTCACAAACAAACATGAAAACCACGGCACTGGCTGAAGATGGCAACCACCTGCAGATTTCGGGAGATGCATTACAGGGTGCAAATATCAGCGACAAGGACCGGCTGGCCATGAAGGAATACCGGCGGTTCATGAACCGGTTTGCCGGTGTAATCAACCGTCTGAACAACCGTATTCCACCCAGGATTGCGACCCGCAACCGCAGCGACTGGATTAGCCTGGCAAAAATGGCGTTGAACATCCGCTTGCTGGGTAAGGATGACATGCGTGAGTTCCTGCGTATCGCAGGTATCAATATTTACGATGTGCTCCAGGAAAATTTCGAGAATCCCTTGCTCAAGGGTGCATTAAGCCTGGATGGTGTGCTGGGTACGAACCTGGGCCCCCGTTCCAACAACAGTGTGTTCTGCGCATTACATCGTCTCAGTGGCTTGCAGGGCATTGCCATGCCAAAGGGCGGCATGGGTACCGTCAGCAACGCGCTGGCGCAGGTGGCAGGCAAACAGGGCGCCATAATCAGGACATCGGTAACCGTCTCACGCATCCTGATGGATGGTGATCATGTTTCCGGTGTTGAACTGCAAGGTGGTGAGAAAATCGCTGCCGGCACGGTGATATCCAGCGCTGATCCCAAGACCACTTTCCTCGATTTACTGGGTGCCCGCAACCTGGAAGCCGGCTTTGTACGCAGGGTCCGGAACATTCGTATGCGTGGCAATTCAGCCAAACTTCACCTTGCGCTGAACAGCGCGCCGGAGTTCAAAGGGCTAAACCAGAATCAGCTTGGTGATCGTTTGCTGATCGCTCCGGACATGGACTACGTAGAGCGCGCCTTTAACCAGTCAAAATATGGCGAATATTCGATCAAACCGGTAGCGGAAATCATTATTCCGAGCCTGCACGACACCAGTCTTGCACCACCGGGAAAACATGTACTGTCGGCCGTGGTGCAATATGCACCCTATGAACTGAAAGCCGACTGGTCGGAAAAGAAAGCCGCTTTTACAGACAAGCTTATCGATTTACTGGACGCCTATGCACCGGGGATTCACTCGAAGATTCTCCACAGGGAACTGTTAACACCGGTGGATATCGAATCTGAATTCCGAATCAGCGGCGGTCATTGGCACCACGGTGAACTGGCCATAGACCAGTTCCTCATGTTGCGGCCCGTGCCTCATTCCGCTCAATACGCGAGCCCGGTCAACGGCCTGTTCCTGTGTGGTGCAGGCAGCCATCCCGGCGGCGGTGTGATGGGCAGCGCCGGTCGAAATGCTGCAAACGCAGTGTTGGGAATAAAAGATGTTGAGGGTCAAAACTCATGAACCAGATCAGCAGCAGAGACAATGTACGGGCTATCGATTATTCCACCAAGGCACATTACCTCACCAAGGTTTTTCAAAGTCCGTTCTTTTCGCGCCAGGAACCCCTGAATCACCTGAAGGAATGGGGGCGCTGGGCAGACTACCTGTCCCCGCACGCCTATACCTGTTCCGCCATGGAATATTTTGCCTGCCGCAATGCCTGCACGGTCTTTGACCTGACACCGATGAGCAAGTACCGCATCAGCGGCAAGGATGCCCTGCCCTGCCTGAATCGCCTGGTAACACGCGAAGTCAGCAAGATCAAACCGGGCCGGGTCGGCTATTGCATCTGGTGCAACGACGAAGGCCAGGCAATTGATGACGGCACGATATTTCACCTGGGTAAAGACGACTACAGGTTGTGCTCGCAGGAACGCCACCTGGATTGGTTATCGACCAACACGATTGGTTTTGATGTCAGGGTGACGGATGAAACCCACGAAGTGGCAGCACTGGCGCTGCAGGGTCCCACAAGTTGCGCAACACTCAAAAAAATGGGGCTCGACGGTGTCGAGAACATGAAGATATTCGATATCAGGCATTTTTCCTTTGAGGGTACGCAACTCTTGCTATCGCGTACCGGTTTTACCGGTGATCTCGGTTATGAGCTGTGGATAGACCCGCAACATGCCGAGGTGTTGTGGGACCGGTTATTTGAGGCCGGTCATCTGCACGGTATAACGGCCATGGGCGACGAAGCACTTCAGATGCTCAGGGTCGAGGCTGGATTCATCCAGTGCCGGCATGAGTTCATGCCCGCTCATGCAGCCGTACGTACCGGTCATACCCGCTCGCCGTTTGAGCTGGGGCTTGGCTGGCTGGTAGATTTCAACAAGCCGGTATTCAATGGCCGCAAGGCGCTGCTCGCGCAAAAAAAGCATGGCCATCGTTATAACCTGGTCAAGCTCGATATCGATGGCAATAAACCAGCGCGTGATTCCTACGTTTTTACAAAAAGCAAAAAACAGATCGGTACGGTAACCTCCGCAACCTGGTCACCTTCCGCCAAGGCGAGTATTGCCCTGGCAACACTGGAAACACCCCATGGTAAACCGGGTGAAGAACTGCTGGTGGAAATTTACTACCAGAAAGAACTGAAGTGGAGCCGCGTGATGGCCAGAGCACGGGTAGTAAAGGACGTGTTTTACGATCCGCCCCGTAAGCGTTTGACACCACCTGCTGATTTCTGAATAGAAGGTCGAACACGGGACTGGTGACAGTGACTAGCTGTGAATTCCAGCAACGTTGTAAACACCAAAGCCTGGCGACTCTTGAGAAACAGACTGTTCTGACAAGGACGCAAAGGCACGGCAGGCGGTTGCGGCCTGTGCTCTCTGGCCAGCGGTCCCGGATCAAGATCCGGGACTGCCCTCGCAGCCAGCCGGATCTTAACGGGACCGGCCTCACAATACATCCTGTATTGGTCGGCCTCGATCGGGCTTCCTGCCCG
>Ga0316201_10002539_pt1 | contig 13035 bp, 15 predicted proteins | sample CS6wburrow_MG_FD_204516 | JGI IMG/M metagenome (GOLD analysis project Ga0316201, IMG submission 204516) | Coastal sediment microbial communities from Delaware Bay, Delaware, United States - CS-6 worm burrow | ecosystem: Environmental > Aquatic > Marine > Coastal > Sediment | place: USA... | reverse complement strand
TATGATGAAAATTTATACCTACAAAAACTGTGGCAGTTGCAAGAAGGCGACGAAGTGGTTGGACGCGCAGGGCGTCGATTACGAGGAAATCGCCATTCGTGAAACGCCGCCTTCAGTTGCCGAGTTGAAGGCGATGCTGAGCTACCAAAACGGGGAGATTCGAAAACTCTTCAACACGGCAGGAGGTGATTATCGGGAGTTGAACATGAAAGCAGTGCTCCCGGAAATGTGCGAGGCAGAGGCACTCAAGCTACTTGCGGGGCGTGGTAATTTGGTCAAACGCCCATTCCTCTTAGGCGAAGGCATGGGACTCGTTGGTTTTAAAGAGGCAGACTGGTCGGCGGCGATTCAGGTGTAGGTGGGAATGAAATCACGGAGATGGGGTGTTTTTATTCGCCTCACAGTTCGAGTTTCTTCAGTTCCTTTAGCATGAGTGGAATTGACGACCTTATAAATACAGTTGCGGCCCTTCGTGAGCCCGAGACCGGATGCCCCTGGGATATTGAGCAAGACCATCAGTCAATTGCAGACTGTTTGATCGATGAATGCTGCGAGTTGCTTCAGACGATAGATCGTCTTGATATGCACCACATGGAGGAGGAGTTGGGCGATGTGTTACTTCAAGTGGTGATGCATGCGCAAATGGCTCAGGAGGCCGGACATTTTGATTTTGATGCTGTCTGTTGTGAGGTGAATGAAAAATTGGTTCGTCGCCACCCGCATGTCTTCGGCGAGGGCGCACTGGGCGATTCGGATGCTGTCTTGACTCAGTGGGATCAGATCAAGGCCGAAGAAAAGAAACGTGGGCCGGAGCAGCAGGGGCGCTTCAAAGACCTTCCCCGTCAATTGCCCGCGCTGATGTTTGCCCAGGATGTATATAAGCAAATCCAAAAGCAGCAGATCGATGCTTCGGGAGTGATCGACGATGGCGGGATACAGATGACTGCTGCGGCCTTGGCGGCCGACGAGGAGGCACTGGGTCGGCAGCTTTTCGAAATCGCGGCAGCTTGCAGGATCAAAAAGATCGAGCCCGAATCAGCCCTCCGACGCTACGCCCAGAAAGTAATCGATACATTGGAGAAGGTCTAGGTTTAGACCATGAGCCTACGAATTCTCACAAGTTCTTATCGATGAAGATTCGTGGAGATTCGTGTGTAGTTGTGGGGGACCAATCCGTGCCATTGGAGATTCGCCGACGGAAGGGCATGCGGCATCTGCGTCTGAGCTTAGGGCATCAGAATCAAGTGATCGTCTCGGTTCCTTGGCCTTGTTCGGACGGGGAAGCCTTAAAATTTGTGGAGAAACAGGGCGCTTGGTTGGAGGCTCAACTCTCGAAACTCCCGCTGCCATGCAGCTTACTGGATTGGCTCGGTGAGCATCCGAGACTGAGCGCAAGTGGTGACATTTTTACTGTGCGTATCGACCGAATGGAGAAACGAACGCGAGCGGACTATGTTTTTGATCTTGGTGGGTCGGAGCTTGTTTTGCGGATTTCAGTCCAGACGGAAGCTGTCGAGTCTGCTATCCTGCACTTGGTTCGTCGGTTCGCTAAAGATGCACTGACCTGTCGGGTGGCATACCATGCCAAGCGCCTCGGGCTGACTTTTAGCAAATTGAGTGTGCGTGATCAATCGAGTCGCTGGGGTTCGTGTTCCGGTAGTGGAGGAATCTCGCTGAATTGGCGCCTCGTTTTACTCGAGCCTGTGTTACAGGATTATATTATTCTTCACGAATTGGCGCATCTTACTGAGATGAACCATTCGCGGCGTTTCTGGGCCTTACTTGACAGCTACGATCCAGCGCGTGAATCCAATGAGGCGCAACTGGATCGCTTGACGCCCAAGATCATGCGAGTGGGGCGCTAGGCAGGAACGTCGAACATTGAACGTCCAACTTCCAATGGTGCGTTCTCGTACCGTCGAAATTTAAGAATCCTAAGCGTACGATGTTCAACGTTCGACGCTCAAAGCGGCTGCTGCCTCTGCGCAGCGTATGCCGTCTAGGGCAGCGCTGACAATACCACCGGCAAACCCGGCACCTTCGCCGCAGGGAAAGAGACCCGCGACATCGGGGTGTTGCAATGTAGTTTCATTGCGGGGGATGCGAACTGGTGAGCTGGTGCGTGTCTCGAAGCCAATCAAATTACAGTCTTCCGTGATGTAGCCTTTCATTTGCCGACCGAAGAGCTTCAGGCCCCGCTTGAGTCGATCGACAATCCACGTAGGCAAAATTTCGTCGATGCGAGCGCTCTTGATTCCGGGGAAGTAACTGGTCTTGGGCAAATCCTGTGATGCCTTGCCTTCGAGGAAATCTGTCACTCGTTGCCCCGGGGCGACTTGTCCGCCGCCACCTGCTTGCTTGGCGGCCACCTCTAATGCTTTCTGAAAGGCAATCCCCGCGAGGACTCCGTTGGATGCAAGGAAGGGGGAGGTGTCTTCCGGCTCAACCGTGACGACCATTCCGCTGTTGGCAAAAGGCGAGTCGCGGCGAGCGAGGCTCATGCCGTTCACCACGACTTCGTCATTTTCGGTCGCGGCGGGAACAATGAATCCGCCCGGGCACATGCAGAAGGAGTGTACTCCGCGATTATCGATTTTAGTGGCGAGGCGATAGCTCGCGGCTGGGAGCTGGCGCGGGCGCTCTGATCCGTTGGGGTAATGATACTGCAAGGAATCGATTAGTGGCTGTGGGTGCTCGATCCGTACGCCGACGGCAAAAGCCTTTTGCTCTAGACGGATCTGCTGTTCTTGGAGTTTCTCATAAATATCACGTGCGGAATGACCCGTCGCGAGGATGACGCGCTCGCTCAAGAACTCACGTCCATCGGTTGTGGTGACTCCTTGGATGCTCCCATCCTGTAAGATGAAATCTTTTACCTTGGCACCGAAATGCACTTCGCCGCCGGCTTCGATGATGGACTGGCGCATCGCCATCACCACCTTTGGGAGGAGGTTCGAGCCGATGTGCGGATGGGCGTCGATTAAAATGCGCTCGGGAGCTCCGTGGGCGACGAAAGTTTCGTAAATTGTACGAACGGGCCCGCGCTTGGTCGCTCGGGTGTACAGTTTACCATCCGAAAAAGTACCGGCGCCACCTTCGCCGAAACAGTAGTTGGAGTCTTCGATCACGGTGCCCTCTTTCAGTATCGGGCCGAGGTCGAAGCGTCGGGCGGAGGCGTCTTTGCCGCGTTCAAGAATGATCGGCTTGAGCCCCAGTTCCAGGGCACGGAGTGCGGCAAACATTCCAGCCGGGCCACAGCCCACAATAATGACGGTCTTCGCTTCCGCTTTAACTTGTGGATATTCCGGCTCTGGCGCGGGGGCAGGGGGCAGTGCGGTGTCGATGCCGACAGCTAGTCGAAGTTGTACCTTTATCTGTCGTTGGCGTGCGTCGATGGAGTGCTTCAGAAGTCGCAATTCGTGGATTCGTTCTACCTGAATTTCGAGCTGCTTCGCTACGGCGGATTTTTGAGCTGCGGGATCCTCCGATTGCTCTAGCGGCAATACGATATCAACGATGGTCGGTTCGGCGTTTTGGTCTGCAGATTGTTCAGGCATATGGGAATATTGTTCTATTCTAATCTATCTCTTACATAAAGCCCGATTAGTAAACCTGTATTACACCAACTCTATGAAGATTTCAGTTCTACCGCTTGTTTTTATATTCTCGGCAGTTTTTGCCATGGCGGCGAGTTCGTTACAGCACGAGGTCAGTTCGAAGGTGCGGACGAAAGAGTTTTCGCTTAAGAAGCAAGTCATGCTAAAAGGCTACGATGTGGTCAGTTATCAACTGCCGAATGGCCCGGAGAAGGGCAACGCAAGCTATCAAGTTGAATACAAAGGAGTGGTTTATTATTTCGTCAATACAGCGAATAAGAACACCTTTTTAGCGGATCCGGAACGCTATGAGCCACTCTATGGTGGCTGGTGTGCCTATGCGATGCTGGAGGGCGATAAGACCAAGGCGAATCCCGAGAGCTTCAAAGTCGTTGATGGACGTCTCCTTGTTTTTTACGACGGGCTGTGGGGCGACACGCTGGAGTTGTGGAACGAGATGCTGACCGCAGAGATGACGGATCAGACCCTGATCGAAAAAGCGGATGCTCGTTGGGAATCGATTCTTCGGTAGCGATTAGCGTTTGATGAATCTACGCGCTACGGGGCATCCTCGTTTTGCGATCCTAGTGATGATGGTCGAGGTAGAGCTCTTTAAACGCTGCGATTTTTTTACTTAGAGTGGCTACCGCTTGACCATCCACAGTTTGTTTCGCTTTCATCGAATAGACGATGATGTGGTGGAGGAGTTCTAGTTTTTCGGCATAGTGATCGGCGCCGGATTTGATGCGCTGGGCTAGAAAATAGTTCGCGGCTTCGTCGATGATTTTTTGAGCGTGGGTCTCTTTGTTGGTCGTCCAGCGGATGACTTGCTGGAGGTCTTGCGCACTGAGTGTCTCTTGGGCGGACAACTCGGTAATCTGTGTGCTGGCTTTCGCAATGGTCGCCACGTGCTGTTCGAGTTCGCCGAATTTTAACTCGTCGCCGTAGATACCGCAGGGTACTTGACAGTGTGCGTTGGCAGTTTGCGCGAGTAGAAGAGGGAGGATTAAAATGGAGAGGAGGGATGCAATTTTCATAGTCTGCGTGATTCCGAGTTTACGTTAGAAGGAATTAGGAAAATAGCCTTTATGGCGTTGATTGCAAGTTGCTGGGTTTTTCTGCCTCGACGGGTTTTAGTGGATGGGGTTCTCTCTTTTGCTTTTAGCAACTGATCCTCGAAAGAATTATGGCCATTGTATGGAGTCAGACGATTGACGCAAATCACTACGAAGTACGCTCCGCTGGGGCGACGCTACGGCTGTATCGTAACGGAGTGAATCATTCGCAGTGGAATCCCAATCGTCCGCTCTCCGGTTGTATTTGGGATCTGATCGCGTTGCCGGCACTTTACCGCCCGATGGGTAGCATTCGCAATGCACTCGTTCTGGGTTTTGGTGCGGGGACGGTGGCGGCGCAATTGCGTGAACTGGTTGAGCCAGAGCGAATTGTTGGACTGGAGCTCGACCCGATTCATCTTTCGATTGCCGATGGCTTCTTTGATTGCGCGGAGGGTTGCGAGCTGATCGCGGCCGATGCGGTAGAGTGGGTGCATGAGACGGACGAGTTGGGAACTTTTGATTATATTTTGGATGATCTTTACGGCGAGGAAGACGGTTTGCCTGTGCGCTGTGCGCCGATGGACCTCGATTGGTGTCGCCGACTGGCTGAGTTGGTCAGGCCCGGAGGGATGTTGGTTTTTAATTTGGTCGAGCCTCGGAAGGTTCCGCACTTGCCGCCATTCAAAGATCCCGCGCTGAAGAAACGCTTTCCTCATACGATGGTTTTTAAAATGGAAGGCTACGAGAATCGGATCGTGGCCTTTAGCGAGAACGCATTCGACGAAGCCTGTTTTCAGGAACACCTGCGCCGCATCTGCAAAGCCTATCCGCGCTGTTACGGTGTAGGGAAACGGTATCTTTCTTCGACGCGATAACGTAGCATACGCAAGCTTTGTCTTGCTGGATCGGATAAATCATTGATTATTAATACTATGATCGAAAGAGATTCCGGCGGGAGAGTCACCTTAGGCAAATGGGAGTATGCGGTTCAAATTTTAATCGTACTTAGCCTGATAGAGTTCGCTTTTGAGACGCTGCCTAGGCTTAGCGATGGCTGGTTGCTGTTTTTTAATATTTTTGAGACTGTAACCGTCCTTCTATTTACGGCTGAATATCTAATCCGTATCTTCTACTGCCGCCCTAAAGGCGCATATGTGTTTTCGTTTATGGGGATCATCGATTTGCTGGCGATCCTTCCTTTTTACCTCACGACTGGATTGGATCTTCGTTCGGCTAGAGCGTTTAGATTGTTCAGGTTATTTCGGCTATTTAAGCTCGCCCGCTATAGTTCAGCGATGCGTCGGTATCAGCAGGCATTTATTATAATCAAAGAGGAGTTGGTCTTATTTGGCGTGTCAGCGTTGATTGCGGTCTACCTCGCTTCGGTCGGCATTTATTACTTTGAGCACGACGCACAACCGGAGGTATTTTCTTCAGTTTTCGAATCGCTGTGGTGGGCGATTGTTACTCTGACGACCGTGGGTTATGGTGACTCTTATCCAATCACAGTTGGCGGCAAAGTATTTACTTCAATAGTGGTTTTGGTTGGCGTCGGTACCGTGGCCGTCCCCACCGGATTGTTTGCTTCAGCCCTTTCAAGAAAAAGAGACTAAAAGCGGATTATATCATTCTTAAGACTGCACGAACCTCCGTCTTTTGAGCAGCACTTATGCTGGATCGGTCAACCTTTCCCCGTTGCCCTTCTCCGCTCACTTCGACGCCGCGATCACTCCGGCGCGGGCGGCGGCGAAAAGGTATTGCTGCGCGTAGCCCGAAGCTTGGCCGAAATGAATACGAGCAAATTGCTGAAGCTGGGGGAGGCTCCAGCCTTCGAGTTGATAGGCACGGGTAAGGATTTTCTCGACCCAAGTGTCGATTGGAAAGGCTTCGAGGCGACCCGCGCCGAAAAGCAGGGTGCAGTCGGCAATTTTTCGGCCGACGCCCGGAAGTTCGAGAAGTCGTGCGCGTGCGATCTCGGTGGTGGCGGTTTCGGTGGCTTCGAGCCATCCAGGGCGCTCTTTCAGAAAGCATGCAGTTTGGTAAATATAGCGGGCGCGGTAGCCGAGCTTGGCCGCACGGAGGCGTGCCTCGCCCGCTTCAGCGAGTTGTTCCCAAGTGGGGAGTGCATGACTGCCGTCAGGAAGGACGGAGCCCATGTCGAGGGCGACCGCTTCGCAGATCGCTTTAATCTGGGGGATTTGCTTGGTCGAGCTGCAGAGAAAACAAAAGAGGGTTTCGGCGAAGGGTTGGCGAAGGATGCGGAGGCCGTCGAAACTTCGGATTGATTTTTGCAGTACGGGATCGTTACGCCAAGGCAACGCATCGGTAATCGCGGCGAAATCCTGATCGAGGGCGAAGTAATGATGTAGGGCTTGGAGTGTTTGAGCGCCGTCGTCGGATTCCGGAACACTGAAATAGATCGTTTCATCGACCTGCTTGAGGCGCACGACATGGGAGCTCCAGCGACCTTCGTAGAAATTCTCGATTCGATTCCAGCGAAAGGTTTGTCCGCCATCGAGTGTCTCGGCCAACGCACGTTCACTGAAGTGTGGTGCTTTTGACCAGAGTTCCCAGATTTTGAAAGGTGACGTTTTCAATGGTTGGGACCGTTGCATTCGTCTTTAGCGAAGCGCCGCTAGTGCGCGCGAGCAGCCTTTACAGGCTCCATAAGTAGCTCTGTTTGCTACCTAGGATTGCCCCGTTGGCGTCCTTGATGGTGAAGCGCCATGCGCCCGGGATCGCATTTGTCACAGGCCAGTCTTCGCCGGTAAGGCCAATGAAGATCTCTTTGCTCTTCGGACGCTTGGCTGGAAGGGTGAAAGTATGCTCCTGAACGTCGAGTGACTTAGGTGTGTAGAATTCACCAAAGACGGTCGTTCCTGCGGGGAGGCGTCGTGCGTCTTGGTCGAGGATGAGCGTAAAATAGTAGCCACTGCGCGTTTCCGAGTTTGTGCGGAGGATGACGCGGTCGCCCTGATATTCTTTACCCGACAGGTATTCAGAGATGCGCATGAAGTCCTGCTGCTCAATGTAACGCGATTTGATTTCGTCGATCGTCACGGATGTGACTGCAGGCTTACGAGTCGATGCACAGGAGATACAGAGCGTGCTGAGTAGAGCGAGGAGGAGAAAGCGCATGGCTTGTAGATTCGTGAGGGAGCAGGGCTTGTCAATAGTCGCGTCGACGTGTCGCGCGCCTCAGGCCCACTGGGGTGGGTTTTGCAGCTCGGGTTTAAGGACGCCGATACAGGGCAACTGGCGGTAACGCTCGGCAAAGTCGAGGCCATAGCCGACAACGAATTCGTCGGGAATTTTGAAGCCTACGAAGTCGGCTTCAAAGTCGACGCTGCGCTTGGTGTGCTTATCCAGAAGCACGCAGGTCTTGAGGCTGGCGGGCCCCATGCTCTTTATGATCTCGGAAACCCGAGCGAGGGTGTTCCCGGTGTCGAGGATATCATCGATCAGGAGCACATTAACGCCATTCAGATCGAGACGAATGCTGTCGATGATTTCGGGGGCTTGCGCAGGGAAGGTTTCGTCACGGTAACTGGAGACGCGGATGCAGTCGAGTTGAAGCGGGAGGTTGATTAGACGGATGAGATCGGCAACAAAGATAATTGCACCGTTGATGATTCCGATGACTGCGATTTCACGTCCCTCGTACGCGGTAGTGATTTCTGCGCCGAGCTCACGGAGGCGCTTTTGGATGGCGGCTTCATCGACGATAATCTTGTCGAGATCTTCAAGTGGAGCGGGTGTACGGTCTTCAGTGGGCATGAATTTGTTATTGATCAGCTTTGAGCACTTTTCAAGCCGATCCGCTTTTTGTTACAAACGGGAAAAAGCTGCACTTGTTTTGGCCCCGTGGCGTGCTCGCTTGCGAGCGCAGGTAGTTGACTGGCAACGTGGCTCACGAGCGGACACGCCACGTAAGCTCCTGTCATTCCGCGACCCGGTTTTTGGGTTTAAGGAAATTAAAATCTAGTTGGAGTCGCGGCGGCCATTGTCGTGTTCTACCACTCGGCCGGCATTTAGATCGGCGCGACCTACATACCGGGAAGCCCGGGCATGCCGCCTTCGCCCATTTGCGCTTTCATGGCTTTCATCATCTTCCGTCCTTTGCCGCCGTTCATCATCTTCATCATCTTTTGCATCTGACCAAATTGCTTGAGCAGGGCGTTGACGTCGCGCACTTGTACGCCAGAGCCTTGAGCGATCCGCTTGAGGCGGCTGCCTCGTAGGAGGCGAGGTGTGTGGCGCTCTTGCACGGTCATCGATAGAATGATGGCTTCGGTGCGGGCCATTTTCTTTTCTTCTTCATCGCCGATTTGCACGCCACTCATTCCGGGCATCATACCCATGATGGAGCCGAGTGAGCCCATCTTTTTGACCTGTTGCATCTGCTTGAGAAAGTCTTCGAGGTTGAAGTCAGCCTTGAGCATCTTTTCGGCCATGCGCTCGGCTTCTTTTTCGTCGATATTTTCCTGCGCTTTTTCCACCAGAGAGACGACGTCGCCCATGCCGAGGATACGGGAGGCCATACGGTCGGGATGGAAAACTTCGAATTCGTCGACCTTTTCACCGATACCCATGAATTTGATGGGCACATCGGTGATCGTTTTCATCGAGAGGGCGGCTCCACCGCGGGCGTCACCGTCGAGTTTCGTGAGGATGATACCGGTGCACTGAACGGCTTCGTGGAAATGCTTGGCCACGTTGACGGCTTCCTGACCGAGTGCGGAGTCGGCCACGAGGAGGATCTCGTCGGGTTGAATGGCGGCTTTGAGCTCTTTAATCTCTTCGATCAGTTCACCATCGATTTGAAGGCGGCCGGCGGTGTCGAAAATGATGAGATTGGCATCGGCGGCTTTGGCGGCTTCGAGTCCGCGCTTACCGATTTTAACGACATCTTTTTCTTCTCTGTCGCCGTAAAAGGTACAGTTCTCGTTTTTCGCCAGCATTTCGAGTTGGTCGATCGCGGCGGGGCGGTAGACGTCGCAGGCCACGAGGGCGGGGCGGTAGTCGCGCTTTTTGGCGAGATAGTGGGCGAGCTTGCCGGAACTAGTGGTCTTACCGGAGCCATGAAGGCCGACCATCATAATGCGGAGCGGCTTTTTGTCTTCTAATTCAGTGGCGCCTTCGCCGAGCAGTTTGACCAACTCGTCGTGGATAATCTTGATGACTTGCTGGCCTGGGGTGACGGATTTGAGAACTTCCTGTCCGACGCATTGAGCCTGCACATTGGTGACGAATTCGCGGGCGACTTTAAAATGGACGTCAGCCGAGAGCAGGGCTTGACGCACTTCTTTGAGTGCCTCGGCCATGTTTTCTTCGGTGAGCTTGCCAACGCCACGCAAGTTGCGCAGCGCGGAGCCGAGTTTGTCTGTAAGATTTTCGAGCATTTCGATTTATGGAAAAAGGTGGTGGAGCTAATGCCGCGTCGAGCGAGAGGCAAAGGTATTTTTGCGAGCGACTATCCTCTACGAGCGCTTTTCCTCTTCAAAAGAGAGATCGTCGCTGTCTTCGGGGTGATTGGCATGGAGCTCTCCAGGCAGGCAGAAATAATAGACCATGAGCCAGCAACTCCAGCTGGTGCGATAGAGGCCAATCGGGAGAATGAGCGCGCCGAGTAGGGCAATTGCGAGAGCAGCCTCCATCGGTAGCAAGCCGAAAAATCCGATCATGAGTATCGGAGCCACGAAGCCGATGGCGGTGAGTGCGTAGTTGATGCAGAGCGGGCCGAGGTAATAGCCGTCGCCGCGCTCAAGGGTCATCCCGCAACTGGGACAGCGGTGGTGGATGCGTAGGAGCGTGCGAAAGAGCTTGGCTTGCCCGCAGTTGGGGCAGAGGCCGCGGATGCCTCGCCAAAGGATCTGGCGTGGCGTGACGCGTGGCTGTGGTTTGAGGCTCGGGGTATCCATGAGATTAGTCTCCGAAATACTCGACAAAGTTCGCCTCGATCTGTTCCACGAGCGTTGCGAAGTTGATTTCCCGAATTTCGGCGATCGATTGGTAGGCGCTTCGCAGATTGGCGGGGTGGTTGAGCGCTCGACCGACATCCGGGGTCGGCAGTACAAACTCGCGAAGCTCGGGCGGCGGGAGCATGTCAGGGGCATCGGTTTCGATTAGCAGGCGATTTAAGGGTACTGTGCGAATGGCGGCGCGGACGGTTTTGGCTTCGGGCTTGAGTTGACCACCGTTGAAGGAGAAGTACGCACCGAGTTGAACCAGTTCGGTAATACTTTCAGGTGAGCCATTGTAAGCGTGAAGATGAAAGCCGCGGGCGGGGAGCGGTATGGCACGAAGTGTTTCCAGTAGCGGACCCATGGCCCGAAGGCAGTGGATTGATACCGGGAGGTTGCGCTTGGTGGCCTGCGCGAGTTGCCAGCGAAAGGCTTCCTGTTGACGCTCGATGTCATGGTCCTCGATCCATTGATCCAGCCCGATCTCGCCGATGACTTTGGCTCCACGGTCGAGCGCTTTTAGGAACTGCTCCCGCCAATTTAATGGCGCGGCGTTCACTTTCCATGGGTGTAAGCCGATGGCGGGGAGGATGTGGCTGTCTTCGCGGGCGAGTTGCAGTACCGTGGGCCAATCCTCAGGTGATGTGCCGTTAACGACTGCGGATTTCAGGCCGATTGCATTCAGGGACTCGTTGATCGCGTGCCGATGGGCCGCCAGCGAGGGGGCGGCCAGATGGTTGTGCGCGTCGTAGAGCGGAGCGGACATAGAAGTGGAAGCGACGGGAGTGTCGCTTAAGTTTTAACTAGGCCGAATCAAAAGCGACAGGAGTGTCGCTTCTACAAATTTATGACTGTGCCATGCAGGATTTAGCGAATCGCTGGATGGACTCCACAATCCGACTGAGGCCGTTGCGGCGGTTAGGGGAGAGGTGTTGGGTGATCCCTACCTCTGCGAGAAATTCGGCGTCGGTTTCGACGATTTCTTCGGGCGTTTGATCGCTGTAAAAGGTGCACAGCAGTTCTGCGATGCCTTTGACGATGGCCGAGTCGGACTCGGAACGGTAATAACAGTGGCCCTTCTTAAATTCAGGTACAACCCAGAGTTGCGACATGCAGCCTTCGATTTTGAAGCTGTCGATACGCAGATCTTCGGGCAAACCTTGGGCTTTTTTCCCGCGCTCGACAATGTAGCCGAGGCGTTCGTAAGCGTCAGGAATGATGGTGATTTCTTCGACGAGGGCGTCTTGTTTGTCTTTTAAATTCATAAATCGGAAACAATAGACGCTATTCGGAGCATTTTTGAAGTCAAATTAACGAAGAAGGCTCTTTAGAGCCCGAGCATTTCCGCGATGATGCCGTAGCGCAGGTTGTAAAGGGAGTGGGTGAGTGAATCGCGTTCGGCACTGCCGAGCACTTGTTCGATTGTAATCAGAGCGGTCGGCACGATATCGGCGCGCGACGCTGGAAGGTGGGGGACGGACATACGCTCGTGAAGAGGCAGTGCCATGAGTTTGGTTTTGAGGCCGATAATGTCCTCTAGGTTGAGCTGGGCTCGGAAATGGTCGATCGTGGTGCCTGCTTCGGCGGCGAGTACGGCGCGAGTTACAGAAAAGGCACCGCCAGTGGCGATCAGAGGCTCATTTGTTGGGGAAAACGAAAAACCACTTTCGTCCAGAGCTTTGCATACATGTTCACGTATCGTCGCTTCGGTGTCTGGGCCGATGCACGCATCCCGGTCCTCGATGAAGCGTTCGCTGAGGCGAACCGCCCCGAGTTGCAGAGAGAGGGCTTGGTCGATCTTGCCCTGATTAAAGCGGATTAACTCAAGGCTGCCGCCACCGATATCCATCTGAATAAAACGATCGACTTCCTTGATAGCGGGATCACAGGCCAGACCTTTCCCGATGTAGGTGGCTTCTTGGGTGCCGCTGAGGACGCGGATGGTGAGCCCAGTTGCTTCGTTCACGGCGGCGATGAAGTCCAATCCGTTCATGGCATCCCGTACGGCGCTGGTGGCCACGATTTGAATTTCACGCGGTTCATAAATTCGGGCCAAGCGCACGAGCTCGATAATCGTTTGTGTGCCTGTCTTGATCGAACTGTCCGTAAGGCTGGGTAATTCACGGCTGATGCCTGCGCTGATTCGCGTTTCGATGGTTTCGACAAAGATGGTCTCGATCTTTAGAGGTGATACGCCCGCGCGGGCGACGAGGAGTTTAATCGAATTACTGCCGACATCGATGGCGGCGACTGTTTCGCGATTGGGCATAGGCTCCAAAATCGAACATTAGGCAATGGAGGTCGAACTTTGAATTTATGAGATTTTGGCGCTTGGAGTCGCCGTCTCCGCTTTGAAGTTGCAATGCACCAATTGGCAGATGAGAACGAGGCATGTTTTATGACGAGGTAAAAGTCAGT
>Ga0316201_10002538_pt1 | contig 13037 bp, 9 predicted proteins | sample CS6wburrow_MG_FD_204516 | JGI IMG/M metagenome (GOLD analysis project Ga0316201, IMG submission 204516) | Coastal sediment microbial communities from Delaware Bay, Delaware, United States - CS-6 worm burrow | ecosystem: Environmental > Aquatic > Marine > Coastal > Sediment | place: USA: Delaware... | reverse complement strand
GGGTGGCCCATGCGGTTGCCGGGAAGAAAATGGCGGCAGCGATAACCGCTATCGGGCGCATGGATAGCCGCAACATTGCGAAAAGCCCTCCAATTAAAGTGTTGCTTCGACCGAGTCCGATCCTTGTAGCTTTCCTGCTCGGCAGAGCTGTTTTGCAGGTACCGCCATGAACATTAACCTTTTTAAGCCCAGGAAAACCACGGAAAAAGGGAAAGGCTGAAAATAAGGATGCCACCGCTCCAACGGCCGTCGGTACCAAGGTGTTGCGCCACTGGGATTTATGGCCCGGTCGACGCAGTCGAATTACAGCAAGCCCTGTGCCACGAGCCTCTCCTTCGCCTCCCTTGGCTTGAATCGAGCTTCAACCGCCTGATATTATATTCATTCGCTTGCTGTGGTGACACGTCACCAGGACAAGCTGCCGTTTCATCTTACTGCCTATAAGTTGGCGAAATACGCAATAAAAATTTGCGCCTATTTCCTTGCACCAACAATAATTCATAAAATTACAATATGTTATAGTTTCGCAAAAAAAATATTAGAGCGCATAAAAACAATTGCGCTAATTGCCGCCGCTGTCTTTTCAGGTCCCGCTCCGGGCGGCCGTGAAAGGGAGATTTTTTTATAACCCATTAAATTTATATACTATATTTGTTTTGCAAGGAACAGGGCTGTTTTTACAACGGCTCTTTTTTTTGGTATGATAATTGCTCTTTATCGCCCAGGGTATCCGGCTGTTGACAGCCGGTTGGAAACGCTATCGTTGGCCACCCGCAGGCTGTATGGACAGTGTTGTCGATTTGGTGAATGGAGGATGAATTGTGAGTCACTATTATCTGTTTCAAGATACACGCAAATGTATTGGTTGCCGCTCCTGTGAAGTTCAGTGCAAGGCCAATAAAAACCTGCCCATCGGACCGCGGCTGTGTCAGGTTTTGGAGGTGGGCCCGCGCGATATCGGCGGCGTGCCGCGCGCGGCTTATATCTTTATGCCCTGCTACCACTGCCAGGATCCGTGGTGTGTCGCCGCATGTCCCACCGGTGCCATGCAGCAGCGCAGCCAGGATGGTATCGTCTTCGTGGACCATTCCCTTTGCGTTGGATGCAAAACCTGTATTTCGGCATGCCCCTGGGGTGCCCCCCAATGGAACCCCAATACCGGCAAGGTGGTAAAGTGCGACTATTGCATGGATCGTGTCGATCAAGGATTGAAACCCGCCTGCGTTAGCGCCTGCACCACCCAGTGCCTTGATTTCGGCAAAGTGGAAGATATGACGTTTATCAGGCGACAGAGACATGCCAATCTTACGGCCTCATTGGAGCACAGCGGTTTTTGAAAGGGGGCCTTGATGAACCCTTGTGTTGTGCTTATTGGACAGGGAAATGCCCGGAAGAGATGTCATCATGTCGAATACTGAGTGTCCGGTAAACGAGACCTTAACCCGTCTCGACCACACACTGTACCAAAACCGCCTGCCCCACCCCCGCAGCCACCGGCTTGCGGAGGAGGTCCACACCCTTGTCGTGGACATCGCCATGGGGCGTGCCGGCGAAGCCCACCTGCCGTCCATCGATAAACGGATAGCGGCATTGCTCAGCTTCGCCGATGATCCGAACGGGGTCGCATTGGGCCAATGGCTGGCGGCTCAGGTCTCGGATCACCAGGAGGTTTTTCTCAGCCACATCAAAAGCCAGAACTGCGCTACGGGCGACTGTGATTTTCTTACCCCGGCGCCATGCCAGATGGCCTGCCCGGCAGGCATCGATGTGCCGACTTACGTCTCTTTGATTGGCCTCGGCAAAGATGCCGAGGCTATCGAGGTGATCCGCCGCGACAATCCGTTCCCATGGGTGTGCGGTCTCGTCTGCACCAGGCCCTGCGAGTTTATGTGCGTAAGGGGCCGCATTGACACGCCGGTGTCCATCAAATTTCTCAAAGCGTTTGCCGCCGAACGCGCCCTCTCCTGGGGCCAGTATCGAAATCCAGAGCAGGCGCCTGCCAATGGCCACCGCGTTTGTGTCGTCGGCGCCGGCCCCGGAGGCATGAGTGCAGCCTACTATCTGGCACTCAAAGGGTATGCGGTAAGGGTCATTGAAGCCCTGCCCTCTGCCGGCGGCATGATTATGGTGGGAATTCCGCGCTATCGGCTTCCCCGTGAGGTCATTGACCGCGAAGTGGCCATGATTGAATCTCTGGGTGTGGAGTTTTGTTTCAACACCCGCTTCGGCAGCGATGTGACCATGAAAGAGCTGCGCAGCGAGGGTTTCGAGGCCTTTTTTCTGGCCATTGGCGCTCACTCCGCCTACAGTTTGGGAATTCCCGGAGAAAATGCGTTCCCGCAGGTCCGCGAAGCCATTGGGTTCCTTCGAAACGTGGCACTGGGCGACCGCCATATTCCCGGTCGGCGGGTCATCATCATCGGCGGCGGCAATGTTGCTATCGATACCGCCCGCACCTGCCTGCGTCTCGGGTGCGAAGACGTCACCCTTGCCTACAGGCGGACGCAGAACGAAATGCCGGCGGATGAAGAAGAGGTGGAGCAGGCCGAGGAAGAGGGCGTGCGGTTTGCCATGCTCACGATACCGGTAGCCGTCGAAGGCCATGATGACACCATGACGGGTCTTCGCTGTCTCAAGGCCAAACTGGTCAGCATGCCGGGGTCGGACCGCAAATCGCCCAAGCCCATCGAGGGCAGCGAGTTTGTTATGCCCGCGGATGCACTGATCGCGGCCATCGGCCAGCAAGTGGAACATCACTGGCTCTCCGCGGTTGACGGTCTGGAGTGGAGCCGGCGGGATACCTTGCGGGTCAATACGGCCACCATGGCGACAGCTGTACCGGGGATTTTTGCCGCCGGTGATGCCGTCACCGGACCGGCCACGGTCATCGAAGCCATCGGCGGGGGAAAACGCGCCGCTTCTGGTATTCATCGCTACCTCAGCGGTATTCCCCAGCCCAAAATGCCGCCCGTGCCGGTACGCCGCCAGCGGGTGGAATGGACCGAGGTACCGTCAAAGACAAAAATGGTGCTCAAACGTCCGGAAATGCCGCTGCTCAATATGGATCGGCGCCGGACCACCTTTCAGCAGGTTGAGTTGGGGTACTCTGAGAACATGGTTCGAGAGGAGGCCCGCCGCTGCCTGCGTTGCGATATCTGCAGACGCTGTGGTCTGTGCGTCCAGATATGCCGCGACAAAATGGGCGTCAATGCCCTGTCGATGGGATACCTGGAGTTCGATCGCCCCGGGGCCACAAATTTTCGCCAAACCCAGGATCTGTGCATCTCCTGTGGGGCCTGTGCAACCAATTGTCCCACCGGAGCCATGCTGATGGAAGATCGCGGCAGCGAGCGCATCCTCTCCCTCTGCGGGACCATTTTAAACCGCCAGCCCTTAGTCCATTGCGATACATGCGGCGCTGTTTTGGGAACGGAGCGATACTTGGACTATATCCGCAAACGACTGCACAAGACGGCTCCCAATGCGTCTGGAAAGCGGCGCTGCGACGCCTGCGCCCGCCAATCGGGCCTTAACAGCAGTAAGGCCGCCATGCCGCTGACATAAACGCATAGTAGAACGGAGGAGGCCCACCGATGGTGTTCCACAGAGGTCAAAAAGTAGAAGTATACCGCCGCAGTGACGATGAGAGCTGGGAGCCTTTCATGGACAGCCTGGTCGGCCGGCACGGGATTATTACCGACCCGGACACCCAGATCAACGATCCCAACGCCCTTGTGGAAGTCAGCTTGGAAAATAAGGGGACCTATCGCCTGCCCCAGGACTGTTTGCGGGATTTGGAGCTATAACGTTGAATCGTCAGCCGCTATCCAGTTTGCTTTCGGCCACCGAAACGCGATTTGGTTCCTCCCCGCCGGCTGCCACTGTGATGGAGACCGCCTCGGCAATGGTGGACCAGGACTACCGTGTCGTTGCGGTGTGCAATGGCGGCAGACTTCAGGGATTGGTCACGAGGGGTGATGTCCTGCGGTATCTCGTGCGCACCGCCGGGCATCATAAAGCCAGCGGGCAGATTTCCCATGTGATGACCAAGGACTTGACGGTGGCCGATCCGCAAATGCCCCTGATCCAGGCCCTCGAGCTCATGGAGCGGAACCGTATCGGCTATTTGCCGGTGGTCGATCAGGGACAGTTGGTGGGAATCGTTCACAAGGGCCAGCTGCTGCGCGGTCTCGTTGAGGCCCTTCAATCGGATTGCAGGCACATCCTGGAGTACATCGAGCACCTGCATCAGGCAGGACAGGATTAATCGATCATGTCAGTCAATATTCAAATTAACGGAATCCATTTGGACGTCGACGACGGGCTCACTGTCTTGGACGTGGCCAGAAAAAACGGCATCCACATTCCGACGCTCTGTTATCATCCCGCCCTCAAACCTTCGGGAAGCTGCAAATTGTGTGCAGTGGAGGTGGAGAATGTGAGTGGCAGGAGCCTGATCCTGCTCAGCTGTGTGTTGAAAGTCAAAGAGGGCATGAGTATCCATACGCAAGGCGAATCGGTTCAGCGGGCCCGATTCAAGGCCTTTGAGCGCCTGATTCAAATGGCCCCCCAATCGCAGAGACTTCACGATCTGGCGGAAAGAGAAGCGATTCCGCTGCCTCCGGCACCGGATGGCTGCATCCGGTGTCGGTTGTGTGTGCGTGTCTGCAAAGAGATTGTCGGGCGTGAGGCCCTGCGCATGGAGCGGCACGGCGGTCGCATGCTGGTGGGGCCCGTCAGTGGGAGGTGCATTGGCTGTGGTACTTGTGCCAATTTGTGCCCCACCCATGTGATTCATGTGGAGGACAAAGGGCAATTGAGGACCATCAAAATTCGGAACACGGTCATCGGACAACACCCCCTCGAGCGGTGCGAAGGCTGCGGGAAGTACTATGCCACAGAAAAGCATGTCCACATGGCCGAGGAGCGCACCGGGCCGCATCCCCAAGTGAAGCAGCACCATCACTACTGCCCAGCGTGTGCCAAGCTGTTTTCGGACCGACTGCAGTTTGTCCAGAAGCACCCGCCCAGGCAACGGTTTGAATAAGTATGGCGTGAATGCAATCGGTCTATCGGAAATCGTTGAAAGTTTACATAAGAGCATCAACCCTATCGATGCGATGTCATCTGGAGGAGAACAAGAATGGCAAAGAGTTCAGTCTACAGTGTTTGCGGAATGTGCACCGTTCGCTGCCCCATAGAAGTGCAGGTGGAAAACGGCAAGGTTGCTTTCATCGGGGGAAACCCCCACGTGCCAGCTATGAAGGGGGCTGTCTGCCCGCGCGGTGCCGCCGGAACGGCATTGATCAATGATCATGAGCGGCCCCAAACACCGCTGATTCGAGAAGGAGAACGCGGCGAAGGCAAGTGGCGCAAGGTCTCATGGGATGAGGCGTTCGATTATGTTACCGACCGCCTCAACCAGATCAAGGAAGCCCATGGCGCCAGAGCCATCGCTCTTTCCGACCGGGGAGGTCCGTTCAGGGATATCCACCGTGCCTTTTTAAGGGGCATCGGCACACCCAATTACAACAATCATGACTCTTCGTGCGCCCGCAATGTGCAGCATGCCGCCCTGTCCCTCACCGGGATGGGCCGTAAGGCGGTGGCCTATGATTTAAAGAATGCCAAACACGTGGTGCTTCAATTCAGAAATATCTTTGAGGCCGTCAATGTGCAGGAAGTCAACAACCTCATGGATGCGATGGAAAGCGGCTGCAAGCTCACGGTGATCGACATCCGGGCCAACATCTCGGCCACCAAGGCCACCCGTTTCATGAAGATTCGTCCGGGGGCCGACTATGCCTTCAACCTGGCTGTCATTCATGAAATCCTCAACAAGCGTCTTTTTGACGAGCGCTTCGTCAACCGCTACATCGAGGGTGTCAAGGAACTGGAGCAGTTTGTGGCGCCCTATACGCCCGAATGGGCTGAGGCGGAAACCGGTATCCCGGCCCAGCAGCTGAGGGACTTCGTCAAGGAACTGCACCAGGCCATGCCCTCCGTGATCTGGCATCCCGGCTGGATGGCCGCTCGGTACAAAGATTCCTTTTACATCTGCCGGAGTATTTATATCATCAATGCGCTGCTGGGCTCTTACGGGGCCAAGGGCGGACTTCCATTTGTCAGCAAACCCGGCGATGTGGGCCGCAGCGGCCTCAAGCAGTTCATGGCGCTGTATCCCAAACCGGAAGAAAAGCGCGCCGACGGTGTCGGTTGGCGCTATCCCCAGTTCGAGGAAGGACCCGGGCTGGCGCATTTGCTGTTCAACGCCATGGAGACCCAAGACCCCTATCCGGTAAAGGCTTATATTGCCTACCGGCACGATCCGCTGATGGGATATCCCGATCCCGATCGGTTAAGAAAACTGTGGGAAAACCTGGACCTGCTGGTCTCGGTGACCTTCAGCTGGTCGGATACCGCCTGGTATTCAGATGTGGTCCTGCCCTTGTCGCCCTACCTGGAACGCGAGAGCATCATCACCACCAAAAGTGCCCTGAAGCCGCAATTTTTCGTTCGGCGAAAGGCGGTAGAGCCTCGTTACGACACAAAATCCGACTGGGAAATCGTCAGCGGACTGGCCCAGCGCATGGGATTGGACGAGATCGCTTTCAAGACCAAAGAAGATCTCTGGAATTTCCAGTTGGAGGGCACCGGCGTGAGCATTGAAGATTTTGATGCTACCGGAATGGTCTCCTTGGCGGATAAACCGCGGTATCTTGATTTTGATGCCTATTCATTCAAAACACCGAGTGGAAAAATCGAGATTATTTCTCAAAAGCTTGAATCCTGCGGCCTCAAATCCCTCCAACCCTATGCGGCGCCGGAAAAACCCCCCGAAGGACACTTTCGCCTCACTTTTGGCCGCTGCGCGCTGCACACCCAGGGGCATACCGTGAACAATCCCATGCTGTTCGAACAGATGCCGGAGAATGTGCTCTGGATCAACAGCGGCGAAGCCCAAAAATTAGGCATTTCAAATGGCGATCTGGTGGATGTCAGCCGCAATGGTCACACCGAAAGCATCAAAGCCAAAGTTACCGATATGATTCATCCGGAAGCGGTCTTTGTCATCCATGGGTTCGGCCATCGCCTTGAGGTGGAAAGCCGTGCCTTTGGGAGAGGGCTTGCCGACAACAAGTTCATGCAAGGTGGAATGGACGTTTGGGATCAGGCCGGCGGCGCTATCGCCTATCAGGAGTTCTTTGTGGCGGTGGCCAAATCGACCTGATGCGGCAGCAGTTCTGAACGGCAGATGGTAAAGGCCCTCTTCCTTCCGCAAGGAAGAGGGCCTTTGAGGAGACCCGCGCTGTATCGCAGGACAATGATGCGTGGCATAGATCCGGCAGCCCTTTTCAGTTCGGCCGGCCGGCATGAATTCTGCTGACCACGTCGCCGATGGCGTGGCTTACCACTGGTGTGCACTGGGTCGAAAAAGTCGAGACGTCTTCAATTTCCACCAACATTATTTTGATATCGGACGGCATTTGGTCTGGGTAACACTCGATGCCGGTTTTCAATGCATCCCCCAACGCCCCAGCGTGGCTGCTTGCCGCCGCGCACCGGTCCAGCATCTCTTCAGGTGTTACCTCCAGTACGGTTCCTGGTTGGAGGCCAAGTTGGCAGGCATCCACGATGACGGCCTGCTCGTATCCCATGATGATATCCAGAACGTCGCGTTCGGCGGAGTATCGGGTCGCCGTCTCCACATCCGCATTTTGGGATTTGAGCCGTTCCACCACCTCAATTCCCGCTCTTTCATCCGTTAAAAGGGGATTGCCGATGCCCACCACGATGCATTTTTTTGATTGGGGTGCCATGGTTTGACCGTTTTTTCCGCCGGTAGAGGTGTTTCGGAGAGCCAGGTTGCGCTATACCTCAACTTTCGAGCTTCATGTAGGAGCGGCTTTCAGCCGCGCTAAAAAGACGCTGAAGAGACGATTTCGCGGCTAAAAGCCGCTCCTACAGTCGGTTTTTGGTCTGTTTTGCCCGAAGCCCGAAAGTTGCGTTATAAAACGAGCAGGGGGGAGAGAGCAGGAGCGGCCCCCCGGACGCCCCTGCAATCCCCCAACATCCTGCCTGCACACCACAACTGACCGCGCAGGCGGAGAGCTGACGGCGTGAACGATAATGCCCATTGGGCAATCGATGGCGATATGGCACGGGAACTACTACGGAATGGATACTTGAGGCGCCCCGTGGCTTGTTCCACTCCTAACGCTGTTCCAGTGATCGGCGCTTAAGCCTAAAGCGCCTTCCGTGTCCGCTTCGTCCAATCTGACTGGGGCGTTGGCGACGTTGCGATGGCATGGTCTCCAACTGACAAGGCACATAGTAAATGCAATCGCTATGCCGCACGCCAACTACATGGATAACTATTAGATATTCCATTATATTATTAAAAAAAGGCGGCTATCCTGCCATCTGTTTTTTGGGAAACAATTTCCCCATCATGGGGTGGTTTAATGGCGATCCACTCGTATTTACGACCAATTGTTTTGGTTGGGAAAAATTGTGCCCACTGTGGGGATTTATTTCCCCAAATTATTGGGCTTCAAGAGCCCGTAGCGCTTCATCTTGTTGAAAAGGGTTTTGCGGTCAATGCTCAGTGCTTTGGAGACCTTCTGCCGGTGCCATTGGTACTGGTTGAGGGTCGTCTGAATCAGGAGCTTTTCGTACTGGGACAACATGGCATTGAGGTTCTTGGGCGACATATTGCCCGTGTCGGGGTAGGACATCTGGTCCGGAGGGGCCTCCGGCTTGGTAGAGGCGTTGGGCAGATCAATCAGCTTTTGGTTGCAATACCGCACGATCACATTTTGAAGTTCACGCACATTGCCCGGCCAGTGATAGTGATGCAGTTTTTCCATGAGTTTGCGGGTCAACGGCGGGACATTGCGTTTGCCGGCATAGAGTTTCATGAAATGTTCCACCAGCAGGGGCAGATCCCCTTTGCGGTCCCGCAGGGGCGGCAGGTGAATGGGCAGGATATGAACCCGGTAAAAGAAATCCTCCCGCATCAACCCATTTTTGACCAGCAACTTCAAATCCCTGTTGGTGGCAGCGATGATGCGGACTTCAGCGGTCTTGACCTGGCTGCTGCCCACCGGGGTAAATCCGTTGCCCTCTATGACGCGCAGTAGTTTGACCTGCATGTGGGGGCTGATTTCTCCCACTTCATCGAGGAAGAGGGTGCCGCCATCGGCATATTCCAGGTAGCCGGCCCTGTCGGTGAGGGCACCTGAAAAGGCCCCTTTCTTGTATCCGAAAAACTCGCTTTCAATCAGGTTTTCGGGAATGGCGCCACAGTGAACGGGAACGAAACGATTGTTGCGCCGCTCGCTCATATCGTGGATGGCCTGCGAGACTAATTCCTTGCCGGTTCCAGGCTCACCGAATACCACCACAGTGGCATTGGAGGCGCCGGCATTGAGAATATGCTCGTAGACCTCCTGCATGGCCTGGCTCCGGCCGATGATAGTACCGAATTTGGTGCGCTCTTTAAATTGCGAGCGCAGGAAGATATTTTCTTGAAGCAGGTGAACTTCGCTCTCTCGCAGGGCCTGTTCGGCAAGCTTACGGTCGTTGATGTTGGTGATCATGGCCAGCAAAGAGATGTCTCCGCTCACATGCCGGATGGGGGCATTCATGCTGTAGTACCAGTGCCGATCCTTGGGGTTCTTAACCTCAAACCGCACTGTCTGGCCCGCACGGACCTGCTCCATGACACAGAACGGGCAGGGCGATCTTCGGCCGTGAATGGCCTGGTAGCACTTTTTTCCGACGGCATCGTGGCCTAAGAGCTGCAAGAGATGTTCGTTGACATAGGTCAGGGCATAGGCGGCATTGCTGACGTACACTTGACCCTCGAAGGCATCGAGAATGGCGGCCAGTTGTGCTTTTTGTTCTTTAATCTGGAGTTCCGCCCGGGTGACATGGGTGATGTCCATCATCGAGCCGATGCATTCGCCCGTGCCGGGTATGATGTCCAGCTTGAGGAGGACATCTCTGAGATTGCCGGACCGGTCCCGGATGGCGCAGGTGAGCTCCTTGGGCCCCTCTCCCAGGCCACGGCGGTCCTCTTTGTAATCGATCAGGCGCTGTTTGTCCGGTTCGCTGATGAGATCGGATAGTTTCAACCGGCCCTCGGCTTCACGCTTGGATAAGCCCGTCAGTTTCTCGAAACCCGTGTTGATCAGTGAAATCGTTTTGTCCGGTGCCATCACGAACGTGGCGGCTCCGGTATTTTCGAAGACCGTCCGGTACCGCTCCTGACTGTCGCGGAGGGATTCTTGGATGTCCTGCAATGCGTCGAGCGCGATTTTTGGGCTCGACGCCGCATCAGAGGCAATGGGCTGGGCTGGGCCTGATCGATTCATTGTTGTGTCACATATACCCCTTTTTGGGAAAAAACATCCACATACCAGATATTGGCTGAAATTTCAATCCCGCCTCATTTTGGACGCATCGACGCAACATGGTGCCGCGGCGTTGCAAACGGTTGCCATCGTAAGCCGGTATAGAAATAAATCCGGTGCATTAGAAAGAATATAAAGTTGCATAAAAGGTTGGCAGGCGTGATGGTGGGTGTAATGGACCATACCTGCCGGGACCTGCGGCTCAGTGGGAATGCTGCCCTTTGGGCAACCCATCCATGTACCCTTTGATTTGATCTTTGGGGAAAATACCGTCCTCCGTGACCAGAAAATCCACCAGGTTCAAGTCCATCACGTCATGAGAATAGGTGGTGAGCTCGTAGGCCTCGGCATCTTTGGCCTGGGTGATGGTTTCCAGGTGAATATGTTGATCTTGGGCATGACCATGGGCAAATTTGAGTGTGTTGGCAAACAGATAGACCGGGATGTGGTGAAAGTGGCACAAGCTGGTGATATTGGCCGTTCCAATCGGGGCCACCACCTGCTCGTCTGCTGTGATGGTCAGGGCCGCGCAAAACATCTTGTCGGCTTTGCCGATAAAATGGTTGAGGGCATACTCCGGAACGGCCTGGTGGCTGACGTTGGCCATTCTGAGGCGGCTGATGATCCGCTTGGTATGGGCCTGGTCCTGCTGGAGCAAAATGACATTGAGCTGCTTTTCCATGACCTGGTGGGCGAGGGTGATGATGTTGATCACATTGATGTTGACAGTGTGCACCGCAATGGTGTCCCCCTGGTCGATGACCGTGAGTCCCAGTTCGATAATTTTACCGCTTTTGGCCTGCAATTTATCGTGCTTGGCCTGCAGGATCTCAACTGCCCCGGCCTTGACTTCGGCCGTATCGCTGCTGAAGAGGGGCTCCATCTCAGCCTCAAACTCCTCAATTAAATGAATCAGCGGGATCACCTTGGGGTGGGTCTGCTTGATGGCCTGGGTTAGCTCCAGGCACTGATAGCGCAGTTGGTCCTGGGGGCAGTTGAGTTCATCGAGGGATGCCATAAAGGCGCGCAGTGCGATCATGGTGACGCGGGATGCCCCGAAAACAGCCTCATGCTCCCGCATGAGACGATTTAATATGGCTATGTCTTTATCTTTCATCATGGCACTCCTACAGGACCACCCACAAATACAGCATGAGAAAGACAGAGGCGACAACCAGGGTCAGAAGCGTAATGCCGGCGCTGAAGCGCATGAATTCCAAAAAAGAAATATCCTGGTTGAAGCGCTTGGCCATACCCACGGAGACGATGTTGGCGGAAGCGCCGATCATCGTCAAGTTACCCCCCAAACAGGCACCCAGGGCCAGGGCCCACCACAGAATATTGTTGGGGATCGGTGTGGCTTCCAGCATGAGCTGCACGATGGGAATCATGGTGATGGTAAACGGAATGTTGTCCAGAAAGCCTGACACAATACCCGATACCCACAGCACCATGAGCACCATCACATAGGGGTTGTCGCCCACCCGCATGAAAATGTTGGTGGCGATCCATTCGATGACCCCCTTTTCCTCGAGAATTCCCACCAAGATGAACAGGCCGGCAAAAAAGAGCAGGGTGCTCCATTCGATCTCTTCCAGCATCTCCTCCACATCCACTTTCGAGATGGCAAACAGGACCATTGCCATGAGCATGGCTACCACGCCGGGAGAGAGTTTGGTGATGGTCTGGGTCACAAACAAGAGGATGGTCAGAGCGAGGCAAACCAGGCACTTGGTTAAAAATAGACGATCGATTTTGACGTCCAGGTAGTTGTGGCGAATCTTCTCCAGCAGCAGCTGTACCGAGAAGAGCTTGGTCAGGTCGCCGTCGATGGCCTTGAATTTGGAGCGGTTGAAAAGCCATATCACCGCCAGGGCTGCAAAAAAGCAAAAGATCACCGGCAGCGTTAGATTGAGCATGAACTGGTTGAAGGTCAAGCCCACCTTTGAGCCGATGATGATATTGGGAGGATCACCGATCAGTGTGGCCGTCCCGCCGATGTTGGAAATGACGGCCTGGCTGAGGACGTAGATTTTGGGGTCGAGACCCATACCGGCCGTAAGTTCGATGACAATGGGAATAATGATGAGAACCGTGGTGACATTATCCAGGAAAGCACTCATCAACGCCGTCACGACAGAAAACAGGAGTAAGATTTTGAGCGGGCTTCCTTTGGTCAGCTCGGCGATTTTGACCGACACGATGGCAAAGAAGCCGGACTTGCGTAGAATGGCGACAATGCTCATCATGCCCAAAAGGAGCATGATGGTTTCAAAGTCGATCAGCTCTATGGCGGTATGCTCCGTGACCACGTGAAGGGTCAGCAGCACCATGACGCCGAGCATGGCGGCAACGGCTTTGTTGAGCAGTTCGAACGTAATGGCTGCATAAACAAGAATGAATACGATAATGGGTAGAAGCGCCCCGTGCATGGTTGTCTTTCTTGTAAGCGACCGTTTTCCCAAAACCTCAACTGTACCGTGAAATACAGCGCTGAGCGGCCTATAAAACATTTCATGGCAGACGTCAAACAGGAACTGGGGGGGTGCTTGCAGATTGACAGCTACAGTCCACGGACCGGGTAAATGCACTCCCCCGACAACAACGGGCGGGGGATGC
>Ga0316201_10002537_pt1 | contig 13037 bp, 14 predicted proteins | sample CS6wburrow_MG_FD_204516 | JGI IMG/M metagenome (GOLD analysis project Ga0316201, IMG submission 204516) | Coastal sediment microbial communities from Delaware Bay, Delaware, United States - CS-6 worm burrow | ecosystem: Environmental > Aquatic > Marine > Coastal > Sediment | place: USA... | reverse complement strand
CCGCCTACGGTTATGTTGATCATGAAAAAGCCGCCGAAGCCGGCTATGCCGCGATTCTTTCTTACCGCGAACACGAGAAATCACTGACCGGTGCCGAGCAAGCTGCCTGGCACCAGCAGTATCTTGATAGCGGCTTGAAATTTGCCGGCACCTATCCAGAGCACCCGGAATCCGGGGCGGTGCTGACGACGATAGCCGAGGACTTGTTCGCACAAGGCCGGTTCGAGATGGCGATTGCCGTCGGTCAGGCAGTTATCGGCAAGCAGCCTGCGGTGCGGCCGCCGCTGGCACGTACCGCATGGACGGTCATCGCGCATTCCCAGTTTGATCTCAATAACTTCGCCGAGGCGGAGAGCGCCTACAAGCGTTTGCGTGAGCTGACCCCGACAGACGATCTTACGGCGGACCGAGAGATTAAAGACCGCATCGCATCCGCCATTTACAAACAGGGTGAGCAAGCACGCGATGAGGGTGATCTCGAAACTGCAGTGACTCACTTTACACGCCTGGGACAGGCGGTTCCGGACTCGGCCATTCGCTCAACGGCCGAGTACGATGCGGCTGCGGCGCTGATCAACTTGCAGGCATGGGAGCGTGCGTCGACAGTCCTGGAGCAATTTCGTAGCGCCTACCCGAATAGCGAGTACGCGGACGATGTGACGCGCAAGCTGGCGGTCAGCTATCTTGAGTCGGGTGACGCGCAGCAGGCGGCGGCCGAGTTTGAACGTATTGCGTCAACGGCGTCGAGTACCGACGACGAACGTCGCGAGGCGTTGTGGAGGGCCGCTGATCTGTACGAGGACGCGGCGGCAGCAAGCGCCGAACAGCGCGTCCTTGAAAACCTGGTCGCACAGTTTCCCGATCCGCTGGTCGAGTCCATTGAAGCACGCTACCGGTTGCTGCAGATTGCCACGGCCAGTGGCACTGAAACAGAGCGGCTGGCTCGATTACAAGACCTGGTCAATACAGACGCGGCTGCTGGCGAACAACGTTCCGCACGAACACGCTACCTGGCGGCCAGCGCGACGCTGGAGCTGGCCGAGCCGGTCCGGCAGCGCTTCGAGGTGGTCAAATTGAAGCAGCCGCTGGCTGACAGTCTGAAAATCAAGAAAGCGATGATGGAAGAGGTCATCACCGCGTATACGCGAGCAGCTGACTATGGCGTCGCCGAGGTAACCACGGCGGCGACGTTCCGACTGGGTGAAGCTTACGAGACATTCAGTTCAGACCTGCTGGACTCGGATCGTCCCGTCGCGCTGCAGGACGATGCGCTCGAGCAGTATGAGTTGCTGCTGGAAGAGCAGGCATTCCCGTTTGAGGAAAAAGCGATCGAACTTTACAAAGCGAATGCCAGTCGTACGCCGGAAGGCGTGTATGACAAATGGGTAGAAAAGAGTTTTGACAGGTTGGCAGGATTGATGCCGGCCCGATACGCGAAAAAGGAGCGCAGCGAAGATGTTATTACAGCGCTTTATTGATTCAGGCCGTTACTGCGCGCTGTTACTGGCGCTGCTGGTATTCGGCGGTTGTGCGGTGGGCGGTCCGGTCACCGCACCGGCGACCATCGAACGTGACGCAGCGACGCAAGCTGACGCCACGGCACTCACGCTCTACGAGCAGGCGACGGGCGCAATGGCTGCTGGCGACTTCGACGAAGCAGAGCTGCGATTCAAGAAATTCTTGCTACAGTACCCGGAGTTTCCCGGCGCCCATGTGAACCTTGCAATCATCGAAGCGATGAGACATAACGACGAGGCGGCGCGCGTGTCGCTGGACGCGGCGCTGGCGCTCAACCCCGAATTTCCCGCTGCGCTGAACCAACTGGGGCAACTACTGCGCAGAAATGGTGATTTCTCAGCGGCAGAGGCCGCTTATTTGAAGGCCGTCACAGTTCGCCCAGACTATGCCTTGGCACACTACAACCTGGGTGTGCTCTACGAGCTTTATCTGCAGCGCCTTGAGGACGCATTGGCGTCCTTCGAGGCTTACCAGGCGCTGGTAGTCGAGGACAAGCAGGTAGAGAAGTGGATTGCGGATTTGCGACGCCGCATAGCGGCGACTCAAAGAACGGCAAACGTGGCGGATTGACGGACATGGATACTCGCGGACACAAGGTATTCGGCACCGGACTCATGCTCGCCATGTTGTTGGCAGCGTTTGCCGGGTTTGCGCAGGACAATACGCCAGCGGATGACGAGTTGTTACCCGCCGTCGACACGTCAGCGGATGCGATTGCAACATCGCCTGATGTTACGCGGGATACCACCGGCAGTCGGGTGATGGACTCTATGGAACTGGGTCGGACCGAGATTACGGGTAATCAGGAATTACCGAAGGTGCTGTACATCGTGCCGTGGAAAAAATCGGATCCCGGCGATTTTTTGGGACGGCCGATCAACACGTTGCTCGACGAAGTTCTGGAACCGATCGATCGTGAAGAATTTATCCGCGAGGTCAAATATTACGAGGCCCTGAGCGGCGAGAAACAAGAGTAGAAGCGGCGCTTAGCCGCGATTGTGATTTGTGTAGGAGCGGCGCTTACCCGCGAATGTTATTTTTTTTGAGCGGCACGAGCCGCGGAATATGCTGTATTTAGAGGAGCAGACTAATGAGCACTATCGTGCGTTTTTTTCAGGATGGCGGTCCGTTTATGTACCCGATCCTGGTGGTATTTGCCGTCGGTATCGCAATTGCGGTCGAGCGGTGGATGTTCCTGACAATGTCAGGTTCAAGCAATCGTTCATTGTGGAACAAGATCGTACCGTTCCTGAAGGCCGGTAATTTTCAGGAGGCGGCAAAACACACGGCCAGCTCGAAAGCCGCCATCGGTTCGATCCTCACGTACGGGCTGTACCGCGTCAAGTCGGCACGGCGCCGCGACGATATTGAGAAGGCGATGGAAGAGAGTCTCATGGAGGTTCTGCCGCGGCTCGAGAAACGCACGCACTATATAGCGACGCTTGCCAACATCGCGACGTTGCTCGGCCTGCTCGGTACTATCATCGGCTTGATCAATGCCTTTACCGCCGTGTCGAATGCAAATCCAGCTGACAAGGCAGACATGTTATCGGCATCGATTTCGGTGGCGATGAACACGACCGCATTCGGCCTGATGGCTGCTATTCCGCTGCTGATGCTGCATGCACTGCTGCAGACGAAGACCAACGGTCTGGTCGACAGCCTCGAAATGGCGACCGTAAAATTCCTCAATGCCGTGACCGAGCGGCAGATGCAGCCGCCGGCTGAGGCGTAAAACATGCTTCGACGCCGCAAAGGTAGTCGTCGCAATGTCGAGACCGCCGATCTCAACATTACGGCGTTCATGAACCTGATGGTTATTCTGGTTCCGTTCCTGCTGATAACCGCGGTTTTCTCGCGTTTGGCAGTGCTTGAATTGAATCTGCCGGGCTCCTCTAACGAGCCCGTGGATCCGCAGGAACAGGTTTTTCAACTGGAAGTTGTCGTGCGTCAGGACAAGATCGAAGTCGGCGATCGCAACCAGGGGCTGCTCGGTGTCTACCCGAGCCTTGCTGACGGTTACGACTATGGAGCGCTTGGCGACAAGCTCACCGAGCTGAAGGAACGCTATCCCAAGAAAACGGACGCCGCGATTCTGCTTGAGCAGGATATCTCTTACGAGACGCTGGTGCGTGTAATGGACACGGTGCGCGTCGCTGAGGTTATCGAGGATGATTCGATCGTGCGCTCCGACCTGTTCCCGGACATCTCGATTGGTGATGCGCCGGTTCTGGACGAGGGGGCCTAGACGATGGCGACCTCTGCACGCGCAAAACGCATGGAAAAGCACCATCGGCGACACAAGGCCGGTGGCGCGCTGAACCTCGTGTCATTGATGGATATTTTCACGATCCTCGTGTTCTTCTTGCTGGTCAATTCGTCGGAAGTGGAAACGCTGCCCAATGCGAAGGACCTGCAACTGCCGGAATCGATCACCGAGAAAAAGCCACGCGAGACCGTGGTCATTTTGATCGGTAAGTCGGACATCATCGTGCAGGGCACGCCGGTGGCCAAAATTGCCGATGTGCTCGGCATCAAGGGCAACGATATTCCCGCGCTGCGCAAAGCGTTGCTGGCGCAAAACGATCGTGTACTCAGGCGGACGGCCGCGAACGATATCGAACGTCGTGAAGTCACGATCATGGGAGACAAAGACATCCCGTATCGGCTGCTGAAGAAAGTAATGGCAACCTGCACGGGCTCGGATTACGGAAAGATTTCGTTGGCGGTGCTGCAAAGGAGCTCCGACAAGCTGGACAATATCCAGGCGTCACGCTAACGCTCAGGGACGACTGTAGGAGTCGCAGAATTGGATTTACCTTTTTACAGAGAGTACGAGCTGCCGTGGACCACGGGCAGGGAGCAGGAGCGCAAGTTCCATCGCCTGCTCGGCATCGCGCTCCTGATTTGCCTGGTGCTTGGTGGTGTCTGGCCATTTATTCCTGTGCCGGAACCGGACCCTTACGACATCGAAGAGATTCCGCCGCGAATTGCGAAGCTGTTGCTGGAAGAGAAACCGCTGCCGCCACCGCCGCCGCCACCCAAAGAGGCAGAGCCCGAACTCGAGGATGCGGAACCGGAAAAAGTTGTCGAGGCAGAGCCGGAACCTACCCCGGAAACAGAGCCTGAGCCCGAGCCGCTACCCGACCGCCAGGAACTCGCGCGCGCAGAGGCAGAGGCCGCACTCATGCCGTTTGCCGAGGACCTTGCTGACCTGGTGGACAAGGACCTGCTTGAACAAGTGGCTGATGATCGTCCATTGAGTGCGTCCGTCGGTGAGGCCGAGCGTAACGAACGCTCGATGATCACCTCGAAAGTCGGCACTGCGTCGGGCGGTATCAACACGGCAAGCATGAGCCGCAACACCGGTGGCACAGGTATTGCGGGACGCTCAACCACGAGGGTAGCCAGCCCGGTCGCCGGTATGGGTCAGGTCGGCGGCACCGGCGCATCGCGCAAGGGATCGAGCGGCAAGGCATCGCGATCTCGCGAAGAGATTGAGCTGGTGTTCGATAAGAACAAGGGCGCTATTTTTGCACTTTACAATCGTGCGCTGCGCCAGGATCCGGCGCTGGAGGGCAAGCTGGTACTGCGCCTGACCATTGCCCCGAATGGCCAGGTCACGATGTGCGAGATTGTCTCGAGCGAACTGGGAGACGCCGAACTCGAACGCAAACTCGTACAGCGCGTCAAGTTGTTCAAATTTGCCGCGAAAGACGTTGAAGCGATTACTACGACGAAACCGATCGATTTCTTCCCGGCCTGATGCCCGGCGTCGCGACGAGGGCCGCGCGGCTTGATATTTTTCGGTCGATGCTCTATCAGGAAGTATGAGCAACGATCCGCAAGCCGGCGCACTGCCGCATACACGCCGTACGGCCATCGACGGCGCCAGCAGGCGGCGTCTTTATTTGTTTCGCCACGGCGCTGTCGATTATCTCGACGATAACGGCAACTGGGTCGAAGACCCGGATCTTGTGGACCTCAACGAGCGTGGGCGTGCCCAGGCGCAAGCCATGGCCGAGCTGTTTGCCGGTATACATGTCGACAAAGCGATCTGTTCGGGCCTGCCGCGTACGCGCCAAACCGGTGAGACGGTGCTCGGCGATCGCGCAATCGAGATTGGTGTTTTTGCCGAGCTTGAGGAAATAAGACCGCGTAAGGGTGAGCCAGCCGGCGGTTACGATCTCTATTCGGACATTGCATTTTCCCACTGGCGGGCAGAGCAGGAGGATGCGCGCTTTCTTGGCGGCGAGCGCTACCACGACTTTTACGCGCGAATCAGTGCCGCAATGGAGACGTTGCTCACCGATCCTGCATGGCACAACCTCGCCGTGTTTGCACACGGTGGCACCAATGCTGCCGTCCTCGGATGGGCGACCGGCACCGGCCTGCAAGCTTTTGGCCTGCTGGATCAGGCCATGTGTTGTCTCAATATTATCGACTTCGATATCGATGCAAGCGGGCGTTTGCTGCGCAAGACGGTGCGCGGCATGAACATCACGGCGGATGATCCACTAATGCGCGAGCGGCACTCCGGAGACATGGAAATGCTCGCGCGTCGCCTGTTGAAGGGGCAGCAATAAGCCGGCCGGAGAACAGCGAATCGATCCCGAGAGCGGTCACAGCCGAAGGGTTTCCGCCGCTATCCAGCGTGGATGCGAACATCCTGGTGCTTGGCACCCTGCCGGGAATGCGATCGATACAAGAGCAACAGTATTACGCGCATCCGCGCAACGCTTTCTGGCCGATAATGAAGGCGCTTTTTGCTGTCGATGGTGATTATGAAAGCCGGCGTCGACAGCTGATCGCGAACCGGATTGCGGTATGGGACGTGCTGAGCAGCGCGGTGCGACGGGGAAGCCTGGACGCCGATATTCGTCTCGACATCGCGAGGGCCAATGATTTTGCGGCGTTCTTCAGCAGCCATCCGGACATTGGTGTGGTTATTTTTAACGGTAAGAAAGCGGAGGCGCTGTTTATGCGCTTCGTCGAGGCTCGGCCAAATGACCCGTCAGCACGCTTCATCGTATTGCCGTCGACGAGCCCGGCTTATGCCGCGATGCCTTACTCCGGTAAACTGGCGAGGTGGCGCGCGGCGTTCGGCCTGAACGACGACGCAAAAATCTGAGGGGAAAACGAAATGATTGGATACGTGACGCTGGGAACCAACAAATTCGATGACGCGGCGAAGTTTTTTGACGAATTATTCGGCAGTATTGGGGCAGCCCGGGTGATGGAGGGCGACACCTTTATCGCCTGGTCAAACGCTCCAGGGGCGCCTGCCGTGTCGCTCATTCGGCCCTACGACGGCAAGCCGGCGACCGTGGGCAACGGCGTGATGGTCGCGATCGCGATGGACACGCGCAAGAAAGTTGACGCGTTTCATGCGAAAGCACTGGAGCTGGGTGCTGTCGACGAGGGCGCCCCGGGGATTCGATTCGGAAACTTCTACGCCGGTTACTTTCGCGATCTCGACGGCAACAAGATGAATGCGTTTTGCATGGCCGAGGAATGATCGAGGGATTCAGGCCTGCGGCATCCGGCCGTCGCTAGAGAGCACCATCGCCGGTTTCACCGGTGCGAATTCGCCAGACCTGTTCCAGGTTGGTGACGAAGATCTTGCCGTCGCCGACCTTGCCGGTCTTGGCCGCAGCGATAATTGCATCGACAACGCGTTCTACCGTGTCGTCGGAAACAGCGACCTCGATCTTTGCTTTCGGAAGAAAATCAACGACATACTCGGCGCCGCGGTAGAGCTCGGTGTGGCCGCGCTGGCGCCCGAACCCCTTGACCTCGCTGACGGTCATTCCCTGTATACCCACCTCACCCAGGGCATTGCGGACGTCGTCGAGACGAAACGGTTTTACAATGGCAGTGACAAGCTTCATGCGACAGGTCTCCAGGGCAAGCAGGCAATGCCGCGTATGCTAGCAATAGCATCGGCCTATGTGTACAACTAAAAGGGATTGAAGGGCTCGACGACATGATCGGATCCAAACTACAGCTCAAAGACCCTGCAGGCCTGCAATACTACGGCGTCGCAATAGCTTATGCCGTCGTCGCCTACGTTTTCGGCTTTGTCGGGCTGTTGCAGGAGGCAGCCTGGATCAACGCAGTGTCGACAGTGCTGCTTGCCCACGCGATGACGATTGCCGCCTACCTGATCCACGAATGCGGACACAATCTGGTATTCGTAAACAGCCGCCACAATGCCATGCTCGGCAAGGCGATGAGTTGGCTGTGCGGCGCCGCCTATGGCACGTATGACGACATCCGTTACAAACACTTCCGACACCATGTCGACAATGACGACGTCGTCTGGTTTGACTACGATGATTTCTTCGAGAAACACCCGTTCATAACGGCCGCGACGCGCTGGCTTGAGTGGCTGTACGTTCCTGCGCACGACCTGCTCATGCACGTGATCATGGTGTTTACATCGTTTGTTATTCCGCAACGCCGGCAGCAGCGTACGCGTAACCTAACGGTCATTATTATTCGTGGCAGCCTGTTCCTGGCGCTGGTGCTGCTCGCGCCGAAAGCGGCGGTCTTGTATGCCGTCGCGTATGTCCTGATGATGCATGTACTGCGGTTCATGGACAGTGTGCAACACGACTATCCCTACCACACCACCCTGTTCGAGACTGCCGCGTCGCCACACAAAGGCGATAAGGAATGGGAGCAGGAACACACGTTCAGTAATCCTTTGAGCTTGAGGTATCCGTGGCTCAACTGGCTAACGCTGAATTTTGGCTATCATAATGCGCACCATGCGAACATGAACTTGCCATTTTTCCGTTTGCCGCAGCTGCATTTTGAAATGACCGGGAATGATCCGCAGAAAGTCGTGCCGTTTTGCGCGCAGCTTAAGCTGTATCATCGCAATCGTGTGGCGCGCATTCACAATCCGCAGCCGGACGATTACCCGCAAGGCCACGAGTACCTGCGGATTGCACAAACCGGTGTCGGACCAATCGGCGGTAACGCCGCCTCTTTCCTGACGTCGTTTTGAAGCTTCGCATCAACTGGGCGTAAATCGGAGAACCTGTTGCAACGAAGAATAAAAACTCCGGAATGGCCGGCAGCAGTCGGCAAGTTGGTTGCGGCCGATACCGACCAGGAGGTCGCAGCGGCACTGGCTAATGTTATAGGCGCCAATGTCAAACACGATGCCACCTGCCTGCTGGCGTTTCATCAGGATGCGCCGCCCGAGGTACTGCATCACACAATGAGTGCAGGCCGCGCGCGCCATTATCTCGATCGCTACCTGGCGGGGCCGTACTTGCTCGACCCGTTGTATCAACTTGCGGTGCGGCAAGACAAACCGGCAATGTGCCGGTGTCGAGACGAGACGCCGGATCGTTTTCGGTCGACCGAGTATTTTCGTCAGTACCACGAACGCACGCATCTTGCTGACGAGATGGACTTCCTGCTGGATGTGGACAAGAGGACAACGTTGGCGCTGGTTGTCGGACGCTGGGACAAGCGTTTCTCGCGAGCCGAAGTGGCGTTCCTGCGGTGGCTCGAGCCGGTGGTTCGTGCCGCAATGCAGCGCACCTGGAATGCGTGGTCTGAACATCACTCACACGACGTCCGTGACCTGAGCATGCATCAGCGACTCACGCGATGTTTTGAGCAGTTCGGCGAGTCAACATTGACACAGCGTGAGCGACAAATTACGCAGCTGTTATTGCGCGGGCATTCGTCGAAATCCGTCGCGCGCGAACTGGATATTGCGCCGGGAACCGTGATGGTGCACAAACGTAACCTGTTTTCCAAGCTCGGGATCACGTCGCAATACGAACTCTTTTCCCTCTTTATCGACAAGCTATCGGCGTCATAAAACTCGTGGCTACCGCGCGATTGGTATTCTGTCGTGCGCCGCGGATTGTCACAATGTTGAACTATACTTGCGTGCGGTGACTTCCATGTTTGAGTTTGATTTTGGTCATGGTGAGGAGCTCGACTTGTTGCGCGAAACAGTGCGTGGCTTTGCGGCCGATCGCATTGCCCCTCACGCGACAGCGATCGATGCCGACAACTCGTTTCCCCGTGAGCTCTGGCCGCAGCTCGGGGAACTGGGTCTGCTGGGGATGACCGTCGATAGCAAGTACGGCGGCTCGGAACTCGGTTACCTGGCGCACGTGATTGCGATGGAGGAAATCAGCCGAGCGTCTGCATCAGTCGGGCTTTCTTATGGTGCGCATTCAAATCTTTGTGTAAACCAGCTGCAACGCTGGGGTACTGACGAACAAAAAGCGCGTTACCTGCCACAGCTGGTGTCCGGTGAGTTCCTCGGCGCGCTGGCGATGAGTGAGACACAGGCCGGTTCGGATGTCATGGGCATGCGTACGACAGCGGTTCGCGATGGCGACGCCTACGTTTTGAACGGCTCCAAGATGTGGATTACGAATGCGCCTGGCGCAGACGTGCTGATCGTGTACGCGAAGACGGGTACGGAGGAGGGTTCTCACGGGGTGAGCGCGTTTCTGCTGGAGCGCGGGACGCCAGGACTGTCGACACCCCAGAAACTCGACAAACTCGGCATGCGCGGCTCGGACACCAGTGAAGTACTGCTGGAGGATTGCCGGGTACCTGCGGAGAACCGGCTTGCCGAAGAAGGCAAGGGCGCGGCGATTCTCATGAGCGGGCTGGATTACGAACGCGTCGTCTTGTCAGGCGGTCCACTGGGCATCATGGCGGCTTGCATGGACGTTGTGCTGCCGTACGTGCATGACCGCAAGCAGTTCGGTCAGCCAATCGGGGAGTTCCAGCTGATGCAGGGGAAGATCGCGGACATGTATACGACGATGAACGCCTGTCGGGCTTACGTGTATGCGGTGGCGACAGCTTGTGATCGCGGCCGGACTACCCGCTTTGATGCCGCCGGATGTATTCTCGTTGCTGCGGAGAAAGCGACGTGGATGGCCGGCGAGGCGATCCAGGCGCTGGGCGGCAACGGCTATATCAATGAATATCCCGCCGGTCGCCTTTGGCGTGACGCGAAGCTCTACGAGATCGGGGCAGGCACCAGCGAAATTCGCAGGATGCTGATTGGCCGCGAGTTGTTTAATGCGACCCGCTGATGGGGATCTATGCCGCTAATTAAAACGAAGGTCGATCCTTCCTCGGACGAGTTCAAAAAGAACACCGAGGCGCACCTGGCACTGGTCGACAAACTCCGCGAGATCGACGATTACATCCTGCAGGGTGGTCCCGAGCGTTCCCGCGAACGACATGTCGGGCGTGACAAGCTGCTGCCTAGAGACAGGATTCGTCAATTACTCGACGAGGATTCGCATTTTCTCGAAGTCGGACGGCAGGCCGCTTGGCAGGTCTACAGCGACGACGTGCCGTCCGCGGGCATTATTACCGGTGTTGGTCGTATCCACGGCATCGAATGCATGCTCGTGGCGAATGATGCGACGGTAAAGGGCGGCACCTACTACCCGTTAACGGTCAAGAAGCACCTGCGTGCGCAGGAGATCGCCGAGCAGAACCGCCTGCCATGCCTGTACCTCGTTGATTCGGGCGGTGCCTTCCTGCCTCGACAGGACGAAGTTTTTCCGGATCGCGATCATTTCGGTCGGATCTTTTTCAACCAGGCGCAGCTTTCGGCCGGCGGAATTCCGCAGATTGCCATAGTGATGGGGTCGTGCACGGCGGGCGGTGCCTATGTACCCGCGATGTCTGATGAATCAGTCATTGTGCGCGAGCAGGGCACGATCTTCCTGGGCGGGCCGCCCCTCGTCAAAGCGGCCACCGGCGAAGTCGTCGACGCCGAGACACTCGGCGGCGGCAGCGTGCATTCGAGGATTTCCGGCGTGACCGACCATCTCGCGGACGATGATGAGCACGCGCTGCGTATTGCCCGCGATATCGTTGCCAACCTTAACTTTCAAAGGCAGCCCACAACGACGCGCGTGGCATCGCGCGAGCCGGCTTACTCGATTGACGAAATTTACGGAATTGTGTCGCGCGAATACCGATTCCCGTATGACGTGCGTGAAGTGATAGCGCGCATCGTCGATGCCTCGGAGTTCCAGGAATTCAAGAAACTTTATGGCGCGACGCTGGTGTGCGGTTTCGCGCATATCGACGGCTATCCGGTTGGCATTCTCGCGAACAACGGCATTCTGTTTCCCGAGTCGGCGCAGAAAGGCGCGCATTTTGTACAGCTGTGCAACCGTCGCGGAATTCCGCTGGTGTTCCTGCAGAACATCACCGGTTTCATGGTCGGAAAACGTGTAGAGCATGCCGGCATCGCCAAGGATGGCGCGAAAATGGTGAATGCCGTCGCGACGGCAACGGTGCCGAAATTCACGGTAGTGATTGGCGGATCGTTTGGCGCCGGCAATTACGCGATGTGCGGGCGAGCCTACAGCCCACGCTTTATGTGGATGTGGCCGAACGCGCGTATTTCCGTCATGGGTGGTGAGCAGGCAGCACTCGTGCTCTCGAGCGTCAAAGGTGACGGCCTGGAAGCGCGCGGCGAGGCGTGGTCCGACAAGGAAAAGGCAGACTACGAGGAGCGTATCCGGCAGCAGTACGAAACCCAGGGCAACCCTTATTACGCCAGCGCCCGTTTGTGGGACGATGGCGTTATCGAACCGGTCGATACGCGCACGGTCCTTGCCCATGCCCTTGCCGCCGCGATGAATAATCCCCGTGACGAGGAGCGGCCGTTCGGCATTTTCCGCATGTAGCTGTACACTTCGTTCGCAGACAGACGGAGTGATCATTGAGCAGTCAGCGGCACGAGCAAAATACCGGCACACGCGGCGTTAGCCAGGCGCACCGATTCGACGAGGAGCGGCTGCTTGGTTATCTTACGGAGCACGTTGACGGATTCAGCGGGCCGCTGTCGGTCAGGCAATTCAAGGGCGGCCAGTCCAATCCGACGTACAGACTCGATACCGGGTCCGGGCGCTACGTACTGCGTCGCAAGCCGCCTGGCAAATTGCTGAAATCCGCGCACGCCGTGGACAGAGAGTTCCGCGTTATCAGTGCACTGCACAAAGTTGGTTTTCCCGTACCGAAGCCGGTGCTGTTGTGCGAGGACGATGCGGTCATCGGGACAACGTTCTTTGTCATGGAATTTGTTGAAGGTCGGATTTTCTGGGACCTCGATCTTCCCGATCTCGAGCCGGCTGAAAGAACAGCGATCTACGATAACGTCAACGAGACCATCGCGACATTGCACAACTACGATTACACGGCGCTCGGCCTGGCAGGCTTCGGTAAGCCGGGCAATTATTTTGCGCGGCAGATTTCGCGCTGGTCGGGCCAGTACCGGGCGTCCGAAACCCAGACAGTGCCGTCGATGGACGCGCTGCTGGAGTGGTTGCCCGACAATATTCCTGCGGACGAATCAGCAAGTATCGTGCACGGCGACTTTCGACTCGACAATATGATCGTGCATCCGACGGAACCAAGGGTCATAGCCGTACTGGACTGGGAGCTCTCGACGATTGGCCACCCGCTGGCGGATTTCACCTATCACCTGATGTCGTGGC
>Ga0316201_10002536_pt1 | contig 13038 bp, 11 predicted proteins | sample CS6wburrow_MG_FD_204516 | JGI IMG/M metagenome (GOLD analysis project Ga0316201, IMG submission 204516) | Coastal sediment microbial communities from Delaware Bay, Delaware, United States - CS-6 worm burrow | ecosystem: Environmental > Aquatic > Marine > Coastal > Sediment | place: USA... | reverse complement strand
ATCAGTGCGCAGGATTCACCCAGCCCCATGGATTTGATGGCCGTTGTCGGCGTCAGCATTTCCTGCATGCCCGGGCCGCCGCGGGGTCCCTCGTAACGAATCACGACCACGTCTCCCGGCTTGATATCTCCGGCCAGTATGGTTTCCTCGGCGACTTCCATTTCATCAAATACCCTGGCGCGGCCGCTGAACCGGTACATTCCCTCTGCCACGGCGGCCGTTTTAACGATACAGCCCTTTGTTGCGATGTTGCCGTAAAGAACGGCCAGGCCGCCCTCGCTGCTGTAGGCATGCTCCAGATCCCGGATACAGCCGTTGTGGCGGTCGAGGTCGGACTCCCAGCGGTTGTCCTGACTGAAGGGTTTGGTGGTTCGAACGCCGCCCGGTGCAGCCGTAAACAAACGCCTGGCATCCTCGTCGTCACTGCGCCCGATATCCCATTTTTCGATGGCTTCACCGAGGCTGGCGCTGTGCACCATGCTGACATCCCGGTTGAGCAGCCCGCCCTTCTCCAACTCACCCAAAATCGACAACATGCCGCCTGCGCGGTGCACGTCTTCCATGAAATAGTCGGATGTGGCCGGTGAAACCTTGCACAGGTGCGGAACGCGCCTGGATATCGCATCGATATGCGAGAGGTCGAAATTAACCTCGGCTTCCTGGGCTGCCGCCAGCAGATGCAAGATGGTGTTGGTGGAACCGCCCATCGCGATATCGACGGCCATGGCGTTGCTGAAGGCGTCAAAACTGGCGATGGAACGTGGTAAAACCGACTCGTCGTCCTGGTGGTAATAGCGCTTTGCCAGTTCAACGACCAGGCGGCCCGCTTCGAGGAACAGGGAGGCACGGTCGCGGTGGGTCGCCAATAGTGAGCCATTGCCCGGCAGGGACAAGCCGAGGGCTTCGGTCAGGCAGTTCATCGAGTTGGCCGTGAACATCCCGGAGCAACTGCCGCAGGTCGGGCAGGCGTTTTCTTCCACCTCTTCCAGGCTGATGCCGGGAAACACGTCGGGGTTGGCCGCGCTGGTGAACGCGTCTACCAGGTCGACACGTTTCACCAGTTCGCCGTCCTGCTGCACCCGGCCGGCTTCCATCGGACCGCCGGAGACAAATACGGCCGGAATATTGAGCCGCAGCGCGGCCATCAGCATGCCCGGGGTGATTTTGTCGCAATTGGAAATACATACCAATGCGTCGGCGCAGTGGGCGTTGGCCATGTACTCGACGCTGTCGGCGATCAGGTCACGGCTCGGCAGGGAATACAGCATGCCGTCATGGCCCATGGCGATACCGTCATCCACGGCGATGGTGTTGAATTCCTTGGCGACGCCGCCGGCAGCGGCGATTTCAGTGGCGACCAGGCTGCCGACATTCTGCAGGTGCACGTGGCCGGGCACGAATTGCGTGTAAGAGTTCGCGATGGCGACAATGGGTTTGCCAAAATCACCCGTTTTCATACCGGTAGCGCGCCACAGCGAGCGTGAGGCCGCTGCGCGGTTGCCACTGGTGGTGGTATCTGATCTCAATGGTTTCATATGCAAAGCTTCTGACCGAGGAAAAAGGTAAAATATTCGTGATGTGGAATCGTACCACTCATTGACGGCGAACAAATCCTGTTTTAAGAAAATGATAGTGGATTTCGGTGACCAGCATCGCTTTCAACCCGCTTTTTCAGCGCAAGGGCAACTGCCGCAATGGGACCGCTAGAAGGTTATAAAATCATAGAAATTGCCGGCATTGGCCCGGGCCAGTTTGCGGGCATGCTGCTGGCCGACATGGGCGCCAGCGTCCTGCGCATCGACCGCCCGGTCAACGAGGAGAAGATTTTTGCAGCCAACGCCCGTTTCAACCTCATGAACCGGAGCCGGCCGCTAATCAACGTAGACCTGAAAACCCCGCAGGGTGTGGCGCTGGTGCTGGATTTATGCCGGGATGCAGATGCCATTTTTGAAGGTTTCCGACCCGGCGTGATGGAACGACTCGGCCTCGGCCCTGAAGAATGCATGGCCCGCAACCGTCAACTGGTCTATGGCCGCATGACGGGTTGGGGTCAGCAGGGGCCGCTGGCGGAAACCATCGGTCACGATGCCAACTTCATTGCCCTGTCCGGTGTGTACGGCTGTATTGGTGAAAAAGGCGGCGCCCCCGTTTACCCGCTGAACCTGGTCGGCGATATGGGTGGCGGCGGCGCCTACCTGGTTATCGGGATGTTGGCGGCCCTGCTGGAGGCCGGCCGTTCGGGCCGCGGGCAGGTGATCGATGCGGCGATGGTCGATGGCGCTGCCTCGCAAATGACGTCTATCTGGGGTCTCAGGGCGGCGGGTATGTGGAAGGATGAACGGGGCAGTAACGTGCTGGATGGTGGCGCCCCGTTCTACATGGCCTACCGCACCCTGGACGACCGCTACATGGCGGTGGCGCCGATCGAAAACCGCTTTTACAGGAACCTGCTCGAGGTTTTGAACCTCGATGATATTGATCCGGATCATCAACACGACCGGTCACAGTGGGATAATGTCAGGCGCAAACTGCAGGCGGTTTTTGCGACCCGGACGCGTGACGAATGGACAGCAATTCTCGAAGGCACGGAGACCTGTTGCACACCGGTACTGTCGATGGCTGAAGTTGCTGAACACCCGCACAATGCGGCGCGCGGCACATTCATCAGCATCGACGGCATAACGCAGCCGGCGCCAGCGCCCAGGTTTTCGCGAACGGCGTCAACGGTCAGCAGTGCGGCGGGCGCTGCCCGGGACGACGTGTATGGCGCACTCGAAGATTGGGGTGCTTCTGAAAAAACCCTTGCGGGATTAACCGAGGGAAACCAACCATGAAATCCAACCTGAGTTTTGTTTGCGGCACCAGTGACCAGCCGCTTATGTACCAGACCATCGGAGGCGCGCTGGATCAGGCCATCGAACAATGGGGGGATAAAGAAGCCGTGGTTGTCCGTCACCAGGGGGTGCGCTGGTCATACCGCGAGTTCGGTGAGCGTATCGAAGCGTTTGCGGCCGGCCTGCTGGCGCTGGATTTGCAGCCCGGTGACCGTGTCGGAATCTGGTCTCCCAACAACATCGAGTGGTTGATCACGCAGTTTGCCACGGCCAGGGTTGGCCTGATCCTGGTCAATATCAACCCCGCGTACCGCCAGGCCGAGTTGACCTATACGCTCAACAAAGTGGGCTGCAAGGCACTGATTCTCGCCCGTGAGTTCAAGAGCAGTAACTACGTGGCCACGTTGCGGGAAATTGCTCCGGATATCGATACGTCACAGGCGGGGCACCTACAGCTGACCGCATTGCCGGACCTGAGGTCGCTGGTGGTAATCTCCGAACAGCCCGTGGCGGGCATGTTCCGTTTCGCGGATATCGCGGCGATGGCGCCTGCGGACGCCCCTCAGCAACTGGCTCGGCGGGCCGGGCAGAGCCAGCCGGATGACCCGATCAATATCCAGTTCACCAGCGGCACCACCGGCCTGCCCAAGGGTGCGACGCTGACGCACTTCAATGTTCTCAATAACGGCTACTTCACCGGTGAGGCGATGAAGCTGACAGAGCGGGACCGGCTCTGCATACCGGTGCCGCTCTACCATTGCTTCGGCATGGTGCTGGGCGTATTGAACTGCGTCACCCATGGGGCCACCATGGTCTTTCCTTCGGAAGCGTTCGAGGCGCGCGCGGTTCTCGAGGCTGTCAGTGAAGAGCGTTGTACCGCCCTGCACGGGGTGCCGACGATGTTCATCGCCGAGTTGGAGGAGCCGGGCTTCGACAGCTTCGACCTGAGCCATCTGCGCACCGGCATCATGGCCGGCGCGCCCTGCCCGATCGAGGTCATGCGCAAGGTCATCAGTGAAATGAACATGACCGAGGTGACCATCGCTTATGGCATGACCGAGACCAGCCCGGTCAGTTTCCAAAGCTCGACCGACGACCCGCTGGAAAAACGCGTGGCAACCGTAGGGCGCATCCACCCCCATGTGCAGGTCAAGATAATCGATGAGAACGGCGCGGTCGTCCCACGCGGTACCTCCGGTGAGCTCTGTACCCGTGGCTACAGCGTCATGCTCGGTTACTGGGGCGAGGACGAGCGCACCCAAGAGGATATCGACGCCGCGGGCTGGATGCACACCGGCGACCTCGCTGTCATTGATGGCGAGGGTTACTGCGATATCGTCGGCAGGGTCAAGGACATGATTATCCGGGGTGGTGAGAACATTTACCCGCGGGAGATCGAGGAATACCTGTTCCAGCACCCCAAGGTCCAGGAAGCCGCCGTGTTCGGTGTTCCGGACGAGAGATTCGGCGAAGCCGTGGCCGCCTGGATCAAGTTGCACGATGGCCAGACGGCCGATGCGGACGACATCCGGCAGTATTGCAGGGAGCAGATCGCCTATTACAAGGTGCCCAAGTACATTGTCATCGTCGACGAATTTCCCATGACCGTGACCGGAAAAATTCAGAAGTTCAAGATGCGTGAGCAGACAATCGAGGGCCTGTAAACGGCTCCGGCGGCAAGCAGAAGCCTTTATAAGTTGTCCGGATAACCCCACCTATTGTTGATGGCTGAAAAGAATTCCAGCGAACGCCCCAAGAGCCGTTCACTTAAACCGCTCAGGACCCTGGTGCCGTTTATCCTGGCATACCGGGGCACGCTGATTGCCGCTTTAGTTGCGCTGCTGGTTGCATCGGTCGCCCTTTTGGCCTTGCCGGTGGCATTGCGGTACCTGATTGATAATGGTTTTGCCAACAATGACGTCGGCACGATCAACCGTTACTTTGGTTGGTTTTTTGCCGCTGCCGCGGTGTTCGGCGGCTTTGCCGCCCTGCGGTATTACCTGGTTTCCTGGCTGGGTGAGAAGGTGGTCGCGGATATCCGTACGGCGGTTTACGACCGGGTGATTCGCATGGATCCGAGCTTTTTTGAAACCACGCGAACCGGTGAAGTCCTCTCCAGGCTGACCACTGACACCACGCTGGTGCAAAGCGTTTCCGGAGTCAGCCTGTCCATCGCCTTACGTACCAGCGTTGCCCTGGTTGGCGGCCTGATCATGCTGGCCCTGACCAGCGTGAAATTGACGCTGTATATCATGCTGGGTATTCCGGTGGTGATTCTGCCGATGATCATTATCGGGCGCCGGATCAGAAGCCAGTCCCGCACCACCCAGGATCGGGTTGCCGACACTTCCGGACTGGCGGATGAAACGCTCAACGCCATCCAGACGGTGCAGGCCTTCACTCTTGAGCCGTTGCAAAGCGAACGTTACGGCCGCGCGGTTGTGGAGAGTTTCAAAGCGGCTGTGCGGCGTGTGCGGACCCGCGCCTTTTTGACAGCGATTGGCATTACGCTGGTTTTCGGCGCCATCACAATTATTCTATGGGCCGGTTCGCGCGCGGTACTGGCAGGTGACATGAGCGGCGGGGAATTGGCCCAGTTTCTGATGTACTCGATGTTCGTCGGTTCTTCCGCGGCTGCCCTCAGCGAGGTTTGGGGTGAAGTTCAGCGCGGCGCCGGCGCCATGGAGCGCCTGGCGGAGTTGCTCGCCGCCCGCCCGGCAATAGAGGCGCCTGAATCCCCGGTGGCTTTTCCGGGCCGCGCCAGCGGCGCGATCTCTTTCAGGGACCTCGAGTTTTATTACCCGTCGCGACCGGACACACCGGCGCTGACAGAATTTTCCCTGGATATCGAACCGGGTGAAACCGTGGCGTTTGTCGGGCCTTCGGGCGCAGGCAAGAGCACCAGCTTCCAGATGTTACTGCGCTTCTATGATCCGCAAGCAGGCCGCATCGAAATCGATGGCATCGACATCGCGCAGTTGTCGCCGGCCGACCTGCGCCGGCAGGTCGGTTTAGTACCGCAGGATACGGTATTGTTCGGTGACAGCGCCCGCGAGAACATCCGCTATGGCCGGCCAGGTGCAAGTGATTCAGAAGTGGAGCAGGCGGCGGTCGCGGCAGCGGCCGATGAGTTTATCAAGGCATTGCCGGAGGATTACGACACCTTCCTCGGCGAGCGCGGCACCCGCCTGTCCGGCGGCCAGCGGCAACGAATCGCAATTGCCCGTGCGATACTGAAAGACCCTCCCATCCTGTTGCTGGATGAGGCCACCAGTTCACTGGACGCGGAAAGCGAGCGCCTGGTGCAGACAGCACTTGAAGGCCTGATGAAAAACCGCACCACGCTGGTCATCGCGCACCGCCTGGCGACGGTCAAAAAAGTCGATCGCATCGTCGTAATGGATGCCGGCCGCATCGTCGCAATCGGCAACCACGAAGCGCTGATGCAGAACAGCGAACTCTACGCCAGGCTGGCAAATCTGCAGTTCGGCGATACCTGACGTTACCGTCATCCCCACCAACAAAAGGCACCGTCATCCCCGCGCAGGCGGGGACCTCCCGAAGCAGACACTTCCTTTTGTCAGGAATGAAAACATCAATCAAGTTAAACTATGCTTATCAATGTCGAGCGGTACAGGGTTGGATCAATGAAAGATGTTACATTGCGCGAAGCACCTCTCCGGTTCACGTCGAACCTCGGTGTGGATGATGAGGCCCGTAAAGCCGATACCTTGAACCTGCTGCCCTACGCGGAAGCGTTACGGGATTTCATCCACGAATGTGAAACGCCCATGAGCATAGGCATACAGGGCGACTGGGGTATCGGGCGTACCAGCCTGATGAACATGTTGCGAGGCGGTGAAGATCGCCGGCAGGCCGGTTTGCTGGACCCCCGCCGGTGTAAAACCATCAACCTCGACAGCTGGTCCTACTCGCAGTTCGACCAGGACGACAACATGGCGACAGCCTGCCTCTACGCACTCACCCACGAGCTCGGGCGGGTGCTGGAGCAGGAACCGGAGATCGATGCAGCAGAACTGAAAGTGAGACTTGAAACGGCGAACCGCAAACTCGTCATCGTCATGAAACAGATCCGTAAGCTCGTGATGGCGAGGGCGGAGGACGATGATGAGGGTGATTCCTACATTGACATATCAGGCCAGATGCTGAGGTTCAGGGGCGAGTTCGAAGAACTTGTCGCCTTATGGACCCGGGGTGACGAGAGCCGCCGCGTCGTCATTTTTGTGGATGACATGGATCGGATACGCCCGATTCTCGCGTTGGAGCTGCTCGAGGCAATCAAAAATTTCATTGATGTGCCGGGCTGCATATTTGTCATGACGCTGGACTATGAAGTCGTGCAGAGGGGCATGATTGAAAAGCTGGGCCGTGATGTACAGAAAGCCACCGGTAAAGCTTTTTTCGACAAGGTAATCCAGTTACCTTTTGTCGTACCCACCACGTCCTACCAGCTGGACGAGTATATCGTCAACCTGCTGAACAAAACCGATCTGCCGTGTATTCACAAGTCCGGCAACGACGCGGAAAGCCGGCAGTTCTTCATGGATATCATTCGCTTCACGGTCGGTCGTAATCCGCGTGGTATCAAGCGCGTGATCAGCTACATGGACCTGCTGGAACGAATTCATCGCCATAACTCGGGGCGCGAGACCAGCGAGCACGAGTGCAAGATTCTGTTCGCACTCGTCAGCATGCAGATCGCCTGGCCGGAACTGTTCAAGTATTTCATCCGGGATCCATCGGTGGGCCCGATCACCAGCCTGCAGAGCTGGGATTTTCTTGAGGACCTGCCCGAAGCGGCCAGCTTGCTGGATCGTTCGCCGGACAGGGATATGGTCAAAAACTCCATCTCCGCCTATTTCGACACCTTGTTCAGTTTCCTGGACAAAAATGACGACGGCCAGGTTGACAGTAAAGAACTTCAGCCGGTTCTGCGCGTGATGGAACTGGCAAAAATGACCAATGTTGAATCCCGCGAACGGGCGCGCAAGTGGATCGTAAACCGAATTCGCGAGAACAATGTCGATAACAGCCCGCTGATTGACTCCTTCCTGGAGAACGTTTTCATGAAATCGGTCTGGTACCTCGGCACCGAGATCCGGTATCACCGTGCCGGGCACCGTTACGTGACACTGGTGCATAACCGGCGCCAGATCGGCACCATCGTGAGTCTGAAATCACAACCTTTCGTGTTTCGCCTGGCGATGTCGCCGCAGCTCGTCATGAAGGGCCTGAAGAACTATTGGGACAGCAAGCAGACGGTCAAAAAGGAAGCCATCGTGCTGGTGCGCAACACCTTTGGCAGTGAAGCCTCATTGACCGGTTACGGCGACACGCTGGTGGATTTCAGCAAGATGACCTACATGAAAAGCGGGGACGCCATCAAGTTGCTGAACGCGCTTTACCAGATAGTTACCGAGTAGCCTCAGCCTGGATCGGGCACCGGGAACCGTTGCAATCCGGCGGGCGGCCGTGACCGCCCGCCAGCCACTTCAATCCGAGCCGAACTTCCCGGCAAACCAGCCGAGCGCCACGCCACCGATGGAATAAATGATAACCCCATCCACTGCCCACCAACCCCAGATCGCGGTTGGCAGATTGAAAAAACCGGTAAAGCCCAACATGGTCAATGCGTAGAGTATCGCCAGGATCAGGCCGAACTTCAGCCCTTTGAGCCAGCCGGAGCCATTCAGAGCGGAGCGGATATTATCAAAAATCCCCGCCTGGACCATCGCTGCCAGCAAGCCGCTGAGAATCCAGTGCGGCATCAGGGCCGCCATATCGGGCGGGTCCTGGTTGAGTTCCGGGCGCCAGAATTCCGACGTGGCCCGGTACAGGGAATCCAGAATGCCTTCGTGAATCAGTGTGCCAGTCACCAATGCTACAATGAACTGCGTGACGTACATCAAAACGCCGCCGCCAACGATCACTTTCCAATCCAGTCTCATGTGTGTCTCCCTAAATTGAAATTGCCCTTCTTGTGGTTATAGTCCTCATTATAGGGGGTGATTTGCCGCTTCTGCCACCTCACGCGCGGCGGGCAATATCCGTTCGCATGCCGAAGCATGCGGCGCTACTACCTGTGGGAGTGCCAGCGTCACGGACTTCACCCTGGTGCTGTTTTTGCTCTGCTAGGAACGGGGGGATGGCCGTTTTTCAAGCCGCACCGGAACCGGGACCTGGCACACATCCAGCACCTTGGGCGGCTTCTTGTGGAAAAAGGCGGCTTTTCGATTACGGCGCTCCTCCAGCATGTCGGTGAAGCCCCGGCTGTTGGTATCCGCCATCCAGATGTCCAGTAACTCCTGCTCATCCACGGAAGTTGCCAGGCGCATCCGATTGATCCATGTCCGCTCAAGATCTTCTTCGATAATGCCGTTTTTGAGCGCCGGGCCACGCTTGATACGTTGCACGGTATCCATGCCCCAGACCACGCGGCCAAACACTGTCAGGTTGCGGTCCAGGTAGCGCGGCGCCTGGCCGATGACGATGTAAAAATCGGTATTGCCGCTATCCGGATCCTCGTTGCGCGCCATGGCCACGGTGCCGGGACAGTGGGTCAGCCAGGCTTTGCCGCCCTTTTTCCTGTCGCGGGCGGCAGGAAAGCCGTCGATAAACCCGGTAAAAGGCGCAAACAGGTCGTCTGTCTGCACTGGCGTCCAGGACATGGGCTGCCAATTTTTCGCAGCTTCTTTGTCTTCCGGCTTCAGTGGCCAGTCTATTTCAAACTCGGCCTTCAGCCCTGCCGTTTCCTCACCGGGTTCAATGTCACTGCCATCGCCGCCCTGGGCGACGAATCCGTCTATGACCCGGTAAAAGCTCATGCCCCGGTAGAACTGGTCTTCCAGCAGCGCTTTGAAGTGTTTGACGGTTTCAGGCGCAAAATCGGGATTGAGAAGAATGACCGCTGTGCCTTCTTGCATTTGGAGGTAGACGGTATTTTCAGGGTCGAGCAGATTCCAGACCAGATCTTCATTGGCAGTTGCCGAAGTTGAAACAGCCAGCAAAAACGCTGCTGAAATGATCGTCAGGCGCTGGACGTAAAGAGGGGAAGTCTTAGTCATTATCTCACCGGTATCCGAAGTGCATACCGGTGAGAGTGTAATTCATACGGCAGATTTCCGCATATTGCGGCACCGTTGAGTTCAGGGCATTTGTATCTTGTTGTTTTCCCGGCCCGGGACGACGATCGAAGAGGCTTGCTGTCGCTGCATCTCTTTCAGTTCTTCCATGGTCCGTTCGACGGCCAGCTTGGCCGCGTCGCCAAATCCTGCGACCGCGCCTTCAAGTGTCTCGGTTTCGATTTCAAAAGACAGTGGCAGTGCGCCACCCGGTGTCATGATCTGGGTGGAGCCGATGAACTGTACCGGCCGGCTGCTATCCGTTTCGCCTTCAATCGTCACCGGCGTCATTTTCCGGATGGTGCCAACCCGGCTGTCGGTGAAGACCTCTTCCCGGCTCAATGCCGTTGCGTCCATACTAATTTCAGTGCTTTCCATTTGACTCATAGTGGTTTCCTCAAGTTGCTGTATAGCGAAGTGGGGTCGGTGGAGGTAAAACGCAACTGGTGTGCCGGGGATTGCTGACACTTTGCCGTGTCGCACTATAATAGTCTGGGCGACACGTGAAGAAATTGCCGGCTTCGCTGTGCAGCGACCGGCCAGATTATGGCAACCAATCAGAACAGGTGGAATTGAAATGACGGACATTCACACAGAGGAAATCACCTACACGGCAGATGGTGTAGAAATGAAAGGCTACGTTGCCTGGGACTCCAACAAGGGCGGGCCAAGGCCCGGCGTGTTGGTCGTGCACGAGTGGTGGGGCTGCAACGAGTACGTTCAGCGTCGGGCGCGCATGCTGGCCGAGGCAGGCTATACCGGCATGGCGCTGGATCTCTACGGAAATGGCCGCAACGCCGCCAATCCGGATGAAGCTGGCGAGCTGATGAATGCCCGCATCGAGGACATGGACGGTACACGCGCGCGTTTCAATGCCGCCCTGGAAGTTCTAAAGGCGCACCCCACGGTGGATGCCGACCGTACCGGTGCCATCGGCTACTGCTTTGGCGGCGGAGTGGTTACCCATATGGCGCGCATGGGCGCTGATCTTGACGTCACCGGCTCCTTCCACGGCGCCGTTGGCCTGGCGGCAATGGATGGTCCGGCCCGTTTTGACTGCCGGGTTATGGTGTACAACGGTGAGGCCGATACGTTGATTGACGATGGCCAGATCAGCGGTTTCAGGAAGGTCATGGAAAAGACCGGCGCAAATTATGACTTTATCCAGTTGCCGGGCGCCCTGCACGGCTTCAGCAACCCGATGGCAAGTGTCAATGGCGAAAAATACGGATTGCCGCTTGCCTACAACGAGCTCGCCGACACAAGTTCCTGGGCGCATATCCTGCTGACCATGGAAGACGTATTCGGCTGAACAGGGCATTTCCGGTAACCGGTTTCGCTTAAGGTTGAAGGGCTGTCTGTATCTGTGGCCCTTCAATCCTGGCTGGGCGCGCAGGCCGGGACCGCCATGCTGTATGATTAAATGGATTCAGGCTTTTCAGGAGCACATTTAGATGGTGGATAAGGCGACAGGCAAGGTTCTCGGCGTTGGCGGGGTTTTTTTTCGTTCTGCCGACCCTGCGAGGCTTGCAGGCTGGTACCGGGATACGCTGGGGCTGGAGACCGAGGCATGGGGTACGACGCACGGCACCAGTTTTTCGCCGCAGGCCATGCCGGAAAATGCCTTCACTGTCTGGAGCACTTTCGCTGCTGACACCGAGTACTTCGGCGATCCCCGCCAATCCTTCATGATCAACCTGGTCGTGGACGACCTGGATACCGCGCTGGCCAATGTCAAGGCTGCCGGCGGTGAGGTGATCCCGGAGAAGGAAGAGCATGATTTCGGCCGCTTCGGCTGGATTGTCGATCCCGATGGCAACCGCGTCGAGCTATGGGAACCGCCGGAAAAAATGCCGGAAGCAAGTGAGTGAACGAATCAGTCGAGGGTCTGCGTAAACGCATCGAGGAACTCGAGCAACAGGCCGCGTTCCAGGATGAATTGCACGAGACCCTGAACGCAATCGTGGCGCGGCAGGACAAGGAGATCCTGGAGCTGAAGCACCAGTTCAACCAGCTCGCCGGGCGCCTCAGGGAGATGGGCGACGTCCCGGCCGGTGCGCAGGCCCAGGATGAAACACCGCCGCATTACTGACAACCCCCGGCGTGTTCTCCCACTCCGGGTTTCAGGCCAGCCATCAAAAAAATAGCAGGAACGCGATGACAACCAGGTGCCAATGGTGTGTAAACGATGTCTTGAATACTGCCTATCACGATGATGAATGGGGTGTTCCCGTGCATGATGACCGGCGCCTTTTTGAATGCCTGATCCTGGAGGGCGCGCAAGCCGGCCTGAGTTGGCTGACGATCCTGAAAAAACGCGAAAACTATCGCAGGGCGTTCCATGATTTCGATTTCAATCACGTAGCCGCCTACTCCGAGGCAGATGTAAAACGCCTGCTCGCCGATGCGGGTATTGTGCGCAACCGGCTTAAAATCGAGTCAGCAATAAAGAATGCCAGGGGCGTGATTAAAATTCGTGAGGAGTTCGGCTCACTGGACGGCTACCTTTGGCGTTATGTTGAAGGCGTGCCCAGGCAGAATGAGTGGAGATCCATGGCAGAGCTTCCGGCAAGCACGCAAATATCAGACCTGATGGCGCGGGACCTGAAGAAACGCGGGTTCAATTTCGTTGGCTCCACCATTTGCTACGCATTCATGCAGGCCGTGGGCATGGTCAACGATCACACCACGGATTGTTACAGGTACGAAGAGATCAGTCAGCTCTCCCGGTCAGCGAATTGACGGCGATGAAAACCGGGCGAAAGCCTGCTTGCCGCTCAGTTTTTGCGGTGCCTCTTGTCTGCAAGGTGAGCCTTGACCATCTTGCCGAAACTCTTGTCCCTGGCGCGTTTCTCCGCCAGGGTCGCACTGTTGAATGCCTGCTCGCGCTTCAGTTTTTGAAAGCTGGACAGGCGCCGCTCCTCCAGGTCACCGCGCTCAATAGCAGCCCGCACGGCACACCCGGGTTCGCTGCCGTGTTGGCAATCAACAAAGCGGCACTGTTGCGCCAGTGAACTGATGTCGGAGAAGGTGGCCATCACACCTTCGTCACAATCCATTAT
>Ga0316201_10002535_pt1 | contig 13039 bp, 15 predicted proteins | sample CS6wburrow_MG_FD_204516 | JGI IMG/M metagenome (GOLD analysis project Ga0316201, IMG submission 204516) | Coastal sediment microbial communities from Delaware Bay, Delaware, United States - CS-6 worm burrow | ecosystem: Environmental > Aquatic > Marine > Coastal > Sediment | place: USA... | reverse complement strand
TTTCCTTGAGAAGCGAAAACCTGACTGGATCAACGACTAGTGTATGAATGATTTCGTAACAATAGTTGAAGTCGGTCCACGTGACGGCTTGCAGAACGAAAAACTTAAACTCTCTACCTCAGTAAAAATTGAACTGATTGAACGCCTTGCAAATTGTGGGATACCCGTTATCGAGGCTGGCAGCTTTGTAAGCCCCAAATGGGTACCGCAAATGGCTGACTCCGAAGCCGTCATAAAGGGCCTGAAGCCATTACCTGGTACACGCTACCCGGTGTTGGTACCAAACCTGATGGGTTATCAGCGCGCCGTTGATGCCGGCGCAACGGAAATTGCCATATTTACAGCCGCATCAGAAAGCTTCAGTCAGCGTAACACCAATTGCAGTATCGCCGAGTCCATCACACGGCTCGAACCGGTTATGCATATGGCTATGAATTCCGGAATTAAAACTCGTGCTTACGTATCCTGTGTGCTGGGTTGCCCCTACGAAGGCGCGATTGAAACTGAAGCTGTTTCAATGGTTTGCAGGCAACTAATGAAAATAGGTTGCGACGAAATCTCATTGGGAGACACCATCGGAATTGGCACACCGGCAGCGGCAAATTCACTGATCAATGCGGTCAGCTCAGAAGTACCTATCGGGCAACTCGCTGTACATTTTCATGACACCTATGGCCAGGCATTGGCAAATATTCTTGCCTGTCTTGATGCCGGTATTCGCACAGTTGACTCGTCTGTTGCCGGACTGGGTGGTTGCCCTTATGCAAACGGTGCTTCTGGCAACGTGGCCTCCGAGGACGTGATCTACATGCTACATGGACTGGGTCTGACCACTGGCGTTGATCTGCATGAGTTGGCCAAAACCGGCGACTGGATTTCGAAACAACTGCAACGCCCCAATAACAGCAAGGCGGGTGTTGCGCTCAATTTGTCAAAATGACACAAACAGGAGTTTTACATCATGCAATTGAATGAAGTCAAAGCACTGATAACCGGCGGAGTTTCCGGTTTGGGGCTGGCGGTCGCACGCAAAGTGGTGACCGGTGGTGGTCAGGCAGTACTGCTGGATATCAACGATGAGGCCGGGGCCGCGGCAGAGGCCGAAATGGGTGGTGCGGTCAGCTACGTTCGAACCGATGTAACCAGCGAGGCGGGTGTTATAGATGCCGTCAAGCTGGCCGTCGATCACATGGGTCTGATCAATGTAGCGGTGAACTGTGCGGGAATTATTGGTGCGGGTCGCGTACTTGGCCGGGAAGCACCGATGGCACTGGATTTCTTTTCAAAGGTCATCCAGGTTAACCTGGTCGGCAGTTTCAATATCATCAAGGCGGCCGGGGCTGCAATGGAATCCAACCCGCCTAACGCCGATGGTGAACGTGGCGTGATAATCAGTACCGCGTCGGTCGCGGCCTTTGATGGTCAGATCGGTCAGGCGGCATACTCGGCATCCAAGGCCGGCATTGCAGGCATGACACTGCCAATCGCCAGGGAATACGCCCGTATTGGTGTACGTGTAAACACCGTTGCACCGGGTATATTCTGGACGCCGATGGTCGATGGCATGCCCGAACATATACAGGAATCGCTAAGTGCATCAATCCCCTTCCCGAGCCGATTGGGCAAACCGGAAGAATATGCTGAATTAGTTGCGCATATCGTGGAAAATGGATACCTCAACGGTGAGACCATTCGATTGGATGGTGCCGTCAGGCTAGCGCCAAAATAAGGAATAATGCATGGAAACTTTTGCCGAGGTAAGAAAACACGTTATGGATAATCACCCGTTGTTTATGGATGAACCTTTCCAGCTCGGGTTTGAGCTCTCAATGGATGACAGCGACAGGAAGCAGAGTGTTTTCCTTGCTGAATTGAAATCTGCCGATAACCGGCGCTACCTGCGTGTGGAAACGCTGATTTGCCCGCTTGAGGATTTTGATGCGGAAAAATGTTTGCGTATTAATCTTGTTCTCAGGGTCGGTTACCTGGCAGTCGGTGATCTCGATGGTGTGGCTTATGTGAAAATGTGTGCCAACCTGGCCTACTCTTCACTGGACGCTGATGAGCTGGAATACGTAATAAGTCACATGGCCCCGATGGCAGACCGCATGGAACAGGCACTTGAATCACATGGCGATATCGCTTGATTTGCCATGAAATCAACTTGGAGTAAGAAATATTAATGGACGTAATCAAGGACTATATAACAAACCCGGATTTTATCGAGATGCTGACCAATGGTGCGATCAACCTACTGATAGCCCTGATCATATTTTGGGTCGGCAAATGGGTCGCACGCCGTGCGAAGCGTGCACTTGAGGCAATACTGAGCAAGCGGGGAGTTGATCCCGTACTGGTAGATTTTCTTGGTACCATCACATTTACACTGATTCTCATCGCCGCTGTGATAGCGGCAGTCGATACGCTTGGTATTCCGGCAACATCGTTCATAGCCATTCTGGGTGCAGCAGGTCTGGCTGTCGGTTTGGCATTAAAAGATTCCTTATCCAATTTCGCCTCAGGTGTCATGCTGGTATTGTTCCGCCCCTTCACCAAGGGCGATTTTGTTGATGCGGGCGGTATCCTGGGCACGGTGGAGGAGATACACCTGGTCAGCACCATCCTGATTACACCTGACAATAAAAAGATTATTGTTCCCAATGCCTTGATGTACACCAGTGCAATAACCAACTATTCGGCAAATGATACCCGCCGCGTGGATATGGTCATTGGTGTTGGTTACGGTGATGACCTGAAAGTTGCTGCCGGTATACTGCGAAAAGTGTGCAAAGATAACCCGAAGGTGCTGGACGCTCCGGAAACGAAGATATTTATCAATAACCTTGGCGATAGCAGCGTGGATTTCGTTGTCCGGCCATGGGTGAAAAGCGAAGACTATTGGAACGTGCTTGCCGAAATCCTCGAGACCTCCAAGGTAGAACTCGAAGCCGCCGGTTGCAATATTCCTTTTCCGCAAAGGGATATACACCTTCACCAGGTGTCTACCTGACAACGAACCCTATGACAGGAGAAAAGCATGTCAAATGAAGGCTATCACGAACCTATTTCAGAACTCAGCGACGAAACACGCGATATGCATCGTGCCATTACCTCGCTGATGGAAGAACTCGAAGCGGTTGACTGGTATAACCAGCGCGTCGATGCCTGCAAGGATGATGAATTGCGTGCCATCCTCGCACACAACCGGGATGAGGAAAAAGAACACGCCGCGATGGTGCTGGAGTGGATTCGCAGACGAGACCCCTCCATGGATCACGAACTGAGGGACTACCTGTTTACTGACAAACCCATTGCACATAGCTAACCTGAACATTGCACCATCATCAGGGATACTGGCGCAATGTTCGGGCTAAGGGGTTATCCTGCCTGTTGGTATTGCTGCTATCACAAACGACAGCGGTTTCACAGGCTGCGACTTTAACCGCTTTCGCACTATTGCCCGCAGACACCTTCACGCCCGGACCTACATCCGGGCAGTTGATTGAAGCGAAAAACAACCGCCACCCGCCATTCATCGATCAACAGCCTGTGCAGGGATTTTCCGCTTTGATTAAAGGTGAAAGTGGTTCCTATATCGTCCTGAGCGACAATGGTTTTGGTGCCCGCATCAACTCTTCCGATTACCTGTTGAGTATTTATCACATCGCCCCCGATTTTCGAACCGCGACGGGAGGCACGGGCACCATCCGGCTTAGCAGTGTCATTAACCTGAGCGATCCGGAGCGCTACCTGCCCTACCCCGCCGTGCGCAGTACAGACCACCTGCTGACGGGTGCAGATCTTGATCCCGAATCATTCCGCAGGGTTGCAGACGGTAGTTACTGGATCGGCGAGGAATTCAATCCGGCACTGCTGCACTTCAGTGCCGATGGTTTGATGCTGGCGCCGCCATTCAGACTGGCGGGTCTGAACTCAGAAGGCAACCCGTCAGGTGAGCAGGCTAACCTGCCACGTTCGCGTGGGTTTGAAGGCATGGCCATGTCGACCGATGGCAAATGGCTTTACCCGATGCTGGAAGGGGCGCTGGAAGGGAGTGGCTCCGGGCTCAATATTTACACCTTCGATATTAATGAAAAAATGTTCGTGAACAAAAATGCGTTAGATCCCAGTTTTCGTTACAGGCTGGAGAAAGGCGCCAGTGCGATTGGCGACTTCACTATGTTTTCTAACACCGGTGGCCTGGTTATCGAAAGAGACTCAAAAGAGGGCGAAAATGCTCTATTAAAGAAAGTCTTCCGGATTGATTTTAACCAGTTGGATAAGGATGGATTTTTACATAAAACCCTGGTAGCCGATCTTATGAAGATCAAGGATCCGCTGGACCTGAACCAGGATGGTAAACAGCTATTCACATTTCCATTCTGGACCATTGAAGGTCTGGTCGTAGTGAATGCAACAACCCTTGGCCTGGTGAATGACAATAACTACCCGCTTGGACAGGCCCGTGATAATAGCAAGACACAACCGGACAACACTGAGTTTATCCTTATCGAAGTGGACCCTTTATGGGATTGAGTCACAGGCTATAATTAACCACAAGATGATGGGATAGTCCGACACGACCCATCCAAAATACTACCGAATATGGAGTTGTAGAATATGAAATCACGCGCTGCTGTAGCCATTAAAGCCGGCCAACCGCTCGAGGTTACTGAAATTGATGTTGAGGGTCCGAAACAAGGCGAGGTCCTGGTACGCATGGTGGCCACCGGTGTTTGCCACACTGATGCGTTCACACTTTCAGGAGAAGACCCTGAAGGTATTTTCCCGGCGGTGCTTGGCCATGAAGGCGGTGGTGTTGTGGAAGAAGTGGGCGGCGGGGTAACCAGCGTCAAAGCGGGTGATCACGTCATTCCCTTGTATACACCGGAGTGTGGTCAATGCAGCTTCTGCACGTCAGGTAAAACCAATCTGTGCCAGGCTATCAGGCTTACCCAGGGCCAGGGCCTGATGCCCGATGGCAGCTCACGGTTTTCACTTAATGGTAGAACGCTTTACCACTATATGGGCACCTCAACATTTTCGGAATACAGCGTTATGCCGGAAATTTCAGTGGCAAAAATCAATCAACAGGCGCCTCTGGACAAGGTCTGCCTGCTGGGTTGCGGTATCACAACCGGCATCGGCGCAGTGCTGAATACTGCCAAGGTAGAAGCCGGTGCCAGTGTCGCGGTTTTCGGTTTGGGTGGTATCGGCCTCAGCGTGGTCCAGGGTGCTGTGATGGCGGGTGCTTCCCGCATCCTGGCGGTTGATCTTAATGAGGACAAGTTTGAAATGGCACGCATGCTCGGCGCCACCGATTTCGTAAACCCGTCAAAGTATGACCGGCCAATACAGGAAGTTATCGTTGATCTGACCGATGGCGGTGTTGATTATTCATTCGAGTGTATCGGCAATACCAATGTCATGCGTGCTGCACTTGAGTGCTGTCACAAGGGCTGGGGCGAATCTGTCATCATTGGCGTGGCCGGCGCCGGGCAGGAAATCAGCACAAGACCGTTTCAACTGGTCACAGGGCGGGTCTGGCGCGGCACCGCTTTTGGCGGTGTACGTGGCCGTAGTGAACTGCCGGGTTACGTGGATAATTACATGGCCGGCAAAATCAATATCGACGATATGGTCACTCACACCATGGGGCTGGAAGATATCAACAGGGCTTTTGACCTGATGCATGATGGTGAAAGCATTCGTTCGGTCGTCATTTTTTAGGAGCGTTACATGACGGCAATTAAGGAAGTTTCGCGAAACCGGGTACATGGCGGCCAACAATTACGTTTTCAGCACCATTCCACGGTACTCAACTGCGAGATGATCTTTGGCGTGTTTCTGCCACCGCAAGCGGAAACCGGACCTGTACCTGTTTTGTACTGGCTTTCAGGTTTGACCTGTAACGATGAAAACTTCGCTCAGAAAGCCGGTGCACAGCGGTTGGCGTCTGAACTGGGTTTGGCCATAGTCTGCCCCGACACCAGTCCACGTGGCACTGACCTGCCCGAAGAACACGATCACTGGGATTTTGGCTCAGGTGCCGGCTTTTACATCAACGCGACGCAAGCTCCCTGGTCCGATCACTACAACATGTTTGATTATGTCAACAAGGAGTTGCCTGCCCTGGTTGAAGCCTCGCTTCCGGTGACGGACAAACGCAGCGTCAGCGGTCATTCCATGGGCGGTCACGGTGCCTTGATGTGTGCATTAAAAGACCCGGAACGCTACCAGTCGGTTTCAGCCTTCGCGCCGATATGCCATCCGTCGGAATCACCCTGGGGTGTTAAGGCTTTTAGCCACTACCTCGGTGATGACCGTAATCTTTGGCGTGAATGGGATGCCACCCAACTGGTTTGCACGGTTGAGAACCAGCTACCCATCCTGATAGACCAGGGAGCCGATGATAATTTCCTTGGTGAAGAGCTAAAACCAGGAAGCCTGGAGCAAGCCTGTATTTGCACCCATCACCCGCTGGAAGTGCGTATGCAGGCGGGTTATGACCACAGTTACTTTTTCATCGCGAGCTTTATTGACGATCATTTGCGTCACCATGCAAAGGCATTGGGGCTGTTGGACTGATCACGCTCAAAAGGTTTAGGCGAGTTTAGAAGAAACCCTTTTTTGGCATGCCTGTTACTCTTGATCGGTTTGGAAGCCAAGGTGATGTGGTGTCTTGATCCAGGACTCGCCGTGAACCCATCCATGGGGGCTCGAGCGCGACCTCCTGTCGCTCACGGTCCTGAATCAAGACACCACACCCCCTCGGCTTTGTGCGAAAGCACAGAGTAATGGCTTCTGACAGATACGCGTCGTTTGATACTCTACTCTCACTCGGCACTATGCGAACGCATGGGTAAATGGTTTCTGATAGATGCACGTCGTTTGAGACTAAGCTGGGGTGGGTATTAACTTTTCTGGACCTTGAGCGACATGGATGTCGCGACAGAGCTTACAGGGATGTACTTGCAGCGAGTCCAGGGAAGTTAATACCCATCACAGCGCCCCCAACTTTGCAGATAAGTAATGGTAAACGCTGGAACCGGTCGAGAGGTTGGTTTGGGTCATGAAGCCGCCTTCTATTGGTCCTGGTTCAGCCACGCCCTGACCTGCAGGCCGATTTTGGTTGAATAACCTACCGACCGGCTGGCGATTTTGCCGTCGCCATCAATCACGAAATACGTTGGGAATCCGCGTATTTGCCAGTCTTCAGAGGTTTGTGGTCCACCCAGCAATACCGGGAGATGGATTCCCGTTTCGTTGATGAATTCCCTCACGTCATCAAGGCTCTCATACTCAAGCGCAACCACCCTCGCCCAGGCCAGTTGTCCGCTGGATACCAGTTCGTCGAGGTTATCGATGCTCTTGCGACAGTAGAAGCACCAGGGGGCAAAAAAGTACACGACACCCGTTTCTCCGGGAACCATCATGGTATCCGCACGCATGTCATCCAGCCAGGCGAGTTCCAGTGGCGGTGTATGCTCGTCATCGGGCAGGTTACGGGTCTGCCACATACTGATTAGCACGAAGACCGTAATCATCAATGCGACATCAAAAGCCAGCGAGCCCCAGAAATTACCGCGTAGCGCTTTCCATGCGGTTCTAAGCCTGTTGATCACAAATCGTCCTCGCCCCATAGCAAGCGGTCTACTGCGCCACGGTAGCCAAATTGATCGAGGTTAACCTTGCCTTCTAAGAACACAACACCCTCTTCTTCGAGTTTGTTCTTTTGTTTGATCCAACCGCTGGAATCTTCGGGAAAGGAGATTTTCCCCTGCGAGTTGATCACCCTGTGCCAGGGCACGTTCAAGCCACGTGGCGCGCGCCTCAGGGCCTGGCTGACGCGACGTGCAGCCCTCGGCATACCTGACAGGCGGGCGACCTCTCCATAGGTCAGCACGTGGCCTGATGGTATTTCCGACACCACCTTCCAGACACTTTGGTGCCAGTTTCCTTCATCTGTTTTTTTGACCTCGGTATTCGAATTCACGCGAGCATCCCGTTAATAAAATAAAGTAAGCATTTAGTCACCATGATAATGACATCAAGTCGTACGACAAGGTAGCATGTTGCTTATCGTTGTCACATACCCAGAGACATTTATGACCCAAAAAGTTGATACAAAATTCAAACGGGAAGCAAAACGCGGTAGCCATAATTTCAAATTGGCCTGTGAAATGCTTGATGCTGGCAAAATTTGCCATGTGGGCTTCACGCTGGATGAACAGCCTTACGTTGTACCAATGGCTTATGCCCGTATGGGTAAGCAATTACTGATTCACGGGTCGGTCGCAAGCCGTCTGATAACCAACCTGGCAGACGGTTTGCGCTGTTGTGTAACCGTAACGCACTTCGACGGACTGGTTTATGCGCGATCTACATTTAACTCATCAATGAATTATCGCTCGGTTATGGTATTTGGAACCGCGCAACCGATTGTCGATACGGATGAAAAGCGAAGGAGTATCCAGACCCTGGTTGATCACCTGATGCCCGGGCGCAGGGCGGATTTGAGAAAATCCACCATCAAGGAGCTCAATGCCACCAGTTTGCTGGCTCTTCCGATTGAAACCTTCAGTACCAAATGCCGAACAGGTCCACCCTCGGACAGTAAATCTGATCTGGATGCAAGGGTGTGGGCTGGTGTCGTTCCATTAGCCCTGACCGCGGGCGAGCCGGTAGACTCACCGGATATATTACCGGGCATCAACCGGCCGGATTATCTATAAATCGAACACACTACTGTCCCGCTTAATTCAAGGCGCAGACAAGCTTTCTTAACAGTTTCCGGCTTCGCCTTCAGATGGGGACGCTGGGGTGGGTAGTACCTTACTTCAGGACCGTGAGCGACATGGACAAGGTGAGACCGGGAACCGGTCGAGAGGGTGGCCTGGGCCATGTCGCGACCCGAGCCCACACGGACGTGCTCGTGGCGAGTCCTGAAGTAAGCTAATGTGCGACCTCGGCTCCCACGTAAATAGTAATTTTAACGTCAAACAATCCCCACCACACAAAAATCCAGCGAAGGACCTTAACTTGGAGATGCAGGAATTTAGACTAAGTCAGACAGCAGTGAATCACACTGCATAAATGAAGACATGTCATGACCCCGGGCCAGGAGATGCTGTCCCGGGGTCATGAGGTTAAGATTGATCAGTGTCCGTAATTACTTAGTTCCCGGTCTGCTTTTCACTGAGAACTTCGTCACCTGAAGTCAGTACAACCTCGCCCTCGTCAAAGAGCTCGATTCTGCAATCACGCGGCTCAAAATTCAGATGCAGCTTGTCTTCGGCTTCAGGACTGCGAAATTCCAGTTCACCCGGCATTTCGGATGCCACCACTACTCCGCAAACTTTCAGCGTGTAAGTGCGGTCAGGAAGATTTTCGACCTCAACCTTGAAATCAGTCCGGTCAGTACGTTCCCAGAACTTTGCCTTGCCACGGCCACGTGCACTATCGCTGACAGGATAAAGGCCAACTTCCATAGTCACTGGCTTACCATGTCTTGGCGTGTCATCTGAAATACCACCACTGCAACGTTGACGATAAATACTGCTGATGCGTTTGATAGGAAATTCACCCATCTCAGCATCAACCGCTACGTCGCCTTCCACTGCATCGAATTCATAGTCAGCTTGCCCATGGTTGCAGTTTCTGAATTCAAGATTCAAAGCACCAACCGGTACAACGGAATCATTACCTTCCAGGTTGGCAGCCATGAAACCAATATCGGACGCGGTATACAGTGTCATGTTAATGACATTGCCAGTGACCGGTCCGACTCCAAGAAACCATGCGCTGTTCAAGTCCGGCCCATAGGTAAACCAGTAGGCGATACCTACCTTTTGTTCTATCCCTTCTTCATCAAGCTGCTCACCAATCTGCAAAATAATGCCCTGGCTCTCTTGCTCTGGCTGATCCCAAATACCAGAAAAACTACTGGTAATCAGTGGGTTACCTGCAAAAACTGATGTGCTGAGAAAAAGTGAAAAAATGAATGAATAACCGAAAAACTTATTTATAGCGCGTGAAGAATTCATGTGTTTCGCTCCCTTTTTAATAACAAACGCTTCCTTTCGCCCCTAGACAACTGACTTCCGACAACGATTAGATCAGTAACAGGTACTCAGTTCAAGACAATGTAATCTTCTTTAATTACTTCTTTAGATTAGGCGCAAGTTGGTCGACCACAACCGGATGTCCTAAAAAAAAATATCCTGAACCCACACATTCGGGTCACCTACTAGTCCTTTTTACCGGCAGACCATTGTGATGCCGCCAATATACCCCGTAGTATGTTGATTTCATTCTGATCCGGCCGCGCACGATTGAATAATCGACGCATGCGCGCCATCAGGCGCTTGGGCTGTTCCGGGTTCATAAAACCGATATCCAGTAAGGTCTGCTCGAGATGAACGAAAAACATTTCCATCTGGCCGGCATCCACCGGTTCCCAATCCGATGGGGCCAGCACGGCGCCCGCACCACCAATCACCGCCATTCTTAACTCATACGCCATCAACTGAACAGCCTGCGAGAGATTCAGAGAACCAAAGTCGGGGTCGGTATCAACATGTACCAATTGGTGACAACGCTGTATTTCGTCATTGGTCAAACCGGCACGCTCCTGGCCAAACAAGATCGCTATATCCTGACCATGGTTTTCTGCCAAAACGCTTTGCGCAGCCGAGCGCAAGTCCATTTGCGGCATGGGCAGGCTGCGTAAACGCGCGCTGGTACCCATCACCAGGCTGCAACCGTTTAGTGCAGATTCCAGCGAATCATGCACGACTGCCCGTTGCAGCAAATCATCGGCACCGGACGCCATCGCTGTTGCTTCATGGCATGGAAAAGTCTTCGGATTCACCAGGTGCAGATTCGCCAGTCCCATGACTTTCATGGCCCTTGCGGTGGCACCAATGTTGCCGGGATGACTGGTATTGATTAATACTATGCGTATATGTGACAAACGTGCTGCCACCTGTGCTTCGCTTCTGGTATCCTGTGCCGCCTTCGAGTTCATAGATTCATACTCAATTAAGGTTTTAGAGCCATGGCCCATCCAACAATCAACATCGCTATCAATGCAGCCCATATCGCCGGCGACCTGATGCGTCAGGAATTTCCCAAAGTGGCCAGCATTCCCGTGACCCAAAAGGCACGGCATGACTATGTTACTGAAATTGACAAGGCCAGCGAAGCGCAAATTGTACGTGAAATTAAGCGTTATCACCCGGATCATGCGTTCCTCGGAGAGGAAGGCGGTTCACAGGGTGATAGTGACCATGTCTGGATTATTGATCCACTCGATGGAACCAGTAATTACCTGCATGGCATGCCGCATTTTGGTATCTCCATTGCCTTACAGGTTAAGGGTCGTACCGAACACGCGGTCGTTTACGATCCCATGCGCGATGAAATGTTCAGCGCCAGTCGTGGTGGCGGTGCACACATGAACAATACCCGTATCAGGGTATCAGCACGCATTGTTCTGGATAGCGCCATCGCAGCCACCGCATTTCCATTCCGTCAGCGTGGCATGATGAGTGTCTACACCGGAATCTTCAGTGATGTGTTTAAAAAAATAGAAGACATTCGGCGAAATGGCGCCGCATCACTGGATCTCGCCTGGGTGGCCGCGGGACGCATGGATGCCTATTTTGAGATCGGTTTAAAACCCTGGGATGTCGCCGCCGGTGCATTACTGGTCAGGGAAGCCGGCGGTGTTGTCACCGATTTCGATGGCAATGATTCAGTGGAGACATCACACTCAATCCTCGCGGCACCTTACAAACTGATGACACCGTTGCGTAAAATTATTGAGCCACGCTGGGCTAAGGTAAAAAAATAGGACTCGTACGCAACAGCATTCCTCCCCCGCTCTCGCGGGGAAGACACTTCTAGAGGTTCATTTAATTCGCGGGTACCTGGGAATAAAATTAGGGCCTGGCGTCGATCGTCGCGCCCTCTTTTTCCACTTCCATCAGGTCGTACTTGCTCACTCCCAGCAACAGCAGGGCAGAACTCGCAACATAGATGGACGAGTAGGTACCCACTATCACACCGACAATCAGTGTAAACGCAAAACCGTGAATGATCTCACCACCGAAATAGAACAAGGCAAAAAGAACCAGCAAGGTGGTGGTTGACGTCATCAGGGTGCGTGAAAGCGTTTCATTGATTGAGGTGTTAACCACTTCAATCGGCTGACGTTTACGGTAACGCGGGAAGTTCTCGCGAATACGGTCAAACAACACGATGGTGTCATTCAGCGAATAGCCCACTACCGCCAGGATGGCCGCAACGACAGTAAGATCAAACTCGATTTGCACCAGCGATATGATACCCATACTGATGGTAATATCATGAAACAGGGCCGCCACAGCGCCTACTGAAAAGCGCCACTGGAAACGGAACATGACATACAAGAACACACCAACCATCGCATAGATAACCGCCAGTATGCCCTGCTCTGCCAGTTCTTCACCCACTTGCGGTCCAACAAACTCGACGCGGCGCATTTCAATTTCACCTTCAACACCCTGGCTCAAAGCCGCCAGCACCCGGGTGGATAGTTCGGCGCTGCTTTCTTCCATTTCGGAGGGCGGGATACGCACAACGATATCGGTTGCGGCGCCAAAAGTCTGTACCACCGAGTCAAACCCCGCATTGGCCAGGTTTTCACGTACTTCATTGGTATCCGGTGCCGACGGGTAACCGACTTCAATCAAGGTACCACCGGTGAAATCGAGGCCGAAATTCAGGCCTCTCAAAGACAGGGAAGCGATTGAAATAACAATCAGGATGGCGGAGAAAACCAGCGCAATATTACGCCGGCTCATGAAATCGATATTGGTTTTGCGATTCAGAAATTTCATGCTAATACCTTAAATTGCCAATTTACGAACACGTTTCTTACCACCATAAATCAGATTTATGACGGCCCGTGTGCCCATAATTGCAGTAAACATTGAGGTAACAATACCCAGTGACAGGGTAACGGCAAAACCCTTGACCGGGCCCGTTCCAAACA
>Ga0316201_10002534_pt1 | contig 13039 bp, 9 predicted proteins | sample CS6wburrow_MG_FD_204516 | JGI IMG/M metagenome (GOLD analysis project Ga0316201, IMG submission 204516) | Coastal sediment microbial communities from Delaware Bay, Delaware, United States - CS-6 worm burrow | ecosystem: Environmental > Aquatic > Marine > Coastal > Sediment | place: USA: Delaware... | reverse complement strand
TACCTGTATTGAAGCTGGCCCAGGACGGCTTGTTGCTGATACTGAAGGTCAGCGCATCACCGTCCGCATCCGAGGCGGATGGCTGGAAACTGTAACTGCTGTTTGCCGTGACACTGCCGGCCGGGTTACCGCTGATCTGCGGCGCCGCATTAGCGGGATCTGTGTTGGTACTAACCCCGTCTGCGGCCGTGTTAATGGCATCGATCTCTGCTGACGTCGCCACCGGAGCCAGTACCAGTGAATTGTCCAGCACAGCCGCCTGACTCACCGGCAGGGTAGCCGCCACCTGGCCTGGCAGCATATCCGGCGCCAGAGCCGAGACGGTCGCTGCGATATTTGCCAATGCCTGGCCCTGATCAAGCACTCTGGCCGCCGCGATTGACGTCTCGAGCTGGTCAAGATGATTACGGCCAATACGGACATTGCCGGTCAACTGCGAACCTTGAACACCTGCGTGTGTGCTGATAATCGACATGTCGAGAACCTGCGTGGCAACTGCACCGCCGACTTTCAGGCTGTTGCTGGCAGCTTCCAGCAGAACCTGGCCGGCGACCACATTGGTTACAGCCGCTATCGCGGCATTTGCTGCCGGGCCACCCTGGCCGTCCAGCCGGCCATCGGTCAAATCATGGGCGAGTGCATCCATAACAGTGTCGCCGCTGGTGGGTGCCCCGGTACCGGCCATCAGGTCACGTGTACGACGGACCATTTCGCCCATCATCTCACTCGCCTTCACAATATCCGCAATATTAGTGTTATCGATATCGGTGGTTACCGGGTCGGGTACACGGCTGTTGTTCAGCCCGAAGCCCAGTACATTCATCACCACCCCGCTCGAAGTACCCACATTGGCTGCACTCAGGCCGCCGGGCATGGCCTCGGCCGACTTGACGATAAGCGTTGAGAACGGGTTGATGTTGGCTTTCTTTTCGGACGGATGTGCAACGACCGAGACCATCTCGAAATCGGGCACACTGCCGGTGACAAGGTCGGTACCGCCACTCGCAACCAACCGTAACGGGTAATCCTTGCCTTTGGCCTTGACGGTTAATTTATAAGTCGCGGTGCTGTCACTCTGCTGGGTACCAAGCACATCGCCCTTGGCCGAGTAGACAGTGACTGTTGCACCAACCACCGGGCCATCGCCGACACTACCGCCGACCTGGTTGTTGTAGGTGCTGTCATCTTCCCATGGATTACAGGCTGACAGTGGCACGACAAATATCAGTGCCAGCAACAGGCGCTTCAACCAGTTCTTCTCAACATACTGCATTGTCATACCCTGTTTCTCCGCGCGTTCGGGGCAAACGGCCAGGCCCGGTTTGCGATTAATCAATAACGCTAGAAGAATCATCCGTAAAATCAGTGACTAATAGCGTGTCACCGGACACAGACAGGATGCGAATCGGGTCACAGAACAGGACAAATACGGCAGGAATACGGGAAATATTGGGATAAACGTCACTTTCGGCGGGTACGGGCACTTTACCCGCGAGGGGATATCCGCCTGACCCAGTCACGATGTCCGCCACGTGGCAGCGGCGTGATTTCTTTTGCTCCAGAGTCCGCCTGTATTTTCAATGCGCCAGAACAGGCAATCATCTTCTAAGCGAAGACGGCTATGTGGAGAGCGCGCGGATCTCCCATCACCAGAAGCCGGTAGCTTCAGGTGTCGGATGAAAAGTCGGGGAACGCTAAAGGATCAGCAAGGCGGCGACAGCCGCCCGGCTACGAACCTTGATGCAAGTGTGTACGGTGGATTCAGGACGGTTGCTTGCCAGGCTGGCAGGTACACCTGTACCGGATAAAACCGGAAGCCGCAAAAGTATGTTGCAGAAATAATACTTGCTGCCTGAAGTGCGCCTCTCATACAACTGCAGCATCCGATGAAGACAGGATTTCGTGCACCCTGCTCGGCAGGTAGATATGCAGAATTAATGCGCGCCCCGTCCCATTAGCACTACTTCGGCGGTCTGCAACAACACGAGTGCATCCAGCAAGATGCTGTAATTCTTGACGTAGAACAAATCGTATTGCAACTTTTCAAAACCATCTTCTTCGGACGCGCCATACGGGTAATTGATCTGTGCCCAGCCACTCAACCCTGGTTTAACCCGGTGCCTTTCCCTGTAATAGGGAATATTTTTAGCCAGTCGGTCGACAAACTCCGGGCGTTCCGGACGCGGCCCGACAAAGCTCATATCACCCTTGAGAATATTATAAAGCTGCGGTATCTCGTCAATTCGGCCTTTCCTTAACAGACCGCCAACACGAGTGATCCGTGAGTCATTCTTGTCGGCCCAGCGCGCAACGCCATCCAGCTCAGCATCAGTCACCATGCTACGGAATTTGTATATTCTGAATACTTTGCCATTCTCACCAACACGTGGCTGGCTATAGAATATCGGCCCCCTGCCCTTAGACTCGATCAGAATTGCAAGCGCAGCCAGCAACACAATGGGCGCGACGACCGGCGCAAGCAGTAACACACAGGCAATATCCAGGATTCGTTTCCAGGTCTTGCGGAAGTTGCTGACAGCGAACCCGTCTGAAAGAAACAACCAGCTGGGTTGCATAATATCCAGCCGGACCTTGTTGGTGTAACGCTCAAAGAAGGTCAGCAGATCGATAACCTGGACACCACCCATTTTGCAGTCGAGCAACTCATGCACGGGCAGGCCCTTGCGGCGGTCATCCAACGCCAGCACGATAACGTCAACACGCTGGTCAGCGACATATTTCACCAGTGCGCCAGGCGTCTGTACAAGGCTAATTGACTTACTGTCCTCGATATCACCGGGCATAGGCATATAGGTAAGCACATTGATGCCATCCAGTTTTCCGGCTTGCATTTCTTTTTTAATAAGATTTGCGGCTCTACCATCCCCCAGCACCAGCAGCCGGATACGCATGTCATACGCATCGGTTATTCTCATAAAGACAATCCTGATACCCAGGATACTGACAAAGCTGACCAGCACTGCCAGTGCAAGTGCGCCACGTCCAAGAAACAACTTTGGAGCGATGTAGTAGGCCAAACTGATCACGACCAGGCCCAGCATCAGGCTGCCTGCCACCCGCACCGCAATCAAACTGATCGATTTCTGTGCGGTTCGCTGGTATGCACCTAAAGCAACAAGACTGAACAGCATGATCATACTGAAAACAATACTGCTGGAGGTCAGTGAAGGTAATGTCCGGTGCTCCCAGAGCACACCGCTAAACCGTAACTCGATACCTACATAGAAAGATATAAAAAGTGCTGCCGCTTCCACGATAGCGAGCAGGATATATTCTGTCGGCACATGGTGTTTGAATACCTGGGTGGAATGCGAAAAGAACCTGACATTTCCCTGTGCGTATGTCTCCTGTCCCGCCGCTTCCCGTTCTTCGGCCCGAGGCTGTTTGTCAGTCATCGACGTATCCTGCTTCCACCACCATATTTCCCTCTACAAACCGGACGACTGTATGATCCGGGTTGGGTTTCCTGCTTCCCGTTCTTGACAAGCAAGTGTGAATCATCAGGATCACACGCCCGTGTACTGCGTTCCCTTTGGCAAATATAAACTACGCGCGTTCCGCGTTACCTGCCAAGGCGATAGGCAACGCCCGCGAATACGCGCCATTCATCATAACCACGATCAGGAACTGCATCACTGTCTTTATTGGCGAATTGCAGGCCGGCATTGGTACTTAACTTCCTGTCCAGCTGGTAATTCACACGACTGCCGATAATGAATTCCTTGTCCTCGGTATTGAAGGCCTCTTCATCAGTAATTATGTAGCCGGCGTCGAGTGCGCCGGTAATACGGGGCGTAAATCCGTAACTCAAGGATGCACTGAGTTCCTGAACCTTCCTGTCCAGCGGGGCAGTATTATAGTCTTGCTCTGACAGTTCCAGCTTCACACTCGACTTGATGATATCGCCGTTCCTGTCGTATGTAAGCCGCATCACATTAAATTTGATTACATCACTGGAGGACTGGACATTGACAAACGAGCCAAGCGCCGGGTTAGCCGAGGCAGACAGAAAGTTGTTACTGGTATCCGAGATATCTGTCGACGCATGGGCAATCAGTGTCGAGCGACCGGTAAAGTCATGCTCAATAGTTACGCTGCCCACCTCACCATCCACACCGGGGCCCAGATCGCGATCAATCTCGGTATAGCCCGCCGTTGCCTCATAGCGCGTACGAGGACGTGTCGCCTTGACTCTTAATCGAGCCGAGTGTCTTTCATGGTCAGCACTGATACCGGCGGTTACTAAATCCTGATCATGGTTAACATCAGCAACATCACCAATCAATGAAATCTGGACAGACGGATTCAGCAGGTAAGCCCATTCAACAGACAAACCGAGTTGCTGATTGTCATTATTGCTTTTTTCATAGTAGTAATCGCTGAATTCCGGCACGATTATCAGGGTGTGGCGCTCAGCAACGGGAAAAGTGGCTGTTGCCGAAAGCCGGAAGGCATTGGTATCTTCGAGATTGCTTGGCACATCCGCAGCCAGGGTATCCTGTGATATCTGGTCGTAGAAGTTCTCAACATTCCAGACCAGCCGGTTTCTGATCTGCTCCCATTGGCCCTCGGCACCAACATTAAGGTAAGTCTCATCACCAAAGGTATTGTCGAGATAATCGAGTTGCCTGACAGATGCATCCAGCTTGCCGGTGACCGGCCCCTTATCCTCGACCAGCGTACCACTCAGGATAGCGGTTGCGATGGTGTCATTTATCTCGTTGTTCGCCGTCAAAGCCGCATTATCTGTATATTCCATCTGAAGGCCAACCACCCCGTCCGCCTTCAGGGCGAAAGCGGCCGGGCTGATACAAGCTGCCGTTAACGGCAGCGCAAGCACAACCGATTTAATCCTGAGAAAAATCATTGTTCATTACCTCTGGCCGGTAGCCGGCCGGGGTTATCAGAAAGCGCTTTCGGGCACCGTTATCACGTCTCCGGGACGCAGGTAGACATTGGTCGTCATATCGCCATCTTCCAGGATATCCTTGAGCCGGATATCGTAGGTCTCCGTGCCACTCTCTGTACGTCGGTGTAACTTGGTGCGATTGGAGTTGGCATAAATTGTCACGCTGCCGGCATCCAGCACAGCATCCAGCACCGTCATACCCTGGTGGTATGCCATGGAAGTATTGTTGGCAACAGCGCCCGTTACGCGTACCCGGGACAGGAATGCATGACCGGCAAGCCCGGTCAGAATGACGGTAACATTCGGGTCCTTGATATAACTGGACAGGGCGGTCTCGATATCGCTGGCAAGCCCTTCCGTCGTCTTGCCGGCGGCTGTGATATCACCAACAAGATGGACGGAAATTTTTCCATCAGGCCGGACCGGCTCGGTAAGGCCAAGCTCAGGATTCTTCCAGACGCTGACACTGACCGTGTCACCGACGTCAATTTTGTATGACCCGACCAGAACGCCATGGCCACCTTCCTGTGCCGGCAAGTTCGGCGTACCCGTGGTACCGCAACCGATCAACGCAACAGCCATGATCCCGATAATGAATGCCCCGAATGAATATTTCATATCTTCTCCCTTGTTATGGCGCAAAAGCAACGCAGCCTGAATACTCGTATATAACAGTATAAGAGCCTGAACAGGCAAAATGAACATGTTTTTCATGCGTTTTCATGCATTACCCGAGACCGTCCCGCAACGCAGCCAGATCGCTGTCTGACACCCGGCCATGCAGGGGAAGGGTCAGGAGCCGGGCGGCAAAATCGCTGGCAGCGGGGAATGCTCCGGCATCGGCCAGCAGGGTTTCCAGCCCCTCGATTGCCGGCAATACCGCAGGATACATGCGTGACGCCCCCAACCGGCGCAGCCGGTCGTGGACTGTGTCTCGCGCATCCCTGGCCAGCAGCAACGGATAGCGCAACAGACTGTTGGGCGCCGGATAACCACAGGCGGCCGGCAAGTCAACGAAGCCCGTACGGCCCCCCGCCTGTGCGGCAGCCACCAGTGCAGCAATGTCCGCCACACCGCGCTCATGGCGACGACAGTAGGCCGCAATATTTGCCGGCAACAACGAACGCCGGTTGGCATCCATCGGCTTAACGGCAGGCAACGGGTGGAAACGGGTCTCGCCCAGGTGAAGGAACGGTAATACCTGTGGCAACCAGTAAATGCGCGGCGACAGCATTCGGTTATAGAGCCATGCCTTGACACCCAGTGCCACCGCATTGCCACCCGGGATGCTGCCGCGGTCATCGGTATCCGGCAGTAAACCGGCGAAGCGCTCATCACGAAACAACACTGCACCCCCGCCAAGCAAGCTGACCGGTTTTCCGCGCCCAAAACTCAGCACCACCAGGTCACCCCGCCAGCAGCCCGCGGTTGAATCGCATGGAAATGCCTGTGCACTGTCCTCGATTAACAGCGCCCCGGCCTGCTCGGCAAGCGGCCGTAATATATCCATGCGCTCCGGAATACCAAACAGGCTGACCGCGACCATTGCGACTGTATGCGGACTGATTGCTTCGGCCACCCGCGCCGGGTCCAGCCAGGGGCGCTCCGGCTCCAGGTCAGCCAGCACCGGTCGCGCCCCGGCATGCAGTACGGCCGATACCAGGTCCGGACAACCGTAGGCCGGCAGGATTACCTCGGGTTTATCCGTGTCCTTAAGGCTGACAGCGGCCGCTACGGCAGCGGCGAGCGCCGCTGTCCCTGAATCAAGAAAGCGCGGTATGTAGGGTGAAAATACGCGCGCCAGTGCGTCACTGTCCTGCACCTGGCGACGCAGCTGAACAAGATTTCCAACCGGTGGCAACTGGTAAAACATTCAGCGCTTCGACGGTTCCCAGACGACCATGCGCCGGCCCGCCAGGAACAGAATTCCGGCATGTGCGAGCGCCAGGTTGGTCTGCACAAAGAAAAATATTATCCGCACAATCGAGACGTCACGCATTTTAGGCACAGCCCAACCGGCAAACGCCAGCAGGTAGAAAGCCGCCTGCAATGCCAGTGCAACACGGAATACAGTGCCGTGGCCCTGCAACAGTAATGTCAGGACCAGGAATGCAAGCATGAACCAGGGCACGCCCCAACGCATGACTTTATGACTCCACACCTGGAAAGCAAACTGACCCATGCGAACCGGGTTGAGCGCCTCCGGATGCCGGGACAGTGCAGTAATCCCGCGGATGACCGTGCGCACCTTGCGCGCATATTCCCCGGCGGAGTTGGCGATATCGGAATACACACCGACGACCTCGGGGCTACTGACAGCCACCAGGCCAAGACGCGCGCAGTTAAGTGCCGTATTGAAATCACTGGGTGATGAGGTATCCCAGTCGGCGCACACACGACGCCTGGCCGCAAAGAAAGAACCGCTTAAACCCACCAGGCCTGCACGGTCCGACTCCAGCCGCCGTAACCACATTTCATATTTAACGTAGGCACCCTCACCCGCTACGCTACCGTCCTGGCTAATAATGCGATCTTCGCTGGACACAGCACCGACGCGCGCGTCACTGAACGCGGCTGCCAGTTTTTGCAGCGCCTCGGGAGGGATTTGCGTAGCGACATCGGAGAATACCAGGATCTCTCCAGACGCCTCCCGAATCGCGCAGAACTGCGCGTACTCCTTGCCCTTTCTGGCGTCAGCGCGTACCAGCCGGACGCCCCGGTCGGCAAATCCGGCAACGACCGCCTCGGTATCGTCTGTAGACCCGTCAGACGCCACGATAATCTCCAGCAGTTCGGCCGGAAAATCGATCTCCAGTGTATTCTGCAGCTTTGTGCCGATACGGGCAGACTCATTGTGTACGGTAATGATAAGCGAGAAACGCGGTAATGCCTGGCTCGTTGGCTCACCTGCACTACGCCGTGGCAGCAACCTGAGGATCAGGGGATAGAGAAAATAGCTGTAGCAGCAGAGCAGCGCGGTCGCGTAGAAAAGTGGTTCCATTATCTCTCGCTGTTTAAGTGTGGCAGCACCGCCGACCCTGACAGCCATACTATCATTGCCCGGGTACCGGGTCACAGGGCGGCAAATCCTGCGTTTACTGTTCGGCAGCCCTGCCGTTACTGTAATATTGTCTAATCATCGGCAATTGCCGGACGGCCTGTATAGCCGACGGGCCTGACAACATCGAGGAGTCTATTCTGTGACTGACGTAACCGTACTCGGCGCCGGACCGGCCGGACTGGCAGCCGCACTGGAACTGGCTGAATCCGGTATCAGCGTTAGTGTAATCGAGCAACAGCAGCACGTCGGCGGCAACGCGACCAGCTTCGATTTTGGTGGTGTTCACGTTGATTACGGCAGCCACCGGCTGCATCCCGCCTCCCCGCCGCAGGTACTGGAAAGAATTCGTACGCTGCTGGGTGAAGACCTGCTGACCCGGCCACGTCACGGGCGTATCCGCCTGATGGGGCGCTGGATACATTTTCCGCTGCGCCCGGTTGACCTCCTGTTACGAATGCACCCCCGCTTTGCGACCGGCGTTGGCATCGACCTGGCACGCCAGCTGCTGCCCGGCGGTGGCACAGGCGGTGCGGACCCCACCTTCGCCACCATTCTGAATCACGGTCTCGGCAAGACCATCTGTAATGAATTTTATTTCCCGTACGCGCGCAAGATCTGGGGCATTGAACCCGAAGAAATCTCACCGATACAGGCCTACAAGCGTGTGTCGGCTGGCTCGATCGGCAAAATGCTGAAACGGTTGCTGCCGGGAAGAAGCAGTGGCGGCGCCAGTACCAAGGGTATTTTCTATTATCCACGTTACGGTTTCGGGCAGATCTCGCAGGCATTACTGGCAGCCGCTATCAAGGCCGGTGCGCAGGTACACCTGGGCGCCCCGGTCAGCAGCATCAGGTTGTCCGGGGACCGCCCCGTCGTTACCTACACCAGTGACTCGCAAACCCGTGAAATCGAAACCGGCCAGGTTTACTCAACGATCCCGGTTACCCTGCTATCGAAACTCGTCGACTTGCCGGTACCGGAAAATGTTCGCACTGCCGCCGAGTCACTGGAATTCAGGTCCATGGTGCTGGTATACCTGCTGCTGGACCAGGATCGTTTCACTGAATATGACGCGCATTATTTCCCGGGCAAGGATTATCCGTTCACCCGCATTTCCGAAACCAAGAACTACTCTGACAGAACAGAGCCTGTCGGAAAAACCAGCCTGTGCGCAGAAGTCCCCTGCTTTCTCGACGACACCATCTGGAAAGCCACCGATGAACAACTGGCCCGACGGGTCAGCGAAGGACTGGAACTGGCCGGACTGCCGATCACAACTGATATTCTCGAGGTCAGGGTCAAGCGTATCCCTTATGCATACCCGCTGTTTACCGTCGGCTATGAGAAGAATTTTTCACAGGTCGACCAATGGGTCGACGGACTGAATGGTGTTTTGAGTTTCGGGCGCCAGGGCCTGTATGTACACGACAATACACATCATGCGATTTACATGGCGCAGGCTGCTGTTAAATGCCTGCGGCCTGACGGCTCCATAGACAAGGATGCCTGGCATGCGCAACGCAAGATTTTTGAGTCTCATGTCGTGGAAGACTGACCGGACATGCGTGCGATCCTGACGTTCCACAGCATCGACGACAGCGGCTCGGTGCTGGCATACAGTCCACGCCTGTTCACCGCCCTGCTAGAACAATTAGGCGAGCAGGATATCCCGGTTCTCGACCTCGACACATTGCTGTCACCTGTAACGAAACGCGGTATCGCCATCACCTTTGATGACGGCATGCAGTCGGTACACCGACACGCCCTGCCCGTTCTAAAAGAACACAACGCGCCCGCACACCTGTTTGTAGCCACCGGCGCAATCGATACAGACACGCAATGGCCGCAGGACCCGTGTGATGGTCACACGTTCACAATGCTATCGTGGCATGAACTCGAGGCATTACAGGCAGGCGGTGTCCGCATTGAATCGCACACCCACAGCCATCCTGACATGCGTACCCTGCCGATTGAGAAGATGGAAGCGGAATGCGAGCAGGCAGACTCGCTCATCGAGCAACGGCTCGGACGCCGTCCCCGCTACTTCGCCTACCCCTATGGTTACCACGACAGGGTCGTGCGTGAATTCGCCGGCAACCGATTTGCCGCCACGGTAACGACGGAATTACGGCCGTTGGGCGCAAACAACGATATGGCGGCATTGCCGCGGCTGGACAGCTATTACCTGCAAACGCCGGGGATGATTCGCAACCTCGATACGCTGCGGGTACGTGGCTACCTGGCACTACGCAATATCCTGCGTAACTGGCGTGGCAGCCAGTGCCGTGCAAACTGCGACTAGGCCGTGCCTTTCACCCGGTATTCGAGCCAACTGTAGACAAACGCAAAGCTGCTGTACAGGTAGTACAGCTGGTGATAGAGCAAGCCCATAATTGCAAACAGCAGGCCCTTGCGCCGGTAAAACAATGTGACCAGGCTACGGTTTGCATAAGCGGCAATAGCCAGTACCGGCAGGAACGACCACCAAGGCAGCAAGCCAACCAGCCCCGCGAGAAATACCAGTAACAGCACGCCGGCCAGTAGCGCACGCAGGCGCTCACCGGTACTGACATTCAGGTCATCGACAATCCCGGAACGTGAAATCATCAGGCGTGACCAGGGAATCGCCCGGCAGAACACCTCGGTATGTATCAGGTTGACGAAACGCCACTCCTTGAGATGCGTACTGAGAAGTTCTGGAATAAGCAGTATCTTCCCGCCGGCTTCACGCAGGCGGTAGCCCAGCTCGATATCCTCGATCGATGGCCGGGTATACAGCTCCACATCGAAACCACCTGCAGCCATAAAGGCGTCCTTGCGCACGGCACCGCAACCGGACCAGAACGTCGAGGCCTCCTTGCGGCCGCGGTGGTGATAGAAGTGGTGCACAAGATTTTTATACTGGGAGAGGAAATTCTGTGCCGGCGGGTTGTCATCATAGGAACCGAATACGGCGACGATACCGGGCTCTGCAAAACCTTCGTGCATGTAACCGGCGGCATCGTCATGAATAATGACATCGGCATCGACAAACCAGAGGATGTCGCCCACCGCCTGTTCCGCAGCCTGGTTGCGTGCTGCACCGGGCCCGAGGCGACCACCCGAGGGGATAACACGGGCGCCCATGTCAGTTGCCAGCTGCGCGGTGTCGTCTGTCGAGCTGTCGTCAACGACAATAACCTCGCGCACTTCACCACGCTTAACCATATCAACCAGCGGCGGCAGACTTCTCACGATAAAATCATGGCCGTTGTAGACCGGCATGATGATGCTGATGCCACCACCGGTTGCTGTCGCGGCATCACTGGAATCATTCATGGTGGAACCTGTCAGGAATTATTCCGGCGCATGAATCAGGTGCCGGATCCGCCGGACGAAGTACCGAACTTGCGCTTGTATTCGTCAGGCGGGGTAAAGACATACTTGTCACGTACGGGCTCGTCTTCACCGATAATTTCCTGGTAGTTATCCTCGGTGTTGACGGCCATGTGGTCGATCTGGTGACCAAGCAGTTTCTGGCCGAGCATCAGCCCCATCTCGATGGAATGGTCGGCGTTGTTGTAACGGAAGATGCCGCCACGGCCGGAAATGTGCAGACCCTCGAAGCCAGCAAGGAAATCATTAATCAGGCCGGTCTTGCGCGAGTAGTCGAGATCATAGACCGGGTAAGCATAGCGGGTGCGTACCACGGTATGCCCGACGTACTCGTCTTCTTCGATGAATTTCAGCTTGTCGACCAGGTCTCTTACGCAACGCTGGGCAATTGCATCGTCCGACAGGCTCCAGATTTCATCGTTGAGCGTACAGAAACATTCAAGCACCAGCGAGGTATGCTCATCGTCCGGCACCATGTCCTTGCTCCAGTTCTTCGGCTCGTGGAAACGGCCGAACAGGATGTCGGCATCCTGGATGTACAGCCAGGTATCCAGCGATACCTGCTGGCGCCTGATCTTTACGTTAACCGTAATCAGGTCACGGAACTCCAGGCCATTGGCGGCATCTTTCACTTCCTGGTTGCATTCCGGCACCAGGATCTGAGCCAGGAACCCAAGCGGTATCGTGGAAACGACTGCGTTACCGCGCACGCTCTGTTCCTGCCCTTCCTTGTTGAAGAACACCTCGAAATCATTGGGACCGTGGTAGTGGATACGGCTGACGGCCGAGCGCAGCATCACCTCGCTGCCGCTGTTACAGATATCTTCCGCCAGGCGTTCCGGGATACGCATATAGCCGTAACGCGGGTACATGAACTGGTCGATCAGGCTGGTGACCTTGTTGTTGCTGCCAACCAGCGCATCGCGCACCGCCGTCCAGATCGACAGGCCCTTGCTGCGCTGCGATACCCAGTCCGCAGACAATTCCTCGCAGGGCCGCCCCCAGACCTTTTCCGAATACAAACGGAAGAACATGTCATACAGCTTGCTACCGAACTGCGAAACATAGGCCTGCTTCATATTCACAATCGGCTTGTCACTGGCTGATTGCCTGAGCGTGGCCCACAGGAATGCAAAGCCGGCATGCATGATTGTCAACGGGCCGGTATTTTTGAAAATGTCGGAAAAACGGATCGGGTAGAAAAAGAACTTCCGGTCATAGTAAATCCGGCTGATGCGGTCTACCATGACGATCTCGCCTTCCATCAGGTGCCTGAACCAGTCGTTCAGGTCCTCGTTCTTGGAGAACCAGCGATGCCCGCCGAGATCGAAGCGGTAACCGCCATCCTCGACGGTCAGGCACAAGCCACCGACATAATCATTCTTTTCAAGCACGGTCACCTTGCCACCCTTGGTGGCGACCTCATGGCCCGTGGCCAGACCGCCCGGGCCGCCGCCAAGAATGATGACGTGTTCAGGACGGTAGCTCATAGCAGTTTCCGCCCGCGTGCCCTGGCAACGCTGTTATAGATCCAGCCGAACAACAGGCTTAGCAGGTAGAAGATTGCAAACAATTCGACGGCACCGATTATGGCGCCGGCATAACTAATATCGTAGCCGGGCAAATATTGACCGAGCAGCTCCATATGCCTGCTCTCATCAGCCGTTCCACGC
>Ga0316201_10002532_pt1 | contig 13040 bp, 13 predicted proteins | sample CS6wburrow_MG_FD_204516 | JGI IMG/M metagenome (GOLD analysis project Ga0316201, IMG submission 204516) | Coastal sediment microbial communities from Delaware Bay, Delaware, United States - CS-6 worm burrow | ecosystem: Environmental > Aquatic > Marine > Coastal > Sediment | place: USA... | reverse complement strand
TCGGCGAAGCCCAGCTGAGCGCGGTCTGGACGGACCCGGACTTCGACCCGTCGCTGCACGCCGTGTACTACGTCCGCGTGATCGAGATCCCGACGCCTCGCTGGTCCACGTACGACGCGGCGCGCAATGACCTGCCGCTGCCGACGACCGTGCCCGCGACGATCCAGGAACGTGCCTGGTCTTCGCCGATCTGGTACACGCCGGATCCCGACCTCGTGAACCAGGCGGCGGCGTACCCGAACCTGCGCCAGGTCTTCGACTAGAGCGGTGACCCGGAAACTGGGAGGCGCTGCGACCGCGGATTCAACCCGGAGGTCAACGTTGGCTCTGTTCGGCTTGCACGTCCGAAACGTCGACGAAGCGGACTTCGAGTGGTTCCGGACGGAGGAGGCGCTCGAGCCCGGCAGTTATGTGCTCGGGCGCCATGCTTCGGAGCCCAACGTCTACGTGGCGGCGTCGATCCCCGGCCTCGTCATGATGGTGGAACCGATCATCCAGAAGGCAGAGGACGAGGGACGGGACTCTCTCGCATCACCGGGAATCTCGGCGGAGGACCGGCGGCGGCTGGAGGAGAAACACACGGAGAGTCTGCTGGGCCAGTTCACCGAGACCAGCTCGATCTGGAAGACGAATCCGAAGTGGGTTCGAGAGCTCAAGCCCGCCTGACACGCTAACAGGCACTTGCACCAGAGGCCCGGCGGGTCGATCCGCGTTTCAGCGCATATGCGATCTGCTCGTCTCGAAGCCTGGAGGTGCAAAGCCCGCGTGTCAGGACGCACTGCCACCGGACTGTTGATCTGTGTCACGAGCCTCGTGGTCCTGCCGCCGTGTCTCACGGCCCAGGACGTGGAGGCAGAGACCACGCCCGCCGAGCAGGAGGCCGAGCCCGCCGATACGGCGTTCAAATCGGGCTACGGTGATTTGGTCAGAATGGGCGGCGCGACGTCCGTGGCCTCCGATCTCAGGACTGACGACGAGAAGAAGCACCCGGTGCTGGACTGGGACGCACCCACCAGATGGCTCGGCAGCGTCTACGATTTGAAGCGGGCGTTGAACGACCACCTGGGCCTCGCGGTCGGCGTGGATTACAACCTCCTCAACCAGTACTCCAGTTTCAGCACCACGGAGACGCACGCCTTGAGCGGCATCTTCCGCGTGTTCGGGACGTGGCGGGTGTTCGGCAAGTGGTGGGAAAACTCCGGCAACCTGGTGTACCGCATCGAGAACCGTCACCTCATTTCGGGAGTGACGCCCCGCGATCTCGGACATGACGGGGGCTCCTCCCTCAGCACGGCCACCTTCAAGGACTTCAACTGGGGGGTGACGAGCGTCTACTGGAAGCAGATGTTCTCGGGCGGCAAGTATGGATTCGCCGTGGGGAAGATGGACCCGGGCGATTTCTCGGACGTCTACCCGCTGCTCACGGCCTACAAGCACTTCATGAACGAGGGCCTGTTCAACAACCCCTCGGTGTCACTTCCCAACCAGGGATTCGGACTCGTCGGGGGTGCGTCGATCACCAGGAACTGGTATGTCTCGGCGGGCTGGCACGACGCCAACGGCGAGCCCACTGAAATCGGGCTGAACAGCTTTTTCAACGTGGGCGAGTATTACAAGTGGATCGAGACGGGCTGGAGGGTCTCGGGCTCGGACCTGATGGAGGGTAAGAGCATTCACGTCAACGTGTGGCACCAGGACGCGCGGAGGGACGCGGACACGGACGAGACGTGGGGTGTGACCCTGTCGGCCAGTCCCGTATTCCAATCCAGGCTCCAGTGGAGCCCTTTCCTGCGGATCGGCTATTCGTGGCAGGACGGAGGGCAGCGCGTCCGGTTCATCGCGGCCGGCGGCGCAGGTATCGTGCTTCGCAAATCGGATTTCGCGGGATTCGCCGTGAGCTGGAGCGGTCCGCCGGACTCCAGTCTGCGGAATCAGTTCACCACAGAGGCATACTATCGGCTCCAGCTGACACACAACGTCCAGGTGACACCGGGCTTCCAGTTCACGATCCATCCGTCCCGTACCACGGAGACAGATACCCTGTGGGTGGTCTCCGTTCTGCGCGTGCGGTTCTCGCTGTGAGCTCAACGCTCGCGCGGTATGCGTCTCTGCTGCCGCTGGTCGGGTTCTGCAGCGCGACCGTAGCCGGCACCGCGCTGGCCCAGGACGTGGAGCCTCGAGCCCTTTCGCCCGCACCCGTCGGAACCAACGCTGTTGGCGCTGCGCTCTCCGGCTCCTTCGGCAACGTGCTTCTCGACAAGACGCTTCCGGTTGAGGACCTGGACGGGACCATCTTTAGCCTGGTCCCGTCGTATACCCGCTACTTTGGTACGTTTGGCCTGACGACCCGGCTCACGGCCGCCGTGCCATTCGTGACCGGAAGCTGGGACGCGGTCGTCAAGACGGAGCCCATCACTCCAGTCGATACGACGATCCATCGGACGGGGGTGGGCGATGCCGTGCTGAACGCCACCGTTTTCCTCGTCGGGGCCCCGGCCATGACCCGGCAGGAGTTTCGGGACTACCGGGCCAAGACCGTTTTCGGATTCAATCTCCGTCTCAAGGTACCGATCGGGCAGTACGATCCGTCGAAGCTCGTCAACCTCGGATCGAATCGCTGGCAGGTGGCTCCAGCCCTTGCCCTGTCGCACTGGATCGGGAACCTGTCGCTTGAGGCTTACGCCATCGCGTGGCTGTTCTCGGACAACGACGCTTTGCTGGGCGACAACGTTCTCTCGCAAGCTCCGCTGTACGCGTTGCAGTTCAACGTGGGATACAACTTCAAGCGCAACCTGTGGCTATCGGCAGGCGTTCGGCAGACGGACGGCGGGAGGACCACGCTGAACGGTGTCCAGCGAGACGACCCGACCAAGAACACTCGTATAGGGATCGTGCTCGGGCTTCCGATCGCGACCGGACACACGTTGAAGCTCGTGGGAACGACCGGAATCCGGAGCACAGCGGGGACCGACTTCGACACCGTGGTCGTCCAGTGGGTCTACATCTGGTAGGCCCCGTCCGGCGCCGCGCCCTGGTCTCCTTGTCCTTCACCTGCCCCTACTCTTGGGCGGCTCCATCCAACCGTCCGTATCCACCGGCGGCGGCAGACGTCCGTAGACGTAGTCTTCGGCGATCAGCGCCAGGCGGCGCGAGATGGCGGACCTCCGGATTGCGAACCGGACGGCGGCGTGCATCGGGTTGTCGGGGTGAGAGTACGGGCACACCGAGACGCAGCGAGCGCAGTCCGTTCCGATCTTGCACCAGTGGGTGAAGCAGGCTTCTGAGTCGATTCTCCAGCGTAGCGCACCATCGATCTCGGCACGCTCACCGGTCGAGATTGCATTGCTGGGACAGGCGTCCGCGCACTTGAGGCAAATCGAGCAGAAGTCGATCACCGAGTCTTCGGGCACGCGCTGATCGACGTCCAGCGGCAGGTCCGTGGTGACGACGGCGATCCGCACACGTGGGCCGAGCATGGGGGTCATCAGCAGCCCCATACGCCCGAGCTCTCCGAGGCCCGCGTCCCGGGCCACCAGCGGGCAGATGACGCGGTAGTTGCCGTCGATGTGGGCGCGCGCCGGGTAGCCCAGGCTGCGGATGAACAGGGCCATCTGCACCGCGATCGACCCCGACTCCAGGTACTGCTGGGCCGACTCCATCACGGTCGGCCCGCGCGGGGCCCGATCGATCATCTCCTTCGACATCTCGACCGTGACGGCAATCGCCCGGGCGTGGTCCAGCTCGACCGGCTGCCCGTACTGCTCGCCGCGCCCGATGACGGTGTACTTGTGGTAGTCACGCAACTCCGTGATCCCGACCGACACGGCCCCCAGCTTCAGCGCCCATCCCTTGAGAAACCGCGTCATCACCTCCGCGTCCACCGGCTCCTGTTCGGCGGCCACCTTCCCGTCGACCAGTGAGCGCAATTCCTCGACCGTCCGGAAACTGGCGTCCGCGGCCGCGAAGCTGAGCGGCTCGTACAGGGTCGAACCCTTCCGGAGCAGGCCGGCCTCGGCGCGGAACTTCTCATCCGGCTCGAAGTTCTCCGGATTGGCCTCGTAGTATTCGGTGAATCGCTTCGAGCCGGGAACGAGGCGGACGCGAGAAAACATCACGTCCCGCTCGTCGAACCGTGTCGTCGGCGTGTCCCGCTCCGCGCGGTGCCTGGCGCCGGTTGGAACGAGAACGACCGCAGCCGCAGCGAGCGTCAAAGCCAGCATGACCGTGCCCGTGGTGGCTCCGGCCGATCCCGGCAGCAGCACGACGGCCAGGTAGGGCAAGGGCACCAACAGGGTGAGAAGCAGAAGCCTCCCCGCGGCCCGTGGTTCCCCTTCCCGCCAGGAAACGAAGGAGGAGAACCCGAGCCACACGAACAGGGCCGCGCCGGAACCGTAGAGCAATGCGTCGAGGATCTGCGTCATGGGCTCGTGAGTCGCACTAGAAGGCCTTGCTGGCCAGGGCCCGCAGGAGCTGCGTGAGCGACACCTGGGTGAGCGCCAGTGCGCTGAACGGCACGAATAGGATCACGGCCAACACGGCGAGAGCACGCAGGCCGAGCGGGAATACCCTCATGCCCCGCACGGTGTCGTAGTCGGCATTGAAGTCGGCCATCGCGGATGGGTCCGCCGTGTCCAGAAGCTTTTCATCTCCCGGAGACTGCCAGCGCGCATCGAAATCGACCGTGAGCTGGTGGGCCAGTCGACCGTACTCGACCATTCCCCGGTTCTTGGCCCGGATCAGGCCGGGAGTGAATACGATGAGAGGAGCGGCGAGCGCAATGACCGCGATCGCCGTGAAGAAAATGATCTCGGGACGTGCCTCCGTCAGCGACGCGCCGCCATACAGGAGCTCGTCGGCGATCGCCCCGGAAAGGGCCGCGTTTACCGCCAGTCCCACCAGTACGAACGAGGTGTGCGCCCGCACCACGGGAGCGATTCCGCCGACCATGTCCGGGTGTGCGGGCTGGAGTTCCAGGTCCATACCTCCCAGGCGCCGCATGAACAGACACCAGACCAGGTATCGCCAGGCCCACAGTACGAGGAAGAACCCGACCAGGGGCCTGCTGATCAGTGTGAAATACCAGCCGGCGGGACTCAAGGCGATGTCGTCGGTCGGGACCAGCATCCAGTTGGTCAGGCCGGATCGTGGCTCGGCCTTCACCAGGAGGAGCAGAAGCAATGGCACGAGGAGCGTCAGGCCGAGAATCACCAGCTCGATGGTGGTCGAGCTCGCCCGGCGGCTGATGTCGGCGCGAGCGTCGGCGTACTCGGGCCTGTCGGCCTCAGCGATCATCGACGAGGCGTCCAGGTACGACATCGCCACGCCCAACTGTACTCCCACGGCGTTCGCCGCGACGACCAGCACTGGCACGACCACGAACAGACGTACGAGCGAGTTCGCGTCGTGCAGGAAGGAAATTTCGACGGCAGTTCCCCATGCCGTGCCGCTCAGCACGGACAGGAGCAACGGAGGAATCGAGATGATCCCCACGACGAGGAGCGTTACCCGCAGACTCCTGTGGTTCGGGTCCGACGAGAGACCGAATCGGGACAGGATATGCGAAATCCAGCGGCTCCCGCCGAAGATACTCTGCCTTGCTGTCGTTTCAGCCATTTCTGTTCCTCTCGAGACCCGGTTCACAAACCGTCAAAAGGTCCACCCGAACGACGTCGTGAAGCTGAAGTCGTTGTTGTTCGCATCGGCGGCCGACGGCCGGCTGTCGAAGGCATCGTTAACACTGAGGTTGACGTAGAAGTTCTTGAACACCTCGCGTTTCGCGCTCAGCTTGAAATTGATCCGCCAGCGGCCCCAGTCGTTGAGGATCGGTATCACGCTGAGCTGACTCGAGATATTGGTGTCGAGTGTTCCCCATGTGAAGTACTCGAAGTCCCCGGCGAATACAAAGGGGATCGAATTGTCGGGAGATCCACCGGTGAATTGCTCGCGAGCGTAGGCAGGCCCGGCCCATACCGCGAGATCCAGTTTGTTCGACTGCTTGATGAACCGCCCCACGCCTCCTGCGACGGTGGCACGATAGTCCAGGCTGAGCTGCGAGTTCTGTTCTCCGGCGACGGCGACCTGCCAGAACCACCGATTCTTGAGCTGCCTCAAGTGTGATAGCGTCACGTTGAACCGCTGGATGTCATCAGTATCGTCCTGGCGGCTGTAGGTGGCTGAATACTGCAGCTTCGTGTATGCAAAGCCAGAACTGAACTTGTTGAGTCTGAGACCGTTCTGTGACGCGTCCGGCTCGCCCTGGTGGGCGTAGTGGACTTCCCCGCTCAGGTTGAAATCGGCCTTCGAGTTCTGCTGTGTGAAATCGATCCCGAGATCCAGGTTCCCGTCCAGCGCATCCCAGAAGCTCGGCTTGATCCGTTCCAGGGCGACCACCGCTTGCGTGGGTACGGTAATCGCAAGACTGTCAGTTCTGATCACCACGGAATCCTGCGTGCCCGCGCTCAATGTACCGAAGAAGATACTCCCGTCAGTCAGCTCGATTTCGAAAGTCTTCTGCGTAGTGACATTCACGATCCGAGGCCATTTGACATACACGGTGCTCATCGCGTCCGTCTTGAATTCGAGCTGGCCTCGCTTGAGGCTCTTCATCTCGCCCACCATCAGGTCACCGTTGCGGACCAGCACCGAGTCTGTCTTCTGGGCGAATGCGGACGAGGGAATCGCGACCAGGAGTAGAGCCGCCGCCAGGAGAGCGGATCGAGTCCTCATAGCGACAGCCGATTTTGCAGTACCGACACGACCGGGGCGGCCAGCGTTCTGCTGACCATCTATCGGATATACCGGGGACAGTCCACGACCTGCGGAGGTACCGCCTGGTAGCAGGTGACGGGAATCTCCCGCCACGGGAAGACGAATCCGGCTCCGAAGCTCACCGCCCATCGGCTTCCTGTCACGTCATCTCCGAATCGATACCCGAGGTCGATCCTGCTCGTTCGTGCGATGGCGCTGAGGGTCCCGCCCATTCTCAACCCGACTCCGACGTTGCCCCCGAATCGGGCCTCCTGCTCCGGGTACCAGGCGCCACCGTAGTCCACGAAACCGGCAAATCCGATTCCGATCAGGTTGAACAGCTTGTCCCACACGTACCATCGCTGCTCGGCCGTGCCCCAGACCGTGCGCTGGCCGACGAACGAATGTGGTTCCCAGCTTCTGAGCACATTCTGAAATCCAAGGTCGAACTCGGTTCCCGGCGCCGTGTTATCAAGGTACCCCCCCTGAACCTGGAACCCGAATGCCAGTCGGTCGGCCATCTTCGTTCCGAACGCGATGTTGCCGATGACGCGTGCGGAATCGAGACCCGATGAATCAAACATCCCGCTAGCCTGGAGCGAAGCCCAAACCCAGGTAGATTCCCAGTTCCTGGCCGCGACTCCGCCGACTCCCGGGCCGACACCCGTGCGCTGGTATCCGAAAGCTTCTGGCGCGAGCGCAAGCGATACGTAGGCCTCCGAGCTCAGATCTATCGATTCCTGTCCGAATCCGTTGAAGTGACTCGTTGGATGGAACCGGCCTGACCGGAAGTTGACGAGTCCGCCGACAGTCCCGAACACGCTGTCACCGACTGCCGGGATCGAGTCCAGTTGGCGAACATATGTCTGTGACCGGACGCCACCGATGGCCACGAATCTCAGATACGACCGGGAGGTCGCATTCACCGCCCAGCCATACGACAGGCGGTTGATGAAGGCCGTGTTTTGGAACGTCAGCGAGTCGAGCTGACCGCCTTCTTCAACCCCGAAGCGGAAGATCCTCTGGTCAGCAGCCGAGCCGGAATACGTGAGCGCCCGATCATCCACCATGAATCGAAACGGTGATCCGACGGACCAGTTGCCATTCTTTCCGTCCGACATTCCGGAATAGTTGCCGACGATGTCGATTTCGGTGCCGAATACGCGGCCGAAGTCCGCCGACAGGTTCCAGCCCTGCCGATCGACCTGCTTCTGGTAGGCGCCGTACAGTTGGTTGCCCGTTCCAAGCAGGCTCACATCGTTGACACCGACCGTATAGGTCACGGTCCCGTCCGAAGCCGCGGACAGCGCGAACTTGGGCTTCAGAGACCAGGCGTCCTGCGTTTCGACAACGAGCCCGAGCTGATCTCCAAATCGGGAGGTATCGATACTCACTGAGCGGAAGATCTGCCGATCCAGAAGGAGCCGCGTCGTCTCCGCGGCCTCCATCGAGTCGTACGGTTCCCCGACCTCCAACCGAATGTCCTGTTGGATCACCCATGGTTGCGTCACGATGTGGATCTTGTTCATGAAGCGAAAAATACCGTTCGTTTCCTCCTCGTCGGAGAACACGTTTGACCGGCGGATTACGATCGTGTCGATGACCGGGGCGCTGATTGCGGTAATAGCGGCGGTATCGGGAGTGGCCTGGGCGGAATCGATCTGAGCGTGAAGTTGCGGCAGCACCGGACCCGCGAGGTACACGAGTCCAGCCAGGAAGGCGATCAGCGTGGACCGCCACGGATGGTTCGACCTACTTCTCATAGATTTACTTCGTATGTTGACGCTCACGAACAACATACTCCGGTCCCTGTTACCCTGCCCGTCCGACACCGTATCCACAAGTCTCAGCCTGTGCACGACCTGCATCCATTTGCGCGCGGCCTCTGGGAGCAACCAGGTGGTCGCGGGTTTCCGCGTCTACGGACTGTACGCCCGTGGGTGAGCCGAACACCTGTTCTTATTGATAGTCGACTACTATTTGTCGATAGACAGTAATCCACGTGAGATGTGACATGAAGACGCGGGGCACGCAGGCGGCGAAGGCGGTAAACCTGTACGTGAATGTCGGCTGGTGGCTGTGTGCCATTGGACTCGTGGTGGTGCCGTCCGGCTCGTGGTTGTCCTCTGGGCTCTGAAACAACCGGACCGACCGGCCCCGGACATGCCCGTTCTGGCCCGGATACAGGTGGACGAAGGCGCGCTGGGACCACCAGCGACGGGGGAGATCTTCGAGCCACCGAGGCTGGTACGCGGGCAAGGTGAGCTGCACATCCACACGTGCAGCAAGTCGGCGCGGACCCTGCTGTTCCTGATGATCGAGATCACCCTCACCGCCCTGCTCTACGCGTTTGGCCAGCTACGTGCGCTCATGCGCTTCGTACTCGAGCGTCGACTGGTACTGGCCGAGGTGTTCCGGCAGGCCAGCGCGCTCGAGGCAGATCAGTCTCTCACGGTCTGATAGACTGACTCATGGCGATCAAGGTCAACCTGGACCTCGTCCTGCTGCAGCGGGGGATGACGCTGACCGAGCTCTCCGAGACAGTGGAGTGTCAACCGGGGGAGATCCTGGAATTCGTACCCGATGACCCGATCGACTCCGCGGGCTGAATCAGCTGTATCGTCTCTCGGCACCAGCTCAGGTGAGCTGTTCCTTCAACCGGTTCACGAAGCTCACGATCAACGCCGTCGTCCAGCCAAACACGATGATCCCGTTGGCCGCTTCCGTCGCGGCCAGGATCCTCCATTCCTCTGCCACGAGCACATCGCCGTACCCCAGGGTCGCGAAGGTGACGATCGAGAAGTACATCGCCGGCTCGAAGGACCCGATCGCTCCGAGCTGGACGCAGGGCACCGCTTACACCACGGCGTCGAGGATCGAGGCCGTGAACATCATCGGGCCCGGGCCGGCGGTCAGGATGACCGTGGTGAGAACGAGAAGAAGTGCGCCGATGGCAAATTGATCGATCAGTCTGCGGCTTCGTGATCGACGTCTCTGGTGCCAGCTCCCGGGCGTGCCCCGGCGGGAGTATCCGACAGGTACTTCTCGGGCATGGCCGGATCGAGAGAGTCGCGCACGGCTCGCACAGACGGCGTCATGATCTCTATGCCTGCCTCGTTGAATACGTCCTGGATATTCTGGCGCAGTTTCGTCAAGGTCTGCGGTTTCAGCTTCGGGTCCTCCGCAAATGCGGCGAGCGTGTAGGTGACCGCGAAGTCGTCCAGGCTCGACTGCTGTACGAACGGTGCGGGGGTATCCTTGATGTTGTCCGTCGAACGCGCCGCGTTGACCAGCAGCCGATACACATCGCGCCATTCCGTGTCATACCCGATTCCGACCGGCACCAGCAGCCTGAGCCCGCCCAGGACGGTCGCGGCCGAATAGTTGATGATCTCCGCCCTGAGCACACCGGCGTTGGCGATCGTCACCTGCTCGTTGTCCAGGGTCCGGATCCTGGTGACGATCATGCCGATCTCGAGCACGTCGCCCACCTGGTCGCCGATTCTGACTCTATCCCCGACTCTGAACGAGCGCGTGTACGTCAGGACCAGGCCGCTGATGATGCTTGCCATGGTGGCGCTTCCACCGAACGTCACCAGCGCACCGATGAACACGCTGAAACCCTGGAACACGGCGCTGTTCGAGCCGGGGAGGTACGGGTACATGATCAGGATCGTCGCAAGTACGACCAGGACGGTAAGCAGGCGGTACGTCTGATCCGCCCACTCCGGATCGAAATTCCCCAGCGTCAAGTCGCCCCGCCCGACGGCAATCATTAGCGCCCGCAGTCCATGGAGAACCCACCGGGCGATGACCAGGATCAGAATCAGGACTACGAAGCTCGGAATGTAGTTCAGAACCGACTTGGCGAGATCTTCCAGAGGGTCGAATACGAGGGGCATGACCTGCGTTGCGATCGGGCGTGTGGCGGGAATCGCCCCCAGGAACAGGGGAAGGAATACGGCAAGCACCAGCAGAACGACGGTGAACCGTACGAGGCGCAATCCTAGCAGCACGAAGTCCGGGAACGCGTTTCCGTCCAGAAAAACACTGTCCTGTACGTGAAACCCGTCCCAGGTCTGGCCCCACTCCTTGGTCCGGGCCACCAGGGAGCTGTAGCCCTTCTGAATGCCGTACAGAAGCACCCAGAGGATGGTCAGGGCCAACAGCGCCACGAGGATCCCGACGAGGATCGACGGTGATTCCGCTCCTGCCCTGGTGAGAGAGTCGGAGATTTCCGACCTGTACCTAAACCAGGCGAGGCCAGTGATACCGAGGCATGCGAGGACCGCGACATAGAGCGAGGCCTCCCGCCAAGTCTGTCGGCGGGGCAACGGGCCTGAGTGATCCACAGTACGGAGGATGAATGTCCGCACCGAGAAGACCAGCAGAACGCCGAGCAGCGGGAGCAGAATCAGACCGACGAACCACGCGCTCAGTCCGAGTTCGGTCGTGAACCAGTCTCCGAGCAACCGCATGGAACCTCCGGGTCAGACACAATTGTATGTTTAGCCAGGCATAATACCAGGCAGATCGGCCGGAATCGCGTCATGTCAGTCGTGCAGAATCCGCTCCGGCGGATCGTCGAGATCGTCGAACTGGCCGTCCCGCACTGCGAGGATAAACAGGAAAGCAAAGATCCCGCCCAGTATCAGGGCCAGGGGAATGAGGAAGAATAGAGAATTCATGCCTGTTTGCTCTCCATCGACGCTTCCACGCGTGACGCGCCCCAGATCACCATGGCGCTCGAGGCCGGCATCAGGATCGCCGCGATCAGGGGATTGATCAAACCGGCCGCGGCGGCGCTCACCGCCACGATATTGTAGCCTATCGACCGCACCTGATTCCAGCGAATCGCCCGGCTGGCGGAGGCCGCGGCGTGGAATCCAGCAACCAGCGGCATGAGTGACCAGGTGGAGATCACGCCGTCCGCCACCAGCACGCTGCTCGCCGCTCCCGTTCCCATCGCAATGCCAACATCCGCGGCCGCGAGCGCGGGACCGTCGTTCAGACCGTCGCCGGCGAACGCGACCTGTTTCCCGGCTACCTGCTGCGCGCGAACCCACTCCGCTTTCCCTTCCGGATCGACTCTCGCTTCGACCCCGGGGATCCCCGCCTGGTCTGCGATCCGACGGGCGACGGCCTCGTGGTCACCCGACAGGAGAACCACCTCCAGGCCAAGCTCGACCAGTAGATCGACAGCTTCCGCGGAGTCCGGTCGCACCGCATCTCCCAACTCGACTCGTCCCATCTCTCCGTTATCGCCGTGCAGGACGACTTCGCCGGGGCTGCCTCCTACGAGGCGCCATTCCCGCCCATCCACCTGGCCCGAGATTCCCCGCCCGGCTTCCTCCCGCACGTCTTCGCCCTTCGGAAGCGGGATGCCGCGCTGCACGGCTTCCGCCACGATCGCTCGGGCGATCGGATGCATGCTGAACCGCTCGAGACCGGCGGCCAGCCGCAGCACCTCGTCTTCCGCACTCACCACGGTCAGCTCTCCCTGCGTGACCGTACCCGTCTTGTCGAGTGCCACGGTCTGCACATCGTCCAGCTCCAGCAATCCGTCGGCCGAGCGGAACATCAGCCCGCGCCGCGCGGCAGCGCCGAGCCCGGCTGCCGCGGCCAGCGGTCGGGACAGCGCCAGGGCACAGGGGCAGGCGACGACGAGTACGGCGACCGTGGCGCTAAGCGCCGTTGCGCTGTCCCCGGCCATCAACCACCCGGCTGCAGTCAGGGTCGCCACGAGTAGCGTCGCCCCGGTGAACCAGGGCGCGATCCGGTCGGTGGATGTGCGTCGAACGGGCCGGTCCGCCGCCATGCGCAGCTCGGCGGCCATGCGCTGCAGCGTCGTCTCCGGTCCGACTCGATCCACCCGGACGGTAAGCGTGCCGTCCAGCAGGGTCGAGCCCGCGACCACCTCGCTTCCGATACCCATGGCGACCGGTTCTGCCTCGCCGGTAATCAGGGCCATGCGGACCGCGCCCGCGCCCTCCACGACGGTTCCGTCGACGGCGAACTCCTCCCCCGCTCCTACATCGATCAATTCCCCCTGCAGGAGCTCATGTGCTTGAATCGTCTCGACGCCCGTCTCCGTTCTCCGGCGAACCGTGGCGGGCACCGAGGCGGCAAGCGACAGGGCGGCTTCCGCGGCACGGCGCCTGCCGCGGCCTTCGAGCATGCGGCCCGCCAGCAACAGTGCGACCAGCATGGCCAGCGAGTCTAGATAGGTGTCCGCGCCCACGAACGTCGCAATCGCGCCATGCACGTAGAGAACGGCGACCGCGATCGCGATC
>Ga0316201_10002531_pt1 | contig 13042 bp, 14 predicted proteins | sample CS6wburrow_MG_FD_204516 | JGI IMG/M metagenome (GOLD analysis project Ga0316201, IMG submission 204516) | Coastal sediment microbial communities from Delaware Bay, Delaware, United States - CS-6 worm burrow | ecosystem: Environmental > Aquatic > Marine > Coastal > Sediment | place: USA... | reverse complement strand
TGGCAGTCATCCAGATCAGAAGCTGGTGGCTCCGGATGAGCCTGGCAGGATGATCAAGATCGACGCGATCCGCAATCTCACCGCCACCAGCGTGCTGTCTGCGCAGGAAGGCGGCTACCGCGTTTTCGTGATCGATCCGGCGGACGCGATGAACCCGGCTGCCGCGAATGCCTTGTTGAAGACCCTTGAAGAGCCTGTTTCGCGGTCGCTGCTGATCCTCGTGAGTTCGCATCCGGATCGCCTGGCGGCTACCATCCGCAGTCGATGTCAGGTCGTGAAGTTCAAGATCCCGGCGGCGGATCAGGTGCGGTCCTGGCTGAGCAGCCGGGTCGGCGCGGCGGAACTTGAGCAGCTGTTGGCTATCGGCGGGGGTGCACCATTGCGCGTGTTGCGGGCACAGCAGGAAGGCTGGGTCGAGGAAAGTCGTCGTCTGAGCGCCGAACTGGCCACGTTGAAATGGCGCAAGGCCAATCCGCTTTCGATAGTGGAGGAATGGGAAAAGCGGCCGCTAACCCTGTTGTTCGACAGCCTCAAGCGCTGTCTGAGTGATCTGGTGAAGCTTGCAAGCGGGCTGACCGACGCGTCGATCTACCATCCCGATCTGCGCGATGATTTGCAAAGCCTGAGCGAGGGCATAGACTTGCAGCTGTTGTACGGATTTATTGACGATCTGACGCACCTCGAACAAGAGTCGTCGCATAACCTGAATGTGCAGATGCAACTGGAACATATTGCAAATCGCTGGTTACAGATAACCCGTCCCGGAGGTCATTGAGATGTCTGCGCCGATCATGCCGCGTGCACGTCAGGGGATTCTCTCTCTGACGATCAAAGACAAGAATGCGCTATATGCGGCCTATATGCAGTTCGTCCAGAACGGCGGTCTCTTCATCCCGACGACCAAGAAATACAGCATCGGCGATGAGGTATTCATGCTGCTAAGCCTGATGGAAGAGGCGGAGCGGCTGCCTGTGGCCGGCCGGATCATCTGGATCACTCCGGTGGGTTCCGAGGGCAATCGCGCAGCGGGAATCGGCGTGCAGTTCAGCGATCAGGACGGCGGTATGGCGCGCAACAAGATCGAGGGTTATCTCGCCGGGGCGCTACAATCGGAAAAACCTACTCACACTATGTAGCAACCCCGCCATCCACCTGGGTGGGCAGCAAACGGACAAATTGATGCTGGTCGATTCACACTGCCACCTCGACCGGGTGGATCTTGCGCCGTATGACGGCGATTTTTCCAAACTGATGGATGCGACTCGCGACGCAGGGGTATCCCATCTTTTGTGCGTGTCTATTGATCTGGAATCGTATCCGGCAATGTTGTCGCTGGTGGAAAACTATCCGGATATATCGATCTCCGTGGGCGTGCATCCGAACGACCACGATCGTCATGAACCGAGTGTGGCGGAGCTGGTCGGCCTGGCGGCGCATCCCAAGAACGTCGCAATCGGCGAGACCGGTCTGGACTATTTTCGTACCCAAGGCGACCTGGCTTGGCAGAGAGACCGATTTCGTACCCATATCCGTGCCGCGCACGAGGCCGAAAAGCCGTTGATCATTCATACCCGCGAAGCGCGCGCAGATACCATCACGATCATGCGGGAAGAACAGGCGCAATCTGTGGGTGGAGTGATGCATTGCTTTACCGAGACATGGGAGATGGCGCGGGCCGCCCTGGATCTGAACTTTTATATTTCATTTTCGGGCATCGTGACCTTCAAGAATGCCGCCGAACTGCGTGACGTAGCGGCCAAGATCCCCGATGAGCGCATCCTGATCGAGACAGATTCGCCCTACCTGGCGCCGGTTCCGTTCCGTGGCAAGCCGAATGAGCCCCGTTACGTGGCCAATGTTGCCGAGGCGATCGCTGACCTGCGCGGTGTCAGCCACGAGCGGCTTGCGGAGCAGGCGCGCGACAACTATTTCCGTCTGTTCAGCAGCGCCATGGGTTGATTGTGGAATTATTGCGATAGGGAGGTCGCATGAGCATCATTCCGATACCGCTCGGTCGCAGCATGCGGCTGGGTGGTCCTGCCTTCGTCCTGGGCGTTGGCGCTTTGGTCTTGTCTTGTCAGTTTTACTGGGCTTGGCGACTTGTCGCCGTCAGCGCAGTGTTGGCGATCGGCACCTTGCTCTGGATTCGCTATCTGCGCCGCCGGCCGATCAGCATGAGCATCAAGCCGGATGGGCGTATCGGTTGCGAACGTGCGGATGGTTGCACCTTTGAGGTTGTGCGCGTCCTCCCCGGGGTCGTTCGCCCCTGGCTTCTGAGCAGCCGCCTGCTGGGCGGCGAAGGTGAAGTCTGTGACCTGTTTGTCCCAGGCAGATCGCTACCCGAAAGTGCGCACTGGCAGTTGCGCTGCGCGCTGACCCGATTCCGCGCCGCCAAGTCTCAGTCGGAAAATCTGCGTGGCGTGTAATTGTCCGGGATCAGGACCGTCGGAATTGCCTGATTTTCATCACGATCGGGAAAATCGATATTGTAATGCAGGCCCCGGCTCTCGCGACGGCGCTGTGCCGACTGGATGATCAATTCGGCGACATCGACCAGGTTGCGCAGCTCCAGAAGATCGTTCGAGACACGAAAGTTGCCGTAGTACTCGTTAATCTCGTGACGCAGCAAGTTCGCCCGGCGACGGGCACGTTCCAGGCGTTTGTTACTGCGCACGATGCCGACGTAATCCCACATGAATCGGCGCAATTCTTCCCAGTTGTGAGATACCACTACCTCTTCGTCGGAATCAGTCACACGGCTTTCATCCCAGGCGGGGATGTCTAGTGCCGGCACATCGGCGCGCTCAAGCTCACGCAGGATGTTGGCCAGCGCAACCTCACCGAACACCAGGCATTCGAGCAGCGAATTGCTAGCCATGCGATTGGCCCCGTGAAGGCCGGTGTAGGCAGTCTCGCCAATGGCGTAAAGGCCATCAACGTCGGTCTTGGCATTGCGGTCGGTTTTTACCCCGCCGCAGGTGTAATGTGCCGCCGGAACCACCGGTAAGGGCTGCTTGCGCATATCGAATCCGAGATCCAGGCAACGTTGGTGAATGGTCGGAAACAGGCGTTCGATCTCGCTTGCCGGCTTGTGACTGATGTCGAGATGCACGCAATCGATGCCGAGTCGCTTCATTTCATGGTCAATCGCACGCGCCACGATATCGCGCGGAGCCAACTCAGCGCGCGGATCGAATCTGTCCATAAACTGCGTACCATCGGGAAGTAAGAGTTTTCCGCCCTCACCACGAACCGCCTCGCTGATCAGGAAAGATTTGGCGGCGGGGTGAAACAGGCAGGTCGGGTGGAACTGGATAAACTCCATGTTGGCGACCCGACATCCGGCGCGCCACGCCATCGCGATGCCGTCACCGGTGGCAACATCCGGGTTGCTGGTGTAAAGGTAGACTTTGCTGGCCCCACCCGTTGCCAACACCACGCAGCGTGCGGAGACCGCGATGACCCGATTTGAAGGGATGTCCATCAGGTAGGCACCATGACAGCGGCGCTGCACCCGCCTGCCATCGCGGTGCTCGGCGCTGATTAGGTCGACCGCGATATGGTGTTCAAAAACACTGACGTTGGGATGTGAATCGAGTTGTCTTACCAGCGTGGTCTCGACCGCTTGCCCGGTAGCATCGGCAGCATGAACGACGCGGCGATGACTGTGTCCACCCTCGCGGGTGAGATGGTAGCCGGAACTGCCTGTCGCCGGGGTGCGGGTAAACTCCACGCCCTCCTCGAACAGCCAACGAATATTGTCTGGGCCGTGTTCCACGACCATTCTGACGACCGCTTCATCGCATAGCCCTGCACCCGCGTCGAGCGTATCCTTGACATGCGAGTCGACCGAGTCACGCGCATCAAGCACGGCGGAGATCCCGCCTTGCGCGTACAGCGTGTTGCCTTCCTCCAGCTCGCGTTTGGCCACCAGCGCGGTTCTCACTGTCACCGGCAGGCGCAAGGCGAGACCTAGGCCGGCAGCGCCACTGCCGATGATGATAACGTCATATTCGAGGTTTGCAGACTGCTTCATGGCATTGATGGTCCGCGACTGAGTCGCCATAATCAACGTCTATTACGTTTCGGCGGTCTTTGCCGGACGGCCGCCCCGCCACAAGGCTGATCTCTACCAGGCTGGTGCGTCAGATCACAATGACAAAAAGTCAGTCTGAAAGGAACACCCAAGCAACTCATGCCCCATCTTTCCGAAACAGCAAAAAGTCGCGAACTTTGCCCGTTTGTGGCGGTCAATAGGCACGTGGTGTTTCTGCATGCTCCGGTTTGGGCTGGAGTGGTGCGACAGTGACCTCTGAGAGGGAAGCCGATCAGGTGCTGGTGGAGCGGGTCCAGCGGGGGGACAAAAGGGCATTTGATCTGCTGGTGCTGAAATATCAGCACAAAGTGGCAAATCTTATTTCCCGGTATATCCGTGACCAGTCGGACGTGCTGGATGTGACCCAGGAAGCTTTCATCAAGGCCTATCGTGCTTTGCCTAAGTTCCGGGGTGACAGTGCTTTTTACACCTGGCTTTATCGGGTCGCGATCAACACGGCGAAGAACTATCTTGCGGCTCAGGCGCGGCGACCGCCAGGCGACGATATCGAAGCCGAGACCGCGGAACAGATGGACATGGGGACGGCCTTGAAGGAATCGGCCACTCCGGAACGAATGGCTCTGCAGGGGGAGATTGCGCAGACCATACAAAAAGCGCTCGATGAGTTGCCGGATGACCTGAGGACCGCGATCACGCTCAGGGAACTCGAGGGTCTGACGTACGAGGAGATCGCACAGGCCATGGATTGCCCGATCGGGACGGTGCGCTCACGGATATTCCGGGCCCGGGAGGCTATCGATACCAGACTCAAGCCTCTGCTGGCGCCCTAGTTGCGAGAGAAATTCGGCGATGAATGAAAAACAAGGTGAACTGACTTCGGCCCTGCTGGACGGTGAACTCGAAAGAGCTGCGCAGCGGCGAACGATTGCCGGCATACTCGATTCGGCACCGGAAGAACTCGAGCGTTTTGGACGCTATCGCCTGATTGGTGACGTCCTGCGTGGAGATTCGTCGGTGCTGGCTGTGTCTTTGGCCGACAGGGTGCATGAGGCTTTACGGGATGAACCGGTCGTGTTGGCGTCACGGCTGGCGCAGCCGAGACCCTGGCTACGACCGGCGGCCGGCTTGGCCATGGCGGCATCGGTAGCCGCGGCGGCGGTCATGGTTGCGCCGCAGCTGATGACTCAGGATCAGCAAGATACGCAGCCGCTGCAGCAGGTGGCAGCCGATTTGCGCCAACCGGCCATGGTGCCGACGCTGGTGGCGGCTGGGCCGGCCGAACCGGCCGTTCGGCCGATCGATACCGCTGAGGGCAATGGTCGTTGGCAGGCCCTGGACGCGGACCTGGAAAACCGCCTTAACCGATTGGTGATCGAGCACCACGAATTCGGCGGCCGAAGCGGGATCAACGGCCCGGTGCCGCATATCGGATTCGTGAGTTATGAGGCGCGTTAGTCGCTTTGCGTGCGGCCTGGGCTGTCTGCTTGTGGCCGCCACAGCCAGCGCGGAGGACGTGTCGCCACACAGGCTGCTTGAGCGCATGAATGAGGCGGTGCGATTGCTCGACTACGAAGGGCGGTTTGTCGTGCAGTCGAACGATCGGCTGGACGCGATGTATATCGTTCATCGGGTCAAGGAAGGTTCGGAGATGGAGAGAGTCGTCTCACTGACCGGCAAGCCGCGCGAAATCATACGCAACGGCGAGGCGGTGGCCTGCCTGGTACCGGGTCGTGGTGGACACATCAATGTTGGTTTGCGGGCGCAGGGGCGTTCGTTTTCTCCACTGCGCGGCGTCAGCAGCGATCAGCTCGAGCAGTCCTACCAGATCGAAATGCTCCACCCGGCCAGGGTTGCCGGACGGGATGCCGACCAGATTTTGATTCAGCCGCGTGACGACCTGCGCTTCGGATACCGTCTGTTCATCGATCGTGCTTCGGCGTTGCCCCTGCGGTCGATCATGTTTGACGGCGTTCAGGAGGTGGTTTCGCAGACGATGTTCGTCGAACTTCGCGTGGATCAGGCGATCACGCCTATCGAACATGACATCTCGGCCATGCAGGTGGCGCAAGCCGACCCCTCCGCCCCCTTGCCGGCTGAGCGGCTTGCGCCTCCGGCCTGGGGGTTTTCCGAACTGCCGCCCGGATTCCAGCTGAATGTGCACCGGCGCAAGCTTATCGCGCCGGCAGTCGGTGAACGGGAACATTTCGTGTTTTCCGACGGCCTGGCCTCGGTCTCTGTGTATGTTCAGCCGAGGACGGATGATGGTGGCCTGTCAGGGGTGTCCAGATTGGGCAACGCCAATGCGGTGGGGCGCCCTGTCGGCGATCACGAAGTGATCGTGGTGGGTGAGGTTCCGGTCAAGACGCTGCATTGGTTTGCAAGGCACATCCAGTCGGCTGCACCGTGATCGAGGAACAGGCGCGGATCGTAAAAGTGGATGGTGATTTCGTCGAGCTCGAAACCGACAAACGATCTGCCTGTGGCTCCTGTTCAGCCAGGGCAGGCTGTGGCACCTCACTCCTTTCCAACTGGTTTCCACAACGTCGTCTGACTTTCCGATTGAGGAACGGTGTGGGTGCGAAGCCCGGTGATTCTGTGGTTGTCGGTCTCGACGAGAGCCTGCTGCAACGCAGTTCGATGATGTTGTATGCGCTGCCTCTCGCAGGCCTGCTGATTGGTGCGGTTGGCGGCGAGTATGGATTTCGGTTTGTTGATCTGTCGCCGGAACTTGGTGCCGTGCTCATGGGTCTACTGGGCTTGAGCGCCGCCCTGATGCTCGTGCGTCATCTAAGCGCTGGACAGAAATGGTGTGGCGACCAGGGGGTAGAGTTGTTGCGTGTTACCCAGCGATCATCAACCGTGTTGCCCAGCGATATCGCAATAGCGGGCCGCAATCAAACGGAAGGTTTCAGGACGTACAGATGAAAAAGACCTTAACGATTCAACTTCAAGCAGTACTGGCAATCGGTGTGATGGCATTGGGGCTGGTTGCAGGTGCACAGGCCCGCGATTTGCCCGACTTCGTCGTGCTGGCGGAACAGAACAGTCCCGCGGTGGTGAATATCAGTACCCAACAGAAGCCAGCGTTGAAAAGACAGCTTCCGAAAGGCTTTTCGATGCCGGACGAGATGCCCGATTTGCCGGAGGGCAGCCCGTTCAGCGAGCTGTTCAAACATTTCTTCGGCGAGGGCATGGAAGACTTCGGCGATCGCGAGAGCCAGTCTCTGGGTTCGGGATTCGTGGTATCGCCGGACGGCTATATCCTGACCAACTACCATGTGGTGGCGGACGCCGACGAGATCCAGGTTCGTTTCAGTGACCGTCGCTTCTTTGACGCCAAGGTGATCGGTTCAGACAAGGGCAGTGATGTGGCCCTGATCAAAATCGAGGCGACTGACCTGCCGACGGTGAAGATCGGCCAGAGCAGCGATCTCAAGGTCGGCGAATGGGTGCTGGCGATTGGTTCCCCCTTCGGCTTCGATCATACCGTCACAGCGGGGATTGTCAGCGCCAAGGGCCGAAGTCTGCCGAGTGAAAACTATGTGCCGTTCATCCAAACCGACGTCGCCATCAACCCCGGGAACTCGGGTGGGCCATTGATCAACCTGGACGGCGAGGTGATCGGTGTCAACTCGCAGATCTACAGCCGCACAGGTGGATTCATGGGGCTGTCATTCGCGATCCCGATCGAGTTGGCAATGAACGTGGCCGACCAGCTGCGCGAACATGGTCATGTATCGCGCGGCTATCTGGGCGTGCTGATCCAGGATATTGACCACAAACTGGCGGAATCGTTTGGCATGGCTCAACCCTACGGCGCACTCATCTCACGGGTGATGCCTGATTCGCCGGCTGAAAGGGCCGGCCTCAAAGTCGGTGACGTGATTCTCGCGTTCAACGGCCAGCGGCTGCTGAAATCGAGTCAGCTGCCCCCCCTGGTTGGTGCGAGCCGGGTCGATGAAAAAGCCACGTTGCGGGTCTTGCGTGATGGCGAGGAGCAGGATATTGCGGTCGCCGTGGGCAAGCTCCCGGAAGACGATGAAGAGGTTGCAGCGGCGCCGGCCAAGACGAAGCAGGATGAGATCGAGCAACTCGGACTTGCGGTGATTGATATCGATCCAAAGGTACGCGAGGAACTCGGGCTGGAGGAGTCGGGCGGGGCGCTGGTCAGCAAGGTATCCCCGGGCGCGGCGCAGGATGCCGGAATCCGACGCGGCGACATCGTGTTGATGTTTGACAGCATCGACGTCAAGAGCGCGGGGCATCTGCGCGAACTGATCGACCAGACGGAAGACAAGCGCACGGTGGCCGTGCTGGTCAAGCGCGGGCAAAACCCGCTGTTCATGGCATTGCGCATGCAGGACTGAATGGAGTCCACCACACCGGTGTTTTATTACCGAAACGGCTGCCATCTCTGTGAGGAGCTGGCTGCGCTGCTGTTCCGCGGCTGGCCAGAGCAGGCCGCCGCGATGGAATGGCGCGACGTCGACCAGCGGCCGGATTGGCGAACGGCCTACGGTGATCGGGTGCCGGTGCTGATTTCGGGTGAAGACACGATTTGCGTCCTGCAAGCGGATCTCGTACGCATCGCGGAGTATTTCGGAGAAATGGCGAATCCGGTATAATCTGCGCACTTCGCGGCGGGTAGAGACCAGAACGGAACTTTCCGGTGGAAAGTTCCGTTTTTTTCATCCGCCAGAGTTCAGCTTCACGGATCTCCATGACCGACCTCAGCCATATCAGAAACTTTTCGATCATCGCCCATATTGATCACGGCAAATCGACCATCGCCGATAGATTCATCCAGGTGTGTGGTGGCCTGAGTCAACGCGAAATGGGCGCTCAGGTCCTGGATTCGATGGACCTCGAGCGAGAGCGCGGCATTACCATCAAGGCGCAGTCGGTCACCCTGAATTACACTGCATGCGACGGCGAAACCTATCAGCTGAACTTCATCGACACGCCCGGACACGTTGATTTCTCGTACGAGGTGTCGCGCTCGCTCGCCGCCTGCGAGGGTGCCCTGCTGGTCGTTGATGCAGCGCAGGGGGTAGAGGCGCAAAGCGTCGCCAACTGTTACACCGCGATCGAGCAGGGGCTCGAGGTTTTGCCGGTGTTGAACAAGATCGATCTGCCGTCGGCAGAGCCGGAGCGCGTGGTCACCGAGATCGAGGAAATAATCGGTATCGAGGCAACGGGTGCCTTGCACGTCAGTGCCAAGACCGGGTTGGGTATCGCTGATCTCCTCGAGGCCCTGGTCGAGCACATTCCGCCGCCGAAGGGTGATGCCGGGGCGCCATTGCAGGCACTGATCATCGACTCCTGGTTCGACCCCTATGTTGGCGTTTTTTCGCTCATTCGGGTGGTGAACGGTGTTATCCGTCCCAAGGACAAGATGCGGATCATGTCGACCGGTCGCGTCTATCAGGTCGAGAAGGTCGGGGTATTCACACCCAAACGACTCGACAAGCAGGAGCTCTCAACCGGCGAGGTCGGGTTCGTCATCGCTGGCATCAAAGAGGTCGACGGTGCGCCAGTCGGTGACACCCTGACCCTGGAGAACCGCAGGGCAGAGAAGCCGCTACCGGGATTCCGTGAGGTGCGACCGCGCGTTTTTGCGGGCCTCTATCCGGTGAGTTCGGACGATTACGACAGCTTCCGTGATGCTCTGCAAAAACTGAAACTCAACGACTCTGCGCTGCACTACGAGCCAGAGACGTCGCAGGCACTCGGTTTTGGCTTTCGCTGCGGCTTCCTGGGCATGCTGCATATGGAGATCGTTCAGGAGAGGCTGGAACGAGAGTATGACCTGGATCTGATCACGACTGCCCCGACCGTGGTCTACGAAGTGCAGTTGAATGACGACAGCGTCATTCAGATCGACAATCCGGCTGCGCTGCCCGAACCGGGCAAGTTTCGCGAGGTGCGTGAGCCGATTATCGAGGCGCACATCCTGGTACCGCAGGATCATCTGGGTAACGTTATCACCCTGTGCGTTGAGAAGCGCGGCATCCAGAAGAACCTGCAATACCTTGGTGGTCAGGTCCAGCTTGTCTATGAATTGCCGATGAACGAGGTCGTACTGGACTTCTTCGATCGTCTCAAGTCGGTCAGCCGCGGTTATGCGTCGTTTGAATACGATTTCAAGCGCTTTCAGGCGGCGGCACTGGTCAAGTTGGATATTCTGATCAACGGTGAGACGGTGGATGCATTGTCACTGATCGTTCACCGTGACTACTGTGAAAGCCGCGGTCGCGATCTGACCGAGCGCATGAAGGAAATCATCCCGCGGCAGATGTTCGAGGTCGCGATTCAGGCCGCGATCGGCAGTAAGGTCATTGCGCGCTCGACCGTGAAGGCCCTGCGTAAGAATGTGACCGCGAAATGTTATGGCGGCGATATAACACGCAAACGCAAGCTGCTTGAGAAACAAAAAGCCGGCAAGAAGCGCATGAAGCAGGTCGGCAGAGTCGAGATACCGCAGGAGGCCTTTCTGGCGGTGCTTCAGGTTGGAAAGGACAAATGACGGGCCGTTTTTCAGCCAGAATCGGCTCCGCCTGCCGTTGAATTTGGGAAGCAATATGCAAACAACTTTGATCTTCGCTTTTTTCGCCCTGCTCGTCTGGGTGGTAATCACTTTCGGGATAGAGCCGGCACTTGCACTTGCCTCTGTTGTCAGCGGCCTGGTCTGGCTTTTGTATCGCCTGATCAAGGGCAAAGGCGACGAAAAACTGCCGACCAGCGTTGAGTATGCACGTTCATTCTTTCCCATCTTCCTGATCGTTCTCCTGTTGCGGGCATTTCTGGTCGAGCCCTTCCGCATCCCGTCCGGGTCGATGATGCCCACCCTGCTGGTGGGTGATTTCATCCTGGTGAACAAGTTCTCGTACGGCATCCGAGTTCCTGTAACCAAGAACAAACTGATCGAGCTGGGGGAGCCACAGCGCGGAGACATCGTCGTGTTTCGCTGGCCGGTCAACCCGCGTCTGGACTACATCAAACGGGTTGTGGGTCTCCCGGGCGACCGTATCCGCTACCAGAAAAAGACCGTCTTCATCAACGGCGAACCTGCTCCTGTCGAAGTGGTCGGTCAATATCAGCCGGAAGGTTCGGGCATGCGTGCGCTTGGCTCGATAGAGGGCCGGGAACAACTCGGTGACGTCGAGCATTCGGTCCTGATCAACCCGCTGGCATCCGATTTCAGCCCGTCCTGCGGTTTCCTCGGTTACCGCGAAGTCACCGTTCCGGACGGCCACTACCTGATGTTTGGAGACAACCGTGACGATAGCAACGACGGTCGCTGTTGGGGTTTCGTACCAGAGGAAAACCTGGTTGGTAAGGCATTTTTCGTGTGGATGAGTTGGGACTGGCAGCGCTCGGGCTTTCTTGGACTGAACCGGATCGGGCCCATCCGCAATTGATCCGCTCGGAGTTTTTCAAGACCGGCCCGTGGCCTGCCGCTACATTGAACACCCTTGGCGTAGGATTAGTCTTATGAAACAGAATCTTATGATTAACAGACAGAACGGTATGACGATGCTCTCGTGGCTCGTCGTGCTAGGCATCTTGGTCTTCTTCATTCTTATCGGCATCAAAATGATACCCACCTACCTGGAAAATCATTCGATCAAGCAGGTTCTGACCAATATGGAGAATGACCGGGAGGTACGCTCCATGTCGAAGGGTGAAATGAAGAAATCCTTCATAAAACGCCTCAAGATCAACAGTGTGTACGATTTCGATCGGGATTCCATCAAGTTCAAGAAAGAAAAGTTTGGTACCAGGATGGACGTGAGCTATGAGGTACGCAAACCAGTAGCCGGTAATGTCGAGATTCTCATGTCGTTCTCCAATTCGGCGCTGATCCCGCCGCCATGAGGCGGTTGCAGCAACGTCTTGCTTACGAGTTTGAAGATATCGGATTGTTGGAACGCGCGCTCTCGCATCGCAGCCTGGGTGCGAGAAACAATGAGCGACTGGAGTTCCTGGGTGACGCGATCCTGGGCTTCGAGGTGGCGGACCGTCTATACCATCAGGCAGGTGATGCCGACGAGGGTCAGTTGAGCCGCATGCGGGCTCATCTGGTCAAGCGCGAAACGCTTGCCGGGATCGCGCGTGAACTCGAGCTGGGCGACATCCTCAGACTTGGCGCCGGCGAGTTGCGCAGCGGCGGCCAGAGCCGCGACTCCATTCTTGCCGATACCGTCGAGGCAATCATCGCGGCAGTTTATATCGACGGCGGAATGGACGAGGCGCGGGCATTGGTGCGGCGCCTTCTCGGTGACCGCCTGGCCGACCTCACGCCAGAAACCCGTGGTAAGGACCCGAAGACGCGACTCCAGGAATACCTGCAATCGATTGGCAAGCCGTTGCCCCACTACGAGGTGTTAGGTACCAGTGGTGAGCAGCACGCACAGACCTTTCGGATCCTTTGTTCAACCGGTGAGGCCGGTGAGACGGAGGGCGAGGGTAGCAGTCGCCGCCGGGCGGAGCAGGCTGCCGCCCAGGCGATGCTGGAGCGCCTGGAGGAGAAAGGTAAATGAGCTACCGTAGCGGTTATGCTGTACTGGTCGGCCGGCCGAATGTTGGCAAATCCACTCTGTTGAACCGACTTTTGGGGCAAAAGTTGGCGATTACATCGCACAAGCCGCAGACCACCCGTCACCGGATTCTCGGTATCCGATCGCAGGACGAAGGCCAGATCGTATTTGTCGATACGCCGGGCATTCACGACCGCGGCGAGAAGGCAATGAACTTCTATCTCAACCGTACCGCACACACGGCGCTGCAGGACGTCGATATCCTGGTATTCGTGGTCCAGGCCCTGGCCTGGACGGAGGAAGACGAGCGTGTCCTCAATGCAATCGTGCAGTCTGGAGTTCCCACCATCGCGGTCGTGAACAAGGTCGATCTGGATGCGCAGAAGGAACAGTTGTTGCCGTTCATGCAGACGCTTGCACAGCGACACACCTTTGTTGAGGTGAT
>Ga0316201_10002530_pt1 | contig 13045 bp, 13 predicted proteins | sample CS6wburrow_MG_FD_204516 | JGI IMG/M metagenome (GOLD analysis project Ga0316201, IMG submission 204516) | Coastal sediment microbial communities from Delaware Bay, Delaware, United States - CS-6 worm burrow | ecosystem: Environmental > Aquatic > Marine > Coastal > Sediment | place: USA... | reverse complement strand
CATCTCGGCGAGCGCCAGCGCCGCAAGGTGCGGGGCGCCTTCGCCGAAGAGGGCTTCGACCAGCCGGGTGGCGCCGGACCGGTCCAGGTGACCGATGGCCAGGATGATCACCGAGTCCCACCACGGATCGCCTGCTCGCGCGCCGAGATCGACGATCCGATCCTCGTCACCCGGCCATGCTGCGCTGGCAGCGGCGAAGTAAGCTTGCACCGCCGGGTGAACGAAGCAGAAGCGATCGTCGGCCAGCCACCACAAGAGACCGGACTCACGCCGCTCCGGAGGCACTTGCTCGGCCATGCCGACAGCCGTTCGTGCGGCATGCAGATCGCAGGCAAGTCGGGTCCACACGTCGTGCTCGGTTGGCTCGGGCGCGACATGTCTGACAAATCCGTCAACGATGTCGAAGCCACGGATTCGGTCGCTGCCGACGTGGGACAGGCCTGCGGCAAGCCAACCAGGTCGAGCGACGAGGGAACGCACGAGCGGCATTCGCTCGACGACATGCAGGAAGCCGCTCTGGTCGGCGATATGACCATAGCCCCATCGCGCGGCGAGCGTCTCCACCCGACCGGGATCGACGCCTGCGACCTCGAAGGTGTCGAAGCCGACCAGGCGTGCGGCGTCTGCGGGGTCACGCACCGCCACGACGACACGATTGCCCGGATATTGGTCGAGCCACTCCACCATCTGCCTGGCCAGCGCGCGTCGAACGTCGACCGGACGAGCATCCAGGTGGTCGAAGAGCAGCGTTGCGCGGCCTGCCTCGAGCAAAGCGTGCAGGAACTCGGCGCCGCCGTCGAAGCCGGCTGCGACCACCTCTCGCGCCGTACGCTCCTCGAGGTTGGCATCGGCGGTGGCTTCGGTCAGGGGGATGTAGATCGGCAGCGGCTCGAGGCCGCCCTCGCGCACCAGTGCTCGCCGGCCCAATCGCTGGGCCTCTCGCACGCGTTGCAGGGCATACCAGCGCAGGAGTGCGCTCTTGCCGATGCCGGTGGGACCGATGAGCGCCACCCGATCGTGGGCTTCGAGCACTTCGGGTAGCGAGGTGTGCGGAGCGTCGGGGAGGGCCTCGAAGCGGGCGCTGGCCAGGTCGTCGTGCCAAGCCCGTAGGCGCAAGGGCACGAAGGTGTCCTCGAGCTGGACCGAGCCCACGCCGGGTAGCTCGGACTCACCCAGTCGTTGCTCGACATTGCGCAGATAGGCGCTGAAGGCGCTCCACCGGGTGAGCAGCTGCCAACGCAGGCCACCGGCGGAACGCCGTACAGGGCTTCGGTTCGGTTCGATCTCGGCCGCCACGAGTTTTTCGCCCTTCGCCAGGTAAGAGGTTCTGGATGACACGCAACGGCGCGTAACCGGGGAGTGGCGATGATTGGCACGGTGGGGTGAAGATGGCCCGCGAGCCATCTGCTTCGCGGCGCTCGTCCGGTGCTCGGCCGCGACCGCCGGCCGATGCGTGCATTGCCAAGCCGGACGGACCTAATATAATGCGTCGTCACGGGCCGCGCAATCGTCCACACGCTAGATCCGGGTCAGGAATCCGTCAGCTTTTCGGAAGGCGGTCGTCAGATCCGGGTCAAGCGTGCCGAAACTGGCGCATGTTACGCTGCCCGACATAATAGGGGTCGTTCCTGTCAAACCTGCCAGAATCTTGACAGGAAGATCGTCCGAATTGCTTCACGAAGAGATTTGGAACGCGGGACCTTAGTTCTCCCCGGAGCCATCTGCTGGGGATGCGCGAGGGAATCGTGCCTGCCGACCGCCGCGTGAGGTGTGAGCCATGCGAAGAGGTGTCGCCCCGTGAAAGTACTCGTAGCCACCAAGGACCTTGCCGTATTCGAAGCCCTTCAGGGTATCGACGGACTCGAATATGACGAGGCGCTGTTCACCGGTCAGATCTATGACGCCATGCCAGGGGCGCAATTGATCATCAGCGACTTCGATGACCTGGTCGAGCATCCCTACAGCATTGGGATGCTTCGCGGCATTCTGTCCGACAGCGATGTGCCCTTTGTCTCGAGCGAGGAATTCCTCGCCGAGCCGGACTCGTGGCTGAACGAGGCTCGACGCCTCGGCGGCGAAGCCACCGACCTGCCGAGCAAGAGGACGGTCGCGTTCGTCTCTTACTCAGGCGGTGTCGGCAAGTCCGTCCTCGCCCTCGACACGGCCGCCCACTTCGCCCGTCGGGCGAAGCTGCCGGTGTGCGTGCTCGAGTTCACCTACGGTGAGTCGGCGATCGGATCATTGATCGGCGCCGACGTCCCCGCGCTCTTCGAGCTGGCAACCCAGCCCGACGTCGAGCCCTATGTTTGGAACGACGTGACGCTCGTGCCGATGGATTACGACAACTCTCGCGATCTGTCGATCCAGCTGCTCGGGAAGTACCTGAAGGACCTGATGCGTGAGCACGTTCTCACGGTCATCGACGCTCGGTGGCCTCATGCGCTGATCGGGTCGGTGCGTGATGAGATCGACAAGTGGTACGTTGTCGCCACTCCGCGGCCCGATGCCGTGGAGAATGCCGAGAAGCTCAGTGCCGAGCTCGGCCCCAAGGCCGAGATCCTCGTCAACCGGAAGGGTGGTGTGGTCGACTCGCTCGCACTGTCCGGCATCGAGCGGGCGCTGGAGATTCCTGAGGTGAGGGAGCCCGATCGTTGGAGCGGCGACCTCGGCAAGCGAGTGCTCTTGCACACCTATGGCAAGGGTACATGGGGCAAGTACGAGCCGCGCAAGCTCTTTGCCGGCCTTCGCAGGCGACTTTCGCGAAACAAAGAAGACTGAGCGGCGCCGCTAGCTGAACGGGGGAGACGACACCCATTATGAACTCACGAACGATTATCCTTGCCTTGGCCGTTGGCCTACTCGGGATTGGCCTGGTCATGACCATTGCCGGGCTCTTTGATGAGCCGCCGGCAGAGACGACGATCCAGCCGGCTCGCGCCGCACGCGCGATCGAGCCATACCAGATCATCACCCAGGACATGATTCGCCTGGGCGATCCTGTGCGCGCACGTGACGCATCGGATGCCGCCGCATATCCATTTAACGCGGTCGTGGGCAAGATGACGACCGAGAGGCTCAGCCCGGGCGACATGCTGACGGCGCTCAATGCCAAGGACGTCGAAGAGGTTCGCTTCACCGACGAGCTCGGCCTCGAGATCCTCAGCTTCTCCGCCGGTGGTGAGCAGCTGGTGGGTGGTCGGGTGCGTCCCGGGCACTTCATCAACCTTTATGGGACCGCCACCTGCCCGGACAAGAACGATCCGGAGGACATCGGCACCAACGAGGAAGTTCGAATCCCGAACTACTGCCTTGGTAGCGAGGGCGAGGACATCGTCGTCAAGATCAAGGACAATCTATGGGTTGTCGGAGCCGATGCCGGCGGCGGTCGCTCGGCCAGCGTGGTGACGCCGGTAGTGGATCTGCGCACGGGCGAGGTCTCCTATCCGGATGCGCGCGAGCAAGCTTCGACGATGATCACCGTCGCGGTGCCGCCGGAGACGGCCGTCGATATCATCGAGGCCTTGAAGGCCAAGGACCTCGAGCCCTATGTGACGCTGGCCGCCAACCAGACGGCGAACATCCCGTCCTTCACGGGCGCCGCACCGGTCGTCGCCACGCCGACCTTCGGGCTGCCGCCCGATCTGGCCGCGACGGCGACGGCACTCTACAACGCCCTCAATGCGACGGCTCCGCCGCCGCCGCCGCGGACGGGTGGTGGGGGTAGTGTGGGGGCGGGCCGATGAGCACGATCACCCGCTACGATTACAACGACGTGGTGAAGCGCGTCCAGGACTACTGTGTCCGGCGCGAGATCCCCGTCCCTCGCTGGCGGCGCGTGCCAAATCCCGAAGAGGAGTTGGCCTTCCACGCCAACGTCCTGCGTGCGATGAAGGAGCTGGGCCTCGACATCGCGGAGGAGGACCGCCAGGCGGTCGCTCGCGAGGTGGCCAAGCGCATCACCGGACTTGGTGTGCTGCAGCCCTACCTCGAGCAGGAAGGCGTTGAAGAGATCATCGTGCGCAAGGGTTTCGTCCAGATCGAGCGCTCGGGTCAGATTCATGACGTGGGCGAGCTGGCGCCGGACGAGTTCTTCTTCCGCATGACGCGCCGTATCGCCGACCTCGAGGGCAAGGAGCTCAGTGCCGAGGATCCGCAGATCAAGCTGGGTCTTCCGGACGGTAGTCGTTTTACGGCTGCCATCCCGCCGCTCTCGCGCGAAGGCACGGCCATCAACATCCGGCGCTTCAGCCGGAAGAAGTTGACGTTTGAGGACCTGATCGACTTCAAGGCCATCGATACCGAGGCGGCCGAATTCCTCAAGGACCTCTCTCGGGCGATGGACAAGTCTTGCATCTTCTCGGGTCGCCCGGGTGCTGGCAAGACGACGATCCTCAACGCCTTCACGCAGTATCTTCCAAAGCACTGTCAGCTCTCCCTGGTCGAGACCTTCCAGGAAGTCCAGCCGCAGCTGGCGCACTTCAACCACCTCGTCGTGGAAGAGGGGCACGGCGCGGTCGGTCGTGTGGTCAACGTCGTGTTCCTGCGAATGCGCCCCGACGTCATGATCATCGGCGAGACGGTCTCCGAGGAAGCGATCGAGTTCATCATGGGACTCAACCTCGGTATCACCGCTTTCACCACGACGCACGCTCACTCGGCCATCTTGGCCATGACGCGTATCGAGACGCTCTCACGCGCTTCCGGTATTCCGCTCAACGAGCGGCGTGAGATCATCGGCTCGGGTCTGGGTCTCGCGGTGCATATCCACAAGGGTTATGACCCGGACACTCAACGCTACATGCGCTACATGCGCGAGATGGTGGCGGTCAGCGGCACCACCCGCACGACCGAGGGCGTTGAGTACAATTACGAGACGATCAAGGAGTGGGACTCGCGTCGTAAGACGTGGACGCCGCTCCGAGAGCCGCGACGATGGCGCGAGCTTTGATGCCGGATCCGCTGTTCAACGGGTCTCAGGGGAGGGCGCACCAATGACCGGACCGATGATCATGCTCATTGGAGGTGGGGGGCTGTTTGGTTACCTCATCTTCGACACGCTGCAGTATCGGCGTCGTAAGCGAGCGAAGCGCGAAGAACCTGAGGACGGGATGTCGGCCCATGTCAGCTACGACTGGCGGGTCTACATGGTCATTGCGGTAACGCTGCTGTTGACTTTCCTGTATGGACGCGGCATCGAACGCCAGATCAACGAGGATCTTCCCGGCATCGCGCCGGAGTACGAGACATTCCGTTCGGTGATCGTGGCCGTGTACCTACTCTGCGTCGGCCTCTACTGGGCGTGGCGGCAGGCGCGCAAGGAAGGCTTGAATCGCAAGGGCCTGATCTCGCAGCAGGTGGCTGATCTCGTCACGCAGTTCAAGAGCGTGTTCCGGATTCGCCCGACGGTCTTCAACGCATTGGAAGAGGCGAACCGCAAGATCGACCCGCCTGTCGGCAATGCCGTTGCCCACGCCGTGACGACCTTTTATGTGACCTCCCTGCCTGCGCGTGCCTTCGGCGAGCTGCGCGAGCGGGTTCAGGATCCCTACATGGACCAGTTCATCTACATCTTGCAGCGCGGTGAAGATGCCAAGCATGAAGACATCATGACCGCGCTCGAGGGGCTCCAGAAGAGGATCCGTTCTGCACGAGAGCTACGCGATCAGTCCGAGGTCAACATGACCATGATCACGGGACAGACGCGCATCATCCAGATCATTGCCGTGCTGCTGATCGTTGTGGTTGGCGCGCTGCCCACGTTCCGTTCGGCTTACGAGTCGCTTGTTGGGCAGCTCTTGTTCATGTTCATCTCCACGATCGGGGTTTGGACCAGCTTCTACATCGACCGCAAGGCAGCGGCGCTCAAGGATAAGGTGCTCTAACATGGCCGGCTTGATCACTGGGGGCGCCTTCTTATTGCTCATGTCCTTCGCCTTCGTCTCGTACTGGCCGAAGTACAAGAAGTTCCAGCGCAAGCGGCGGCTGGCGCGGCTGTCTCGCTACAATCCACGCCGGATGTGGCGAGAGGCCCGCAAGAAGTCGAATTTCGAGGTCGATCTACCGACCGTTCGTGACTTCGTGCTTACGCTTCAGCTCTCGCTATCGCTCGCCGAGACGCTTGCTGGTGCACTCGTGCAGGCGTCCAAGCAGTTCGGCGATCGTGGTGTCTTCGGCCAGCGGCTCATGACCCGTGTTCGAAGTCAGTTGCAGGTCGAGCCCGAGCAGGTCATCGCCGCGTTGGCGGAGGACTTCCAGAATGAGCCTCTGTTCGAGCTCTCCGAGCGCTTGGAGATGGCGCACGAGGGTGGCCTGTCCTACGCGGAGGCCGTCGACGCCACGATGGATGACATCGAAGAGCAGATTCGAATCGATGTCGAGAAGGAGATCGAGCGAGCGCCGGTCATGCTCACGATCCCCATGATTATCGGCGTGTTCTTCGCGGCACTGTCGCTGCTGGGCTTTCCATTGCTCGTGGTCATGTTCCAGACCGTAGCGGGCGCATCGGGCGGCTGATCTCGTGGCCATGTTGGAAGGCTGACGAATCTGCCTGAACTGTCATTTTTATCCGATTAGGTGCTTGCGGTGCGGACTGGTATGTGGTAATCTGTTCCCAACAATCCTGTTCTTCTACCCAGGAGGTATCATCACATGGTTGGATCCCTGAAGCAGTTCTGGAACGACGAGTCGGGCCCTGAGCTGGTCGAGTGGGCCGTCGTCACGATCATCCTTCTCCTCGCGGCCGTCGTGCTGTACATCGCGGTCGGCAAGGCGCTCGGTGGTCTGGTGTGTAGCGTCAAGTGCTGGATCAACCAGGTGGCATCGCCGGATTCCTTCACGGGCGGCCAGTCGATCGGCCGTGACGTGTGCAAGGATCAGGCTGGCGAGTACGAGTGCGACCAGGATGACGTCGCCGGCAATCCGTAGTCGTTTGCCGCTCTGCGGCATGCCAGGCTTGACATGAAGGAGACGGGCAGGGCCGGATCGGTCCTGCCCGTCTCGCTGCCCAGCCGGGACGGCCGAAGGGCGGTGACCCTCCGATAGCATGGCACGCGACTTGCTGGACTGATTGTCACGACGATCGCCCGCCCCGTATTTGACGCGTCGGGCGAGGGCGTTGATTCTTTCGACCGGAATCACATCATGAGGGAGAACGATTCATGCTACGAGAGTTCTGGCATGACGAAACAGGCCCGGAGATGCTCGAGTGGGCCGTCGTCACCGTGATTCTATTGACGGCTACGGTTGCCATCATGGTGGCGCTGCGCAATGACCTTCTGATCTTCTTCGAGAATATCTTCAAGGCCATGGCGGAGCCGCCGCCCGACAGCTACATCCTCACGAATCCGTGATCTCGGTGGTCCGGCGCCAGCGCCCGGCCTATCCTGAGCTTCGATGAGCGAGTGGGGAGCGCTGGACGCGCTGGACTTGGTCCTTCGGGTTCTGGTTACGGCCTGGATCGTGGTGATCTCCGTGCGCGATCATCGGCATGGACTCATCTCGAACCGGCTGACCGCGCCGTTCTTCCTAGGTGTCGGTGCGTTCCAGATCCTCTATGCCCTCACGGTCATGCGGGGTTTGGGTGACGGCGAGTGGTGGTTGCGCCTGCTGTTCCTGGTCGTGGCCTATGGCATCACTTTCAGCCTCTGGACCTTGCACTTCATTGGCGGCGGTGACGCCAAGTTCCTCATGGCCTTGTTCGCGCTCTTTCCGACGATGGACTGGGTCGTGCTATTGGCACTACTCTTGCTGGTCATCATGCTGCCGCTGTTGTTGTTAGAGTTGCGGGCACGGCGGCCCGGAGCGATGTGGCGCGGCTTCCGCGACCGGTTGCTTACCGGACAGGTTTTGCCAACCCAGGAAGAGCTTCAGGAGCAAGGCCGGCGCTATGCGTGGACCTTCGGTGTGCCGGCCATCGTCTTCACATGGCTGTATTGGGAGGGCATCGTGCCTTACGTGGATCGGATCTGGCGCTATATGCAGGGGATCGTGTGAGATGAAACCACTAACGCAATCGAGTGCGCAGCTGCGCCGGCGAGCCGGTTTGTGGCTGCGCGACCGGCGATGGCAGGCGGCGATGCTGCGCGATCGTTTTCGAGCTGATCGGCGCGGCGGAACCGGTGTGTTGGCCATTGCCGTCCTGCCGGCTTTCCTGATCGCCATCGCGAGCTTGGTCATCCTTTGGAAGACCGTGCTCGTTCGGCGTTCGCTGCACGTAGGCACCTACGAGGCCGTGCGTTTCCTCAGCCTCTATCCGACCTATACGCCGGACCGCCAGACTTGGGAGGACATCTCGCGTTCGATGGTGGTCAACCAGTTGCGCAACAATCCCTTCATCGGGCGAGATGATCTGCTTGGCACCCGCCTGGAGGTGCGGATCGATCTGCCCGACATCGAGTGTAAGTCGCAGTTCACGCTCGATGTGAGCTACAAGATGGAAATGCCGATCGTCGATCCATTTCCCGGGCCTTATCTGACGTTGGAGGAGAGCATCCAAGGAGAGATCCTGTGCAAGTGATCCCCCCTACACGGCCTGCAAGCGTGGCTCATGAGAAGCGCGCCCTGTGGTCGGATCTGCGCGGCGCGGCTCTGGTGCAGTTCTTAGCGATCTTGCCGGCGTTCATCGTGATCGTCTACGGCGCCTATGCGGCCTATGTCGTGATGGTGGCGCACCATACGTTGTGCGACGCGTCCTGGCAGGCGACACGTTATCTGCAGGTCGAAGGCGCGCACTTCGATCCCGATCTGCAGCCTTATCCGGAGTATTGGGAAGACGTGGCACTCGACATTGCGGTTGACGCCACGGCGGGTCAGAAATCGTTGCGCACGGTACCCTGGACGGATGGCAATATCCTCATCCTGCCGCAGGACCGTCTGCCGCGGGCCCCGGAGAATCCCGAGTCAATCGATCCCTTTCTCCTCAACAATTATCACTTCACGGTGCGGGTGACGCAGGACATCACGAACCCCCTTGGGGTGTTGTTCCCACGTCCCGTGATCCAGCCGGATCCGGACGATCCCAACCCGCCGCCGACGGATCCGGATGAGCGACGGCCGCGCACACTGCGGTTGACCTGCCAGTACACTGGCTTCGTCGAGGGCCCGCCCTTCAAGCCTACCGTCGAGCCGGGCAGTGACATCGATCCGAACTGCCCGCAATGCCCGAGTGTGCGGCTGCCTGCTTGCACGCCCGGTCCCGGGCCCACGCCCTGTCGCGGTGGTAGCCCGCCGTGCCCGACGCCGGCTGTTTGTCCGATTTGTTGCCGTCGTTGAGCGCTTCTGAACCCGGAGAATTGCAATGCGGATGAAGAACACGACGCTTTCCACCGTGTGCCGTCGACTGCCGCTGCTCCGACGGCGGTGGCGCGAGGACGAGCGTGGCACGTCGATGGTGACCACGGCCGTCACCTTGCCGCTCTTCCTGGTGATCTTTCTTGGCTTCTTCTACATGCTGATGCTGCTCGTGCTCAAGTGGCAGCTCAACCAGGGAACGCGGGAGGCCGCGCAGCATCTGTCGGAGATCTCTCGCTATTGGGTGATCTCCGGTACGCAGAGCACGGATCCCTTCAATCCCAATGAGGTCTTCACCGGGGGCATGGTCGCCATTCCGCAAGACATGTACGAGATCGAGGCCCGGCGCATCATCGCCAGCCGTCTCAAGGACCTGCGGCCATACACCGAAGAGATGCTCGACGAGATGCTCATCGTGACGGTGACCGAGCCCGCCCTGGCGGGAGGCCCGGACGCGCCCATGCCCTTCGTGGGCGACGAGTATGGCTCGACGGACCAGCCACCGGGCGTCGTGTGTGGATATCCATTCCGAAGGCAGACGGAGACCGGCAGCGGCGAGTTCCTGCACCACGGCAACATCCGTTTCCTCGTCCAGGCACAGTTCGCCTCGGCGTGGGTCGTGAAGATGCCCTTTACGACGACCCTCAACAACGTGATCTTGCGCGATCGGGCCACCGGTTACGTGCAGTGCCCGCGCTGGACAGGGTTGCTGACCCTAGGTGAAGATGGCGGCGACAAGGCCTTCTGGCTTGCGGCGGAGGGGCCGCACCTGAAGTTCAGGCTAGGGATAGCGACGCCGTCGTGGCCAACCGTGACTCCGGCCCCCACGGAAACGCCGGCGCCTTCCGCAACCCCGATCGTGCGCTAGCGCTCGGCACTGAAGTCCCGACCAGAGGTCGGTCCGCTTCGATCTTCTTCCTAGCGGCGAACGCAGCAGAATCGACGCTTGTCTAGCGCCGCGACAGTCCTCCACGGGCTTCGCGGCGCTGGCTCTTTGGGTGTGAATTGGGGAAGGTGGCTTGTTCCGTGAGGCCACCTTATAATCGGGCTCGTTCGCCCGGAAGGGAGAAGGACGCTTCAACGCCCTGCCGGAGCCATGCCGAGGAAGGACACGATTCGCCATGACCTATGTGATCACCACCCTATGTACACGCGAGGGCGACTGCGTTGATGTATGCCCTGTGAATTGCATCATTCCGGGCTATCCTGAAGAGGAATGGCCACTGTTCTACATCGATCCGGACATCTGCATCGATTGTGGCGCCTGTGTTCCCGTTTGCCCGCCCGAGGCGATCTTCCCCGAGATGGACGTGCCGCCGGAGCATGCGGCCGACACCGACCTCAATCGGGACTTCTTCGAGAAGGGGCCGGGTTATCAGGCGGGAGTCACGCTCTACGAGATGGGGCGCATCAAGTAACGCGCCGCACATGGCTCTGATGAAGTAGAGAGGCCGCAGGGGTGTGGACTACCTGGCGATCGGGCGACTCATCCGGACGGCCGTTTGCCGAAGACGAGTGGCGCTTTAGCCCTGGGTGGCGAGTGGGAGGCCGTGGTGCGCAAGGTCAAGTTCATTCAAGCGGACGTCTTCTCGGATAGCCCTTTTGGCGGCAATCCGGTGGTGGTCGTGCCCGAGCCGGGCGCAATGACCTCCGATCAAATGCAGCGCGTGGCGCGGGGCATGACGATCGCCGAGACATCCTTTGTCGTTCCGCCCACGCTCGCAGACGCCAGTTTTGCGATGCGCTGCTATACGCCGACCACCGAGGTGGTCTACTCCGGGCATCAGCTTCTCGGTACCGCCTATGTCCTCGCCGAGGAGGGGCGGATTGCGCTCGACGGGGACCAGACCGAGGTGCGCGTGCAGCTGGGGGAGACCGTGCGACCGGTCACGCTGCACGCCGTGGACGGCCGGGTCACGCGGGTGTCGACGATTGCGCGGCCGGCCGAGTTCGTGCGCGACGTGATGCCCGGGCGCTATGGGCCATTGGCTGCCGCGCTCTCGATCGACCCAATGGAAGTGCTGCATACAGGCCTGCCTGTGCAATTGGTGCGCACGGGTCTGTCTTGTTTGATCGTGCCTGTCCATTCGCTTCATACGGTGCGTTCACTCATGCCGGTGGGGCAGAGCTTGGACGACCTGCTTCACGACATCGGCGGGGAGTGTCTCCTGGCCTTTTCGCGCGATACTCTGGCGCAGGGCAACAACGCTCACGTCCGTGTCTTCGCCCCGCCGCTCGGTGTCGAGGAAGATCCAGCGACCGGTGCGGCCAATGGCGCGCTTGCGGCCTATCTCCTGCGTCATGGCGAGCTGAACCTCGATGATCAGAAGCAGGTGCGCTTGCGCTGTGAGCAGGGTAGTGAGATGGGGCGCCCAAGCCTGATCGAGATGCTTGTCGATGCCTCCGTCCAGCCCCCGAGCGTGAGAGTCGGCGGCCGCGTTGCCCGGAGTCTCGAAGGTACGGTCTTCTACTAGAAGCACTGACGCGCCCCCGATCCCGGTGTCAAGCGCATACTGGAGGGGCTCCGCGCCCGTCTCGCACCGCGCGTCCGCCGCGATGCACCCCACGCCCCTTCCTACAACAGTGAGAGAATCACGCCATGGCAAGTCGAATTACGCCCCGCAGTGAAGACTACAGTCAGTGGTACCTGGACGTCATCCGCGAAGCGGGCTTGGCCGACTACGGCCCGGTGCGCGGAACGATGGTCATCCGGCCCTATGGCTTCGCCATCTGGGAGCGTATCAAGGACAGCCTCGATGGCATGTTCAAAGCCACCGGCCACCAGAATGCCTACTTCCCGATGTTCATCCCCATGAGCTTTCTCGAGAAGGAGAAGGAGCACGTCGAGGGCTTCAGCCCAGAGCTGGCGGTCGTGACCATCGGCGGAGGAAAGAAGCTCGAGGAGCCGTTGGTCGTGCGACCGACCAGCGAGACGATCATCAACCACATGTTCTCCAAGTGGATTCAGTCCTATCGCGACCTGCCGCTGCTGATCAATCAGTGGGCCAACGTCGTGCGCTGGGAGCTGCGCACGCGTCCGTTCCTGCGCACGCTCGAGTTCCTTTGGCAGGAGGGGCACACTGCCCATGCTAGTCCGGAGGAGGCCGAGGAAGAGACCCTGCGCATGCTTGACGTCTATGCCACCTTCGCGCACGACGTTGCCGCTGTGCCGGTGGTCAAGGGGCTCAAGACCGAGCGCGAGAAGTTCGCCGGCGCCGTGCGCTCTTACACGATCGAGGCGATGCTCGGCGATGGCAAGGCGTTGCAGTCTGGGACCAGCCACAATCTGGGCCAGAACTTCGCCAAGGCCTTCGACACGCAGTTCCTCACCGAGGACAATCAGCAGGAATACCCGTGGCAGACGAGCTGGGGGCTCTCAACCCGCTTCGTCGGCGCGGTGATCATGACCCACGGTGATGATCAGGGATTGCGCCTGCCGCCGCTGCTGGCGCCGATCCAGCTGGTGATCGTTCCTATCTGGCGGACGGACGAGCAGCGTGAGGAAGTGATGGCCGCGGCCCGGAGCATCGAGTCCGAGCTGGGGGCGGCACCGGGCGTTCGCAATGATACGGGCCTGCGCGTGCACATCGACGACCGCGACCAGCGTCCAGGCTTCAAGTTCAACGAGTGGGAGATTCGCGGCGTGCCCTTGCGCCTCGAGATCGGCCCCAGGGACGTGGCCGCCGGCACGGTTGTGCTGGCGCGTCGGGACACCAGCGAGAAGACGACCGTCGCGCGCGACGAGCTGGGACAGGTC
>Ga0316201_10002529_pt1 | contig 13048 bp, 13 predicted proteins | sample CS6wburrow_MG_FD_204516 | JGI IMG/M metagenome (GOLD analysis project Ga0316201, IMG submission 204516) | Coastal sediment microbial communities from Delaware Bay, Delaware, United States - CS-6 worm burrow | ecosystem: Environmental > Aquatic > Marine > Coastal > Sediment | place: USA... | reverse complement strand
AACTACTTCCAACTGTTTTACGCGGTTCAGAACAGTTCCGATGGGTGTTATGTTGCGCTTCATCCGCCTGTCGGATACCGCAGTGTAGGTGCCGGAGACATCGTCGAAATTACCCACATTGGTATTGTTGAAGAACATGGCCAGGGTGTTACTGTTCCACTGTACGTACATCCGCCATTCGTCGGCATCGGTGGCATTGGACAATACAAATCCTTCACTTGCAGCGCCACTTTGGTGATTCACGTGTAGTGATGCGGATGGGGATTGAGTATTTATCCCGACGTCCCCGTTGAATCCAAGAACATCATTGTCGAATTCGCCATAGATCAATGGTGAAGCACTCTCTGAATTTTCTATATACAAACGTTCACTGTTGGTTTCTGGGTCCCCTGCAAATTTCCCAATAAAAACGCTGTTGGAGATTGTCCGCGTTCCAGATAATGTTCTGCCTACCCCGATAATAACATTTCCATCTCCTTCTACATTAAATCCTGCGGACGAACCGACAACGGTATTATGACTTCCCGTTGTATTTGCTCTGAGTGCCAAGGTGCCTAGTGCGGTATTATTGTTGCCACCAGTCTTAAATTCCATAGCGCGTCTTCCAAATGCAGCATTTGAGATTCCTGTGGTATTGGCTTCAAGGGCAAGACTACCAACCGCAGTATTACTATATCCAGTTGTGTTCTGATGCAATGCACTGTGACCAATTGCAGTGTTCTGATATCCCGTCGAGTTGCCTCGGAGTGTGATATAGCCAATAGCGGTATTGTTATAGCCTGAAGAATTACTAAACAAAGAAGATACCCCGATACCAATATTTTGGTTGTTAGTAACATCATCATTACTCCCTGCATTGACACCGAGAAATATGGATGACCCGTTGTTAGTGCCATCATTGTCTGATATTCCGTCATTCAAATCGTTAATACTTTTTGCTCCGTTGGCGGCCACCCAACTTGTACTTCCGTTATCCCAATAGTAGAAGCCCTTGGTCACGCTTCCTGATCCTGTGGCGAATACCAGCATCCCATCCTGGTTGGCTCCGGGATTACTTGCCGGGAACTCGTCAATTTTAGGTATCAGTATGCCGTCCGTACTGGCAGGTGTAGCCTGGTTGGTGGATTCAATCTCTAACAAAGCGTTCGGGCTTGTGGTCCCGATTCCAACCTGTGCAACAATCTGCGGAGCTATTATTAAGATCAAATAAATCAGTTTTTTCATTCTAATCGGATTAAAAGCATAAGCAGGGAAAGCTATGCCCCCACGGTATGAGTCATTCAGGAATTCAAATCTATATTCTAGAACTAAAACAGGTGTCCTGTTTTTTAAGGTTGCTGAGATTACAGCACAACTAGCCTTGCTGGGAGCGGAATTGTGAAGGAGTGAGTCCGGTGATCTTCTTGAAAGAAGCGTTAAAGGCTGACTTGCTATTGAAACCTGCTTCCAGGCCAATTGCGACCAGGGTGTAATTAGAGAATTCCGGGTCCTTCAGATTGCGTTTCGCTTCTTCCACGCGAAGATTGTTCAGGTAGTCTTTGAACGACATGCCCAATTCAGTATTGATAATCTTAGACAGATGCCCGGTACTTAAGTTGAGGTGATTGGCGATCTCATCCAGTGAAATATTTGGATTCAGGAAATTGCGCTCGGTTTTTAAGTAGTTTTCCAGGGATGTAATGTGTTCGCTCTTTCCTGGAAGGACTTCCGAGATAGAATAGCGGTTGTATATTGTTTTTCGGATCTTCTTTCGTTCCTCGTTAATGCCGTATTTGTAGATTCCGAGGTGACCCAGCCAGTAGATCAGCACAGCAATGAGGATCCAAAGCGGATAAAAGTAGTCGTAACTGGAACCCGATTCAAAGGTGGCCTCCTGTATAGCCCATACAAGGGTTACGACTCCGATAAGGAATAAGGTACGGCTAAACCAATTCAGTTTCATGTCCACGTGCTGAGCTTTGAAGGTTTGCTGCCTTCGATATCGAGTTATAGCCACAAGCAAATAAATAATAACACCTATGTTATAGAGCATAGCCAGGTATTCCGAAACTGCTAGTGAAATATTCATGTACTCAATGAAACCGTCATCTAACTCCGTGGTTTGTTCCAAGATCTTGTAATGGCTCGATTGAATAGTACTGAGCAAGAATGGAATGGCGTAAAGCCATCGCGCTAGCTTTGATAAAGGTTTCCCTATCAAGTTCCTTCCGTAGAATAAAAGCAAGGCCGGCATAAGTAGTGCCCATTGTACAAAAATGGATGCATAGAATTCATCGCGGGTGAAAAGCTCGATGTCGATTAAATAGTATTGAAGATTGCTGAGCGAATAAACGACAATGAGCCAGGCTAGAAAGTTATTTGTGGGGTTACGGAATTTCTTATTGGTCAATACCACAAGTCCGAAAACGAACCCCTGGATCACCCCGGCTAGTATGATGCTATTGAAGATGTTGAAATTCAAATGACAGTTGTTGGTCATTTCAAATATAAGGAAATCGCTTTCTTTACTTCTGAAAGCCTTTTCGCTATCTTTGTGTTTGAAATTAGTTCACATGTCCGAAACCAATTTTCTTCCGGGAACCTATACCCATCAGCCCCAAAACGGTAGTGTTTCCTGGCGCTCCCCGAGCAACATCGCCCTCGTAAAATATTGGGGGAAGCACGTAGACCAGCTTCCGAAGAATACTTCCGTAAGCTTTACACTCTCCAACTGTTTTTCAGAAACCACCATGCAGTATCGAAAAAAAGACGGTGCGGGTTACGACTTTGAGGTTTACCTTGATGAAAAAAGGGAAGAGGGCTTCGAACCGAAGATCGGGCAATTCTTCGATCGGATAAAAAATTACCTTCCATTCCTGGAACAGTATGCTTTTCGTATTGACACTTCAAATTCATTTCCTCACAGCAGCGGGATCGCTTCTTCTGCCAGTGGGATGAGTGCTCTGGCCCTTTGTTTAATGAGCCTGGAAAGGGAATTCATGGGTGGCGAACTTTCCGAAGAAAAATTCAAGAACAAAGCATCCTTCCTTGCCAGACTAGGTTCAGGAAGCGCCTGCCGAAGTATCGATGGTCCGCTCATTGTCTGGGGAGAACATCCAGATATTGAAGGTAGTTCGGATCTCTTCGGAATAGAATATCCCTTTGATGTGCATCCCAATTTCAGTAATTACCGGGATACGATATTGCTCGTAGACAAAGGTGAAAAGCAGGTGAGTAGTACCGTAGGGCACGGACTTATGAAGAATCACCCCTACGCGGCAGTGCGATTCGAACAGGCCAACAAGAACATAACACGTCTTATCGATGTGTTCAGAAATGGAAACCTCGATGCTTTTATCGAGATCGTCGAATCCGAAGCGCTTCAGCTGCATGCCATGATGATGACCTCTCTACCGTACTTCATCTTGATGAAACCAAACACCCTGGAGGTCATTGACAGGATATGGCAATTCCGAAACGATACAGGCAGCAAGGTGTGCTTCACCTTGGATGCCGGGGCCAATGTACATGTATTGTACCCAGATTCAGAAAAGGAAGTGGTGACTTCCTTTATAGGGTCGGAACTCACTCAATTCTGCAAGAACGGTTCATTCATAGATGATAAGGCCGGAACGGGTGCACAATCTTTGTAGCACTCTGATTCTTATAATTTTATGTTTATTTTCTGAAAAATCAAAGCAGTAAAATCTATCTTTGCGGCAAATTGTTATGAATTATCGCTAAAAAATGTACCTTTAGCTTTGAAATCGTGCCAAAATATGCGTGGTCCCCTTTTTTACTCTAAAATCCTTCTCTTTGGTGAATACGGAATTATCAAAGACTCAAAAGGTCTCTCTATCCCTTATAACTTCTACAACGGAGCCCTGAAGATAGACGAGCACAAAACCCCTTCTACTCACAATAGCAATCAGAATCTAAAGCGTTTTTCCGTTTACCTGGAAGAACTTACCGAGCGCCAGCCGGAACTGGTAAAATTTGACCTGGACAGGCTAAAAACCGATGTGGATGCGGGCTTGTACTTTGATTCAAGTATTCCGCAGGGATACGGAGTAGGGAGTAGTGGAGCTCTGGTAGCAGCTATTTACGACAAATACGCCACGGATAAAATTACGGTACTTGAAAACTTAACCAGGGATAAATTGCTTCAGCTGAAGTCGATCTTCGCCGAAATGGAGTCCTTCTTCCATGGGAAGTCCTCCGGCCTGGACCCTCTTAACAGTTATTTGAGTTTGCCGATACTAATAAACTCCAAGGACAATATAGAACCGGCGGGCATCCCGTCCCAAACGGAATCCGGCCATGGAGCTGTTTTCCTGTTGGATAGTGGAAGTACGGGCGAAACTGCACCTATGGTTCAGATCTTTATGGAGAATATGAAGCAGGAAGGTTTCAGGAAAATGCTTAAGAACCAGTTTGTAAAGCACACAGACGCCTGTGTGGAAGACTTCCTGAACGGAGATGTAAAATCACTTTTCAGCAATATCAAGCAATTGTCGAAGGTGGTTCTCGACAACTTCAAGCCCATGATCCCTAAAGAGTTTCATTCCCTTTGGAAGAAAGGTATAGAGACCAATGCGTATTACCTGAAACTTTGTGGCTCGGGTGGCGGTGGTTATATGCTGGGGTTCACCGAAGACCTGGAAAAAGCACGCGCTGCGCTTAAGGATCACAAATTGGAAGTGGTATACAGCTTCTGATCTAATATTCACTCACATACGGTATGTTAAGTAGAAGGCAGAAACATTTTCTATTAAAATTTTTCAGCCTGTTTTCTGTAGTACGAGGATACAATATTCTCGTTCTCATCATTGCCCAGTACTTAACATCCATTTACATCCTGGCTCCGGACCTCCCCTTACGGGAAGTGCTGTTCGATCCCAACCTCCTCATGCTGGTATTGGCTTCTTCAGCGGCCATAGCCGGGGGATACATCATCAATAACTTTTACGACCGGGAGAAAGACCTTATAAACCGGCCACATAAAACCATGCTGGACCGCCTGGTGAGCCAGCGAACAAAATTGAGTGCCTATTTCATCCTGAACTTCGTGTCGGTGATCTTTGCAAGCTATGTATCTTTCAGGGCTGTACTGTTCTTCAGTTTGTACATCTTCGGAATTTGGTTCTACTCACATAAGTTAAAGCGTTATCCTTTCATTGGAAATATAACTGCCGCCATACTTGCGGTCATCCCTTTCTTCGCGGTATTCATCTATTACCGAAATTTCGACCTGGTCATCTTTGTCCATGCAACTTTTTTATTCCTGCTAATATCAATGCGTGAACTGGTAAAGGACCTGGAGAACATTAAGGGAGACCTCGTACAGAATTACAGGACCATCCCCGTTGTTTATGGAGAAAATGTTTCTAAATGGATGCTTACCATCGTGGCGGCACTCACCCTCGTTCCGATCTACTTCCTGCTTACCAAGTTTGATATTGGCTATATGTATTTTTATTTCTTCGGAAGTATACTGGGCCTCCTTTTCTTCGTTATCGTTTTGTGGTTGTCGGCCAGGAAATTACATTATATCATTCTCCACACTATTCTCCGCCTGGCGATAGTCATAGGTGTTTTCAGTATTGTTTTACTGGACGTGGACGTTCTCTTAAACCGAATACTCTAAATGAACAAACACAATACATTAAAGGTAGCCCTGGCGCAAATTTCACCGGTTTGGCTGGATAAAGACCGAACCCTGGCCAAGGTTGAATCCCAGATCGTGGAAGCAGGCGAGAAAGCTGCCGACCTGGTCGTATTTGGAGAGGCCCTGGTGCCCGGATACCCTTTCTGGCTGGCGCTCACCGGAGGTGCCGAATGGAATACTGAAGTGAATAGAGAGTTGCATGCCCATTACGTTTCCAATGCGATTTGTATTGAAGACGGTGATCTTGATACGATCTGTAAACTCGCTGAACAATATCGGATCTCTGTCTATCTTGGAATTATTGAGCGTCCAAAGGACCGGGGTGGTCATAGTATCTATGCATCCCTGGTGTATATTAATTCCGAAGGAAAAATAAAATCCGTGCATCGTAAGTTGCAACCAACATACGACGAACGACTCACCTGGTCTCCCGGAGATGGAAACGGGCTTGTGGTTCATAAACTCAAGGATTTTACGGTGGGCGGACTCAATTGCTGGGAAAACTGGATGCCGCTACCCAGGGCGTCGCTCTATGCACAGGGAGAAGACCTGCATGTGGCAGTTTGGCCGGGTAGCGATCATAACACCCGCGACATCACGCGATTCATTGCACGAGAATCCAGGAGTTATGTGGTATCTGTATCCTGCCTGATGACCCGTGAGGACTTCCCAAAAGGAACCCCACACCTGGATGCTATCCTGGAAAAAGCGCCTGCTGTCCTGGCGAATGGAGGTAGTTGCGTGGCCGGTCCCGACGGGGAATGGATACTTGAACCCGTACTACACCAGGCGGGGAATCTGTATGTTGAACTCAACTTTGAACGTGTGCTTCAGGAACGGCAGAACTTCGATCCCGTGGGCCATTATTCGAGGCCTGATGTTACGAAACTTATCGTGGATCGGCAACGGCAGAGTACGGTTCAATTCCGAAGTTTGAAAGAGAAAGGCTAAAATAAACAGCCTTCCTTTTTATCTTGAAAACCAAAGCCTTTACCTATCTTTGCCGAAATTTTATTAACTGCTCGAAAGCGTAGGATTATGAGTAAACAAGGGAAAAGAGGAGACAGGAGAGATCATGGTAAAACCAGAAGGAATTCGGGTGCGAAGAAGCCTCAGAAGAAATCTGGAGTTACGACAGGAGATGGTATTCGTTTGAATAAATATATCGCAAACAGCGGTGTTTGTTCAAGACGGGAGGCCGATACCTATATTGCAACCGGGCTGGTTTCGGTGAATGGTAAGATCATTAATGAGATGGGGTATAAGGTGAATCCTGGCGATGATGTTCGCTTCGACGGAAGGCGTATCAGTCCGGAACCCAATACGTACATTCTTTTGAACAAACCCAAAGGCGTTGCTACCACCACAAGTGAGTCAAAAGGTTTAACGGTAATGGATATCATTGCAAATGCCGGACCGGCAAAGGTTAAACCGATAGGACGTTTGGGAAGAAATGCTACGGGCTTACTACTCTTTACGAACGATGATAAGTTAGTGAACAAACTGCATAGCAAGGGTATGGAACGCTTGTTTCATGTTGAACTCAATAAGAATGTTAAGGCGGAAGACTTGAAAAGGATCAGGGAAGGGTTGAAGATAAACGGAAAGGAAATTTTCGTAGAAGAGATCAGCTATGTAGACAATGCCCCTAAGAAAGAAGTAGGTCTGCGCATAAAGCATATGGGGAACAGCGTGATTCGCGAGATTTTTTCCGAATTGGGTTACGACGTGATCCGGGTCGACTGCGTAACCATTGCACACCTTACCAAGAAAGACCTTCCAAGAGGTCGCTGGAAGCTCTTAAGCCAGGAAGAGATTGAATTATTTGCTATGTTATAATTTTTTTCATTTTTTAACATTTAAGTCAATTTTTTTCACTTCATTTGCGGCCGAATTAGCTGAACAATTGAATACTGTTTCTACGTTCGGGTTTTTGAAAATCAGGAAGTCATATTCAAAGACAGGGATCGGGAGATTCTACCGAAATTTAAAGCTAACTTCCGCCTTGCGCTCTGGACTTTTAGACCAGGACGGGGTACTTTCCCTAGTTAAAAGTTCAATATTAGAACTACGTGTTTAGTGTAGATGAATTCCGTTCAGGACAAATTCATCAATCCATCTATTATTAAGATTACAGTAAACACTAATGAAAACTAAATATATTGATCTGATCGATCAAACCTATGAATTTCCGCAGGAGGAATTCAAATTGCGTGAATCAAATCTATTGTTCCACGGTATCGACCTTATGGAACTGGTGCAAAAGTACGGTGCCCCGCTGAAGTTCACCTATCTGCCTAAGATATCTCACGACATTCAGCGAGCGAAATCGTGGTTTCAGGATGCGATTGAAAAGCACGATTACCAGGCTACGTATAAATATTCCTACTGCACGAAGAGTTCACATTTCAAACACGTACTCCAGGAAGCACTTAAGAATGATATTCACATCGAGACCTCTTCGGCCTTTGATATAAATATTGTTGAGAACCTTAAAAGTGAAGGTAAAATTACCGATCAGACCTTTGTACTGTGCAACGGTTTTAAACGGGCGCAGTACATCACTAATATAGCACGCCTTATCAATGAGGGTCATTCAAATGTTATTCCTATCGTAGACAATTATGAAGAAGTGGATCTGTTATCTGAAGAGATTCAAGAGGATTTTAACATAGGGATCAGGATCGCTTCGGAAGAGGAACCGAAATTCGAATTTTATACCTCAAGGCTTGGCATAGGATACAAGAACATCGTGCCTTTCTACGAAGAGCAGGTGAAGAATAACGATAAGGTGAGCCTTAAAATGCTTCACTTTTTCATCAACACAGGAATTCGAGATAATGCATATTACTGGAACGAATTATTGAAATGCCTTAAAGTATATGTGAAGCTAAAGAAGATTTGCCCCAGCCTCGACAGCCTGAATATCGGTGGTGGTTTTCCAATCAAGAATTCGCTGGCCTTTGACTATGATTATGCATATGTCGTGGATGAGATCGTAAACCAGATCAAACTGGCCTGCGACGAAGCGGAAGTCCCGGTACCGCACATTTTTACGGAATTCGGAAGCTTCACAGTGGGTGAAAGCGGGGGTGTGATCTATGAGGTGCTTTATCAAAAGCAGCAAAACGACCGTGAGAAATGGAATATGATAAATTCGTCATTCATTACCACACTGCCGGATTCGTGGGCGATAAACAAGCGTTTTATCCTTTTGCCTGTAAACCGCTGGAATGAGGAATACGAAAGGGTCTTATTAGGAGGTCTTACCTGCGATAGCGATGACTATTACAACAGCGAACAGCACCTGAACGCCATTTACCTTCCGAAGTATAAAAAAGAGAAACCCCTCTATATTGGATTCTTCAACACCGGAGCCTACCAGGAGAGCATTGGCGGTTATGGTGGACTGCAACACTGCCTTATTCCAAGTCCGAAACATATATTGATCGATCGGGATGAGAATGGAAATATCAGCAGTCGAATTTTCCGCCAGCAGCAAAGGAGTGAAGACATGTTGAATATCCTTGGCTATGATGCCCAGGAGGAGAACGAAAACCAACATCAGTTAGAAACTTTATCAACTATTAAAAATTAAAATGAAAACAAGAACGTATGCAGGTATTCCTGCTAAATACGCAAACCAGGATACGGCCGAGATCGTATTGATCCCGGTGCCTTATGATGGAACCAGCACCTGGAATAAGGGAGCAGATAAGGGCCCTGAAGCTTTCCTTGAAGCTTCAGATAATATGGAACTATACGATATAGAGACCGATATGGAAGTCTATAAGCGCGGTGTATATCTTGCCGATCCAATACTTGAAAATAGTAGCCCGGAAGCCATGGTAGAAGCCGTTCATGGATGTACTAAGGAGTACATACTAAAGAATAAGTTTGTAACTGTTTTTGGGGGAGAGCACAGTATTTCAATTGGAACAATTAGAGCATTCAATGACTGTTTCGAAGACCTGAGTGTGTTACATATCGATGCCCATGCCGACCTCCGAAAATCATACGAAGGAACGCCCTTCAATCACGCCTGTGCGGTCTATGAAGCAAGTCAAATAACCAACCTGGTACAGGTGGGAATAAGAAGCATGGATGTTACCGAAGTCGATGTAAACGAAAATGACAAAATATTCTATGCCCACGAAATGGTACAGGACGACTACTGGATGGACAATGTGATTGCGGAATTAACCGACACGGTGTTTATTACTTTTGATCTCGATGCGTTCGACCCGTCTATCATGCCGTCTACCGGAACACCGGAACCAGGCGGACTCCTTTGGTATGAAACTTTGGAGTTCTTGAAAAAGGTGTTCGAAGAGAAGAACGTTGTTGGTTTCGATATAGTGGAACTATGTCCTAATGAAGTAGATAAATCTTCCGATTTCCTGGCGGCTAAGTTGTACTACAAGATGTTGAGTTACAAATTCAGTAACCTGGATGAGGAAGAAGATATCGATCTTGCCGTAACCGAAGACAGTTCGCCATACTCACAACTTAAGAAATTTGATCTGGACGATGAAAACTAAAGGACAGATCTCTCAATTCATAGAGAAGTATTTCTTACACTTCAATGCGGCCAGTCTTGTAGATGCCGCAAAAGGGTATGAAATGCAGTTGGACCAGGGTTCGAAAATGCTGGTGTCCCTAGCGGGTGCCATGAGTACAGCCGAACTGGGTAAGATTTTTGCTGAAATGATCCGGCAGGATAAAGTTCATATCATTTCTTGTACCGGGGCCAACCTTGAAGAAGATGTAATGAATCTTGTGGCTCACAGCCATTATAAAAGGATCCCAAACTACAGGGATCTTACACCACAACAGGAATGGGACCTGCTGGAACAAGGCCTGAACCGCGTTACGGATACCTGTATCCCCGAGGAAGAGGCTTTTAGAAGGATACAACACCAGATCTTCAAGATATGGAAGGATGCAGAAGATAATGGTGAACGCTATTTTCCTCATGAGTTCCTTTACAAATTACTTTTAAGTGGGGTCATGGAGCCTTACTATGAGATCGACATTAAGAATTCCTGGATGTACGCAGCAGCGGAAAAGAATTTGCCTATGGTAGTACCTGGCTGGGAAGACAGTACCTTGGGCAATATTTTTGCCAGTTATGTTCTCAAAAGTGAATTAAAGTCATCTACCATGAAGTCTGGAATAGAGTATATGACTTTCCTGGCCAAATGGTACACAAGGAATTCCAAAACCGGTATTGGTTTTTTCCAGATCGGAGGTGGTATAGCAGGGGATTTTCCAATCTGTGTTGTACCAATGCTATACCAGGACATGGAGCGCACGGATACACCATTCTGGAGTTATTTCTGTCAGATATCGGATTCTACCACAAGTTATGGCAGTTATTCCGGAGCTGTTCCGAACGAAAAGATCACCTGGGGTAAACTGGATATTGATACGCCTAAATTTATCATTGAGAGCGACGCCACCATCGTAGCCCCTTTGATCTTCGCTTATTTGCTAAATATGTAGGAACCATGAAACGAATTATAGTAGATTATTCAAAACTTGACGACACCATACTCTCCAAATTGGTTGAAAAATACCCGTTCGGATATTCTCCCGATGATATTATTATATTCCGAAATGCAAAGAATGAGGTGGTGGAATGTGTTGAAGTTCGAACCGAAGATACAATCTGTCTTGTAAAGGTGAGTAAACGCCTGGTTGCGGCTATGGAGGATTTCGAGGAGGATGAGCATTCAGACGATATGGAAGAGGATACCGAGGAGATGGACTACGATCGGGAAGAAGAGTCCGAGTATATGTAAAGATGTATACGATCAAATCCCTTCAGGTTGCGCAAAGCATCAACATTCGTGAGGTAAGACCCACAATCGAAGGGACCCTCCTATTCCAGGATAGTGATGAATTATTCTATAGCCTGGGTGCCCGCAGCTATCTCTATATCTTCCAGTTTGGTGTGGTTTGCTTTTTTAATCTTCCGGAGCAGTTTATTCAGAAGTATAAAGAAAAGATACTTCCGTATTCAAAAGGGAATGTGGAGTCTAGGCTAACCGAGGATTATATGGTTAAGATCATCAATGGCAAGACCGAAGTGAATACTACAGACATCATTCTGCCCGGCTTCGACGAGGAAATGATCCGTTTGGTGATGCTTCATACTGCACAGAGTGTTGCCCTGGACAATTACACTTCCATGACCGAATCATTGCTGGAGGAGGCCGGTGTGCATACCCGAAATCTCGAGAATAAAGGCACATTGCGGATTTCAAAAAAGAAACTCAAAAAACTTATTGGAAGAAACCTCACATTGAAGAACGCCATCTATGAGAATTTGTACATTTTCGATGTGCCGGAAATCGCCATTGAAAATGAACAGCTGAATTCATTGGACCTTACTTTCAAGCGTGTGTTCGATCTGAAGAATCGTTATCGCCATGTGAATGACCGAATAAATATTATCAATGAAAACCTCCAATTGTTCAAGGATATCTGGGATCACAAGGAAAGCAGTATACTGGAGTGGATCATTATCATCCTTATCTTCGTGGAGATCCTTGACTTGTTTATCGGAAAATTGTTATAAACTTGAATAACTTTAATGCTACTATCATGGATCGCAGATTTCACATTTCACTACCCTGCAAGCACATTGCCGCGACACGCAATTTCTACGTGAATATTTTGGGTGCCAATCTGGGCAGAAGTACACAGAATTGGGTGGATATCGATCTCTTCGGAAATCAAATTACCTTCGCCAAGGCCGGAAACTTCAAGTTTGACTATCCTAATTACAGTTTTGAGAAAACGGTTCTACCTTCCTTTCATTTCGGGGTGATAATGGACAAGCCCAACTGGCTCCGAATTCAAAAGAAGGTTCAGGAAGATGGAAATTTTTTCATACCCGAAACAAATTTTCTAAACGGGAAAGTGGGTGAACACACTTCCTTTTTCATCCAGGATCCCAATGGTTATGTGATCGAGTTCAAATGCTTTAATGATGAGGAACACACCTTTCATATATCGTAGCGAACGGTTGCTTGTTGTGGCGATCGAAAAATTTCCCACACGGCAAATCCAATAACCATACTGTATTCTAATGCTACCATCCAAAGGTTTTCCGAGAAACCACTTTCACCATATGCGGAATAACTAAGGAAGACCATTCCACTCCATAGAATGGGGAAACGATACCTGGTGAATAAGCACAGTAGTAACGGAGTAGCAACGTACCAGGGGTGTACAGTAGTAGATACAAGGAAGTAGACGGAAATAGCCAAAAGCATGGCGGTAATGAGTTGCCTGCTTGTTTTGTTTTTTCTGAAAAAAGCCAGGAATAGCACCGCTACCAGGACGACAACCGGGATAAAAGGCCCGACGATCTTAATGGGGTCCCAGCCGTAG
>Ga0316201_10002528_pt1 | contig 13051 bp, 13 predicted proteins | sample CS6wburrow_MG_FD_204516 | JGI IMG/M metagenome (GOLD analysis project Ga0316201, IMG submission 204516) | Coastal sediment microbial communities from Delaware Bay, Delaware, United States - CS-6 worm burrow | ecosystem: Environmental > Aquatic > Marine > Coastal > Sediment | place: USA... | reverse complement strand
CACGCCAGTGCGGCGCCGGTTGTGGGTAGGGCGTACGCCAGGCTGGCCAGGCTCGGTTCCATCGTCCGGGTCAGTCGATGATCAGCAATTCGCCACGTCCATTGGCCGCGGCGTCGCCGAGAAAGCGTGTCACCGATGCCAGTTCCGTGGGCAGGTCGAGCCCGCCGCCAGCCGCCTTCTGCAGGTCGTCGATCAGCAGGCGGAGGAAGGCCAGGGTCTGGCGCCCGTTGGCGCGCAGCGTCGGACTGATGCTGTGCGGCTCGCGGCGCAGCAGCAGTGTGCCGCGCAGCATGCCGTAGCCGGCACGTTCGGCGACGCGACCACCCGCGAACACGGTGCCGGCGATCATCCGATAGCCGAGCAGTCGGCCCGCGTCCCCTTCGATGATCAGCGTGCCGCGGCGCATCCGCTCACCCGCGCGTTCACCGGCGTTTCCTCGCACGTGGATGATGCCGCCTCGCTGTCCCTGGCGCTCGCCGGCACCGGGGGCACCGATCCCGCTGCCCGCGTCGCCGGTGATGGTCAGCACCCCGCCGCTGAGCCCACTGCCGGCCATATCGGCGCAACTGCCCTGAACGGTCATTTCGCCACCCTGCATGCCCCGGCCCGCGAAGTCGCCCGCGTCGCCGGTAACCAGCAACCGGCCTTCGTCAAGTCCGGCGCCGAGAAAGTCCAGCCTCCCGTCCAGGGTCTTGATGTGCAGCGTACAGGCGCCGTCGTCGTCCTGATCGATCTCGAACAGCTCGAGCAGCGGCGTGCGTCGGTTGCCGGCGCGTATCGGCAGGCGCTGAATCTCTTCGGTGTCCATGCGCGCGAGGCGTGCCGGAAGCAGGCCACGGCAGTCGAGGCGCTGATTGCGCGACTGTATCTGGCGCAGCGTTATGGTCATGCCAGCACCTCGTGCAGGGGAAAGTGGTACTGGCCCAGTTTGCCGCCGTAGTTGCCTGCGGAGATTCGCAGAATCCCTTTATCCGGGCCGAATGCGCAGGTCGCGTGTATGCCGGCGCGCATGGCGTCGCGCACATCCGTGTCGGCGATGCCGTTGACGACGATCTCCATGACCGACCCCACGCTGTCGTCGATCTCCGATGCCACAAGCCCGCGCAGGGTCGGACAGTAAGCTTCGTTGGTCGAGGCCATCAGCGACTTGTATTTCGAGCCGACTTTCGACCCCGAGCGTACGATACCCCCGGGGAAGGGCAGCACGATGTTGGGCAGTTGGCGCATCGCGTCAACGGCCGCTTCACAGGCGGCGAGTGCCTGCCCACTGGACGTTGCCAGGACCAGGAAGTTACCGCCGCCGACGGCTTTGCAACGCCCGGTGTGCTCTTCGGCGAGGAATTCACCGTCCATCACCGGTATCCGCCAAAAGCGTTTGCCGCCGATCAGTTTGCTGATCTGGTAACCGTCACCGAAGTAGCGCAGGTTCTTGCCCACCGGCAGGGGTTCATCGCCCTGCATACCGGCAAACACCGCCGTGGTGGGACAGGTCAGCACACACTGCCCGATGCGTGTCTCGAGCTGTCGGGCGAGTTCTTTGCCCGACATGCCGAACAACAGCACGCTGACCCCGGGGCGTCCATCCGGGGTTTCGTCCGCGGGCAGCAGGCGCTCCAGGCCCGCTTCGACACCACAGCCGATCACGGACGTGGCAAAACCGGTCATCGTCTCGGCAGCCTGTCGTGCCCAGCGTTCATTGATCGCGGTGATGATGATGCGCGTGGCCTTCATGCCGAATGCCTCGGCGAAGGTGTCGTCGATGGTGACCCCGTTCAGTTGCATGGGTGCAGGTGCGGTTGGCTGTTCATGTCGGGTTTAAGGCAAGAGATGTGCCGGGTTGCCAATCGGGCCTGCGGAAGGCGTGGTGGCCTGCGCCCCGGATCGCCGCGTGGCAACGATTGTCATGGTCGCGCTCAAGTGCCGTGACACTGTGACACATGACAGGTGCAGAGGGGCTGCCGCGCCGAGTAGACGCCTTTGTGCCTAGCGCCGATCGATTTCAGGCACGGCGATTGCAGCACAGCCTGGCATGAACCTGAATCACCTATCAGCAGAGCAGCACGTCTGCGCAGTCGTGGAATCCCGGGCGCGGCTGCATCTCGGATTCCTCGATGTGAGCGGCTCACTGGGGCGTCGTTTCGGCAGCCTTGGCCTGAGTATCGATGCTTTCTCGACGCGGGTGCGCGTCGAGCCTTGTTCGCACATGCGTGCCGACGGGCCGGATGCCGAGCGGGCACTGCGTTACGCACGGCGCATGGCCGCCGAGCTGGGCCTGGAAGACGGCGTTGCGGTAACCGTGGAGACCGCGATACCGGGACACCTCGGCCTGGGTTCGGGCACCCAACTCGCGCTGGCCGTCGGCAGGGCGGTCGCAGCCGTGGCCGGCAGCGACGTGACGACACGAGACGTGGCCGGTGCACTGCAACGGGGTGCGCGATCCGGAATCGGTATCGGCGCGTTCGATGACGGCGGTTTTCTGGTCGACAGCGGCGTTGGCGAAGACGGCCGCGTGCCGCCGGTGACCGCACGCCTGGCCTTCCCCGACGACTGGCGGGTGCTGCTGGTCATGGATGCACGGGGTCAGGGATTGCATGGGGAAGGAGAAGCGGAGGCGTTTCGGCGCCTGCCGCCGTTCCCACGTGAACTCGCGGCGCACCTGTGCCACCTGACGCTGATGCAGATCCTCCCGGGGATCGAGGAACAGCGCCTGCAGCCGGTTGCCGAAGGGATCGCCGAGTTGCAGCGACGGGTTGGCGATCATTTCGCGCCCGCGCAGGGCGGTCGCTTCACCAGCCCGGCGGTTGCCGAGGCGCTGCAGTGGATCGAATCGCTGGGCTATGCCGGGGTCGGACAGAGTTCTTGGGGGCCGACCGGGTTCGCAATATTGCCCGGTGAGCAGGATGCGGCCGCCATTCTGGCCGAGGCGCGCCGTCGTTTCGGCGATCTGTCACCACTGAGATTCCGGGTCACCGGTGCAGTCAACAAGGGCAGCTTGATTGCCTGCGAACCGACGATGGATATCGTCAAGGAACGTCACTGAGCCATGTCACGCGACACGATACTGCATATGTTCACAGCGGCGGCCAACCTGAGCCCCTTCGACGTCAACATGGCGATCGATGCTGGTTGGCAGCACTGCATACCGTATACCGGTGTCGGCGCCCGCGATGTTGCCGACCTGACCCAGGACGCCATCTTTTCGCGAGGCCCGAAGGGCGTCAAACGTACCGGTATCTTTGTCGGCGGACGTGACATTCACGTCGCGATGGACATGCTCGAGCAGGCCCGCAAGGCCATGGTGCCGCCGTTCGAGGTGTCCGTGTTCGCCGATCCCAGCGGTGCATTCACCACCGCGGCCGGCATGGTCGCCTGCGTCGAGAAGCATCTCGCCGCACAGGGTGGTGATGTGCTGTCGGGCAAGACCGCGCTGGTGTTCGGCGGCACCGGGCCGGTCGGTATGACCTGCGCCATGCTGGCCGCGCAGGCGGGCGCGCGTGCAGTCATCATCAGCCATCAGAGCGACGAAAAGGCCGAGCAAGCCGCCTCTGCCTGCAACGTGCGCTACGGCACAGACGTCACCTACGGCGATGGCAGCAACGACGACAGGGTTCGCCGCCTGCTGGCCGACGCGGACGTCGTGTTCAGTGCCGCCAAGGCTGGTATCCAGGTGCTGGGCGCCGAACACCTGACCTCGGCAGTGCGCGTCAAGGTGCTGTGCGATGTAAACGCGGTGCCACCTGCCGGCATCGCCGGTGTCGGCGTCATGGATGACGGTGTGCCGGTCGCAGCCACGCCAAACGGTGCGTTGGGAATCGGCGCGTTGGCGGTCGGCAACGTGAAGTACAAGACGCAGCAGGCGCTGCTGCGGCAGATGGTGGAGACGGACAGCCCGGTCTACCTGCACTTCGAACAAGCCTTCACCACCGCGCGGGAGAACGTCTGACATGAACCCGCGTGACAGTATCGTCCTGGTTGGCAACTCGGTGCGTTACCTCGCCCAGTCGGCGCGTGCCGCCGGTGTGGCGGTGACCGCGGTCGATGGGTTTTGCGACGCCGATACGCGCGAGGCCAGCGAGCATCATCAGTGCGCCAGCGGCCTGACGCCGGGTCACTTGTCGGATGCGGCACGGGGCATTCTGGAAGGCCGCGATTCGGCCTGGGTCTACGGCGCCGGTTTCGAAAGCCGGCCGTCAGAATTGCTGGCGTTGACACGGCACAACCGCCATGTCGTCGGCAACGACCCCTCGACCTTGCAGCTGTTGGCCGATCCGAGGCGTCTCTTCGCACTGCTGTCCGAGTTGGATATTCCGCATCCGGAAACGAAGTTCGAGCCGGTACCCGCGGACAGCGGCTGGCTGATCAAGCCGGCGGGCGGTAGCGGCGGGCTCGATGTGCGTCGCTACACTGCCACCGAAAGACTGGCGGATGATGCACCCGTCTACCTGCAACGCTTCGTCAACGGCGCGCTGTGTTCGCTGTTGTTCGTGGCAGACGGCACGGAACTCGAGGTGATTGGTTTCAACCGGCCGTTGGCGAGGTTCGCGTCGGCCGGAGATTATCGTTTTGCCGGCGTCATTGGCGGACTCGCGCCGGGCGAGGCCGTCGAACACGGCATGCTTACCGCTGCAAGGCGCCTGACCCGGACACTCGGACTGCGTGGCGTCAACGGTATCGACTTCGTCATGGATCGGGGTCGCCCGCTGTTCATCGACCTGAATGCGCGACCGACCGCTGCGCTCGAGCTTTACGAAGACGTTTTGCCCGCTGGCGGCTACCTGTGTCATGTCAACGGTTGCCGGGGTGAGCTGACGGTGGCTTCGACGCCGCGAACGGTGAGAGGTATGCGCGTCGTCTACGCACGCCAGTCGCTACGGGTCGGGGCAATCGACTGGCCTGCATGGGTGACGGATCGCCCGGTGCCGGGTGAATACATTCCGGCCGACCAGCCATTGTGTACCGTGCATGCGCAGGGCCCGGACAGGGAAACCGTCGAAGCGCGCATGCGCGAACGCTTCGACGGTGCCTGTCGTCTACTGGTTGCGCGCAATGAATACGCCGCGTGAGCCCCAGGTGAACGCACGCAACGCCACACTGAATCAGCGCGCCGCAATCCTGGTGGATGCGCTGGTGGAAGACGCCGCGGTTCTGAGCATCGGTGTGCGGCGTCTGGACAATGGCGTACGTATCGTCGATGCAGGCATCCAGCATCGCGGGTGCCTGGAAGCCGGACGACGGATCGGTGAAATCTGCATGGGCGGACTGGGGCATGTCGCGATTTCGTCGGCAGGCGCCGTGGACGGCTGGTGCGTCAACCTGAGCGTTCACAGCAATGAGCCGGTTACCGCCTGTCTCGGCAGCCAGTACGCGGGTTGGAGCCTGTCGTCGGGTGAAGGCAAGTCGGCGTTCCGCGCACTCGGCTCCGGACCGGGCCGGGCGCTGGCGCAGAAGGAAAAGCTGTTCGACGAACTGGCACTGGACGAGCATTCGGACCAGGCGACCCTGGTGCTGGAGGTGGATCGTGATCCGCCGCTGGATCTGACCGACAAGATTGCTGCGGACTGCAAGGTTGAGCCATCGCAGCTGACACTGATCCTGACCCCGACACACAGCCTGGCGGGAACCACGCAGGTCGTCGCACGCGTGCTTGAGGTGGCGCTGCACAAGGCGCACGAACTGGGTTTCCCGCTCGATGCGATCGTCGACGGCGTGGGGACTGCGCCACTGCCGCCACCGGCGCCGGATTTTCTGCAGGCCATGGGCCGCACCAACGATGCGATCCTGTTTGCCGGGCAGGTCCACCTGTTCGTGAGCGGTGACGACGAGGCGGCGGCCAGGCTGGCCGAGGCCTTGCCCAGCAGCGCGTCGCGTGATTACGGTCGACCGTTCGCCGACGTATTCAAGGCGTATGACTTCGACTTTTTCAAGATCGATCCAATGCTGTTCAGCCCGGCAACGGTCAGCGTGACGGCGCTGGATTCGGGCAGGACGTTCCGCGCCGGCAACATCGACCTGGCACTGCTGGGCGCGTCGTTCGGAGCGACCTTGCGATGACCTGCGTGGCGATCATCACCGATGACCCGGGCTGGCATGGCAGGCAACTGCGCACGGCATTTGCGCGTCGCGGCGTCGACAGCTGTTACGCATCGTTGACCAATGCGCGGATCAGGCTCGATGACGAAACCTCGGTCGAGTTGCAGGGTTTCGACGGTCGGCTGCCGGATGCGGTTTTCGTGCGGGGAATCCCGGGTGGGAGTCTCGAGCAGGTCGTCTACCACCTGAACGTACTGCACGTGCTGCGCGACCTCGGTGTACCGGTTTATAACGACGGGCGGGCGATCGAACGCTCGGTGGACAAGAGCCTGACAACGCTGCGCCTGCGCCAGGCCGGCCTGCCGTCACCGCCGACCTGGGTCTGCAGTGAGCGCCGGCTGGCCGTCGAAACGATCCGCCGGGAGACGGCACGCGGCCAGACATTGCTGTGCAAGCCGTTGTTCGGCTCGCAGGGAAACGGCATCAAACGGGTGGCGGCACCTGACGACCTGCCGGACGCCGAAGCCGTCGGCAACGTGTGGTACCTGCAGCAGTTCGTCGATGGCAACGCAGCATCCGTCAGCGATTGGCGCGTGTTCGTCGTTGGTGGGCGGGCGATTGCCGCGATGCGCCGCACCGCAGCGGGATGGCTGGCCAACGTGGCCCAGGGTGGGCAATGCCAGGCGGCCCTGCCCGAAGGCGAGCTGGCGCAGCTGGCCGAAGCGGCGACCCGTTGTCTGGACATGGCGTACGCCGGCGTCGATCTGATGCGCGACGGCGACGGTCACTGGTGGCTGATCGAGGTGAACAGCATACCGGCGTGGAAAGGACTGCAGGGGGTCAGCAAGATCGATATTGCCGGTCACCTGGCAGATGACCTGTTGCGCGTCTGTTATCCGTCGTGCTCCGAGTCCGGCGAGGCCGTGTCGTGAACCTGACAGGCACGACAGACCTGCATCGCCTGTATCGTGAGGCGTGCGCGATGGACGTGATCGCGTTCAAACCCGGCAACGTCTCCTATGCATCACCGGGGCACGGCATGAACGCCGATACGTTCGTGCTCAGTGCGCAGGCCAGTGCGGCTGCAATGACGGCGCCGGATCGGAACCTGGGCGAGCGAATCCTCGGCGCGGTGACGGCGACGCAAACGGCCGTAGGCTGTAACAGCAATCTCGGCATTGTGCTGTTGTGCGCGCCACTGTGCCAGGCAGTGCTCGATTTCCCGCAGCATGGGCTGCGCGAAGGCGTATCGCGGGTGCTGGGTAACACCAGCGTGGCCGACAGCCTCGCTGTCTACGAAGCGATTCGGATCGCCGCGCCGGGCGGACTCGGTCAGGTTGGCGACCATGACGTGGCCGGCGGTACCCGGCTCACGCTGACCGATGTGATGCGCTACGCGGCAGACCGCGATCTCGTTGCGGCGCAGTATGCCAACGGGTTCGCGGAACTGTTCGATAAAGCAATGCCCTACCTGGAAGCGGCGATGCGTCGTCACGGCTCAACCACAGATGCGGTCAGCTCGCTGTTTCTTTTCCTGTTGTCGCAATATCCCGATACACACATTCGGCGCAAGTATGGCCAGGACACCGCGCGGCGCGTATCGCGGACAGCACGCGATGTACGTGCGGCCTGGGAGGATGCGTCGCACCCGGGGCAGGCCCAGCGGCAGCTGGTCGCGTTCGATGAGCAACTGAAGTCGGCCGGTCTGAACCCCGGGACAACGGCCGATTTCTGTGTGACCTGCCTGTTTTTACACCACTTGCATCAGCAGGCGGATCTCAATCCCGGGGATACCCGGAACCACTCGCGGGAGCCGCAGCCGATTTCGGCCCGGTGTTCCGCACATGTCGATTAGCCAATTATTCGAAGGAGAAATCAAATGGCAGTGATTACAAAAACCCTGGTGGGCGAATCCCTGGTCGGCGACGGCAACGAGGTTGCACACATCGATCTGCTCATGGGGCCACGTGGCTCCGCGGTGGAAACGGCGTTCTGCAACGGTCTGGTCAACAACAAGGACGGCTTCACCGCCTTGCTGGCCGTCGTCGCGCCAAACCTTCCGTGCAAGCCCAACACCATGATGTTCAACAAGGTCACGATCAAGGGAGCCAAGCAGGCCGTGCAGATGTTTGGGCCGGCCCAGCGCGGTGTCGCGATGGCGGTTGCCGACTGCGTGGAAGACGGCACGATTCCCGCAGACGAGGCCGACGACCTGTTTATCACGGTGGGCGTGTTCATCCATTGGGACGCCGAAGACGACGCCAAGATCCAGGACTACAACTACGAAGCGACCAAGGAGTCGATCAAGCGTGCCGTAGCCGGTACCCCCACAGCAGCAGAAGTCGTAGCAGCCAAGGGTAGCAACGAGCATCCGTTTGCCGCTCACGCATGATGTAACGAGGGTGGGGCTGCGATGCCCCACCCGGGACCGGAATGAGGTACAGAGCGATGATCTGTCGTGAATGCGGTACCAGTATCGACCTGCTCGACAACGACCACCTGCTGCAATGCAGCGGTCTGACCTTGCAGGAATATGCCATTCGTCATCGGCTTCCCCTGGACATGCTGCTGCACAGTGACCAGGTCAATGTGGCCGATGAGCCGGGCAATTTTCCGCGTGCCGCCACCTATCCGGGCGAGATGGCGCGTGCGACGCTGCTGGCGCTGCGCTGGGCAGGATTGTTGACATGCAGTGACACATTTGCCGAGGTGCCCGGCGAGGTTCGCCGGCTGGCCTTGCTGCACTGGGATCTGGAACAGCTGCGATGTTACGGATTCCTGTTTCGGCAGGAGTACAACTACCGGGACGATACCCACAGGGTGGTGGCGCGCAACCTGTTGCGTACCCCCGCTGAAAATATCACGGCGCGCTCGGAGTTCTCGGCGACGCCCCCACCGGATTTCCTGGATACGCTTGCCGTCTACCTGGCGCATGTCGCCGAGTTGCACGCCGGCTATCTGTTCATGCAGTTTGCAGACCGGGCACAGGGCGAGGACGTGCGCCAGTATCTGGCCCGCAATTTCAGTATCGCATGCCATGTGCTGGATGCGGCCGACCAGCCGGATGGCATTCTGTTGCGCACCCTCACCACATCGGATACCGAACGTCTGCTGACGCTCGTCGAAAACGGCCTGCAGGCGATACCGACTGCCTGGGAGCGCTTCAATCAGCAGACGCCCGAGGCGACGGTCAGCAAGGAGCTGGTCTTCGACGCGGCACATTTCATCACCGACCATCCGGCAAAATGTTCGAACCTGCATGGTGGTCGCTACATGCTGCACGTACAGGTCTCGGGTCGCATTGACCCGATGACCGGATGCGTGGTCGATTACGGTTACCTCAAACGGGTCGTGAACAGGCAGGTGGTGGAGCGGTTCGACCACCACAACCTCAACTACGCGGCCGACGAGCTGGCGTGGCGTTCGAGCACCGAGATGCTGTGCGTGCATATCTGGGAGCGCCTGATCGACTACCTGCCGGGCCTGTCGGGGTTGCGCCTGTTCGAAACTACCCAGTCTTGGTGTGACTATCGGGGACCGACACTCGCCGAGTTCCAGGCAAACGGCTCAGCCGACCTGCTGAATCCGTTTGCGCGCGATGCGTTGAACACCCGCGATCGCGGACTGCTGTCAACCAGCACAAAACCCGTGCTCGCCATTGCAGGCACTGCTGTCAGGTGAACGTGCCAGGTGCAACGCCGTCCAGGCTGCCGTCGTGCAGCGCGCTGGCCGTCAGGACGCCATGCGCGCCGGCGGAACGGGCTGTCACGACATCGTCGATATTTCGTATGCCGCCGGCCAGGTACAGCCGTGCGCCGGGTGCCTTGTTGCGCCATTCCTCGAGCAGATCGGAGTCCGGGCCCTGCCGGCTTCCGACCCTGCCCAGGTTCATGAGGATCAGGTCATGTGGCCGCCGTAGCGGGTCGCCGCAGATACCCGACGGGTCGCGCGGTCCCAGGGCGTCGCTGTCTATCGACAGCAGCGAACCCTCGTTCGGGCGTACGTGCCTGTCGGTCCAGGATTCGGAACCGATAACGGCGCGTACCCGTGACAGCTGGCCGATCCGGGTGAGGTCCGCGGGTGTCTGGAACCCGCCGTCGAACCACAGGTGGAGTTCGGGGAACTGGCCGTTGATGCGTGCCAGCAGGGCGGCGTGGTCACCCTGTTGCTGGATCGCATCGAGGTCGGCCATATAGATCAGTGGAAAATGGCGTTCCACATGCAGTGCGTGCACCAGGTCGATAGGGTCGGCGGAACGGCACAGCGCGCTGCGCCAGGGGCGGTAGTCCTGCCGTTGTCCGCGTTCGGCGCGCACGACGCAACCATGCAACAGGTCGATGACTGGGATGATCTTCAAGGAGTCGGAATGCGGGTTTTCGTATTCGAATATCTGACCGGCGGAGGCTGCGCCGACAATCCGATGTTACCAAGGCTCGCCGCCGAAGGCGACCTGATGCTGACAGCGGTGGTCAGGGATCTGGCGCAGGTCGACGGCGTCGAAGTCGTGATCGCGCGCGACCGGCGACTGGAACTGCCGGACCTGCCGGTCGAAGTGCGTTGGGTCGACCATGACTGGCGTTCAGCCTGGTCGTGGTGTCTTGCATCGAGTGATGCGGTGATACCGATTGCCCCGGAGAGCGATGGCGTTCTGGAATCGCTGTGTCTTGCCGTCGAAATGTCGGGGAAACGTCTGTTGAACAGCAGTGCGGCGGCGGTTGCCCTGGCTGCCGACAAGCAGGCGACCTTGGATTGCCTGGGCAACTGCGGAATACCTGTCGTTGCAAGCTGGCGCGCGGGAGAGCATGCCTGGGGCGGTGACGCGACGCTGGTGGTAAAGCCCGACATGGGTGTCGGGTGTCACGATATCTTCCTGTTTCACGGCCAACGCGCGCTGGCTGATTTTCTTGCCGCCCAGACCGATCCCGCACGCTGGCTGGTACAACCCTATGTTGCGGGAAGATCGGCCAGTCTGTCGTTGCTGGTCGGCGACGATTGCGTGTGTCTGCTCGGATGTAACGTGCAGCGCGTCGCGCAGGTCGATGATGGCTTCGTGTTGCTTGGCTGCGCGGTGAACGGGCTCACCGAATCGCGCCAGGAATTCATTACGCTCGCGCAGGCGATCTGCCGCGCCATGCCCGAATTGTGGGGTTTCGTGGGCGTCGACTTCGTACTGACCGAGGATGGCCCGATCGTGCTCGAAGTCAATCCGCGATTGACGACCTCGTATGCCGGCCTGAGCCGTTCTACCGGCAGGAATATCGCCGACTTGCTGGTTCGCCTGGTCGAGCAGCCGGATGAACTGCCGCCGCCACACCTGCGCGGCGAATGTGTGCACGTGGATCTGGAGCTGGGTCGTGTCGCGTGACAACGGCACCATCGGTTGGGACGTGGGTGGGGCACACCTGAAAGCGGCGGCTGTCGACGGCAATGGAACGCTGCTGTGGGTAAAGCAGCTGCCGGTACCGCTCTGGCAGGGGCTTGGGCACCTGGATGACGCAGTCAGACAGATCGCCGGATTGTCGGAACCCGCGCGCTTCGAACACGCGATCACGATGACCGGCGAACTGGTCGACCTGTTCGACGACCGGGGGCAGGGCGTTGTCGCACTCGCGACGCACATGGCCAGGCTGCTGCCGGGCGCGGATCTGAGGCTCTACGCCGGCGGGCGGGGTTTCGTCGAGGTGGCGCAGGCGTCCGTGGCCGCCGCGGAAATCGCCTCGGCAAACTGGCATGCAACCGGCGCCTGGTTGGCCGCGTCGCATCCCCGGGGCGTGTTGGTCGACATCGGCAGCACGACGACCGATATCCTTCCCTTTTCCGATGGCCGTCTGTCCAATCGCGGCTACAGCGACCGGGAGCGGCTGGCACGGGATGAGCTGGTATACACCGGTATCGTCCGTACACCGGTGATGGCCGTTGTTCGGCGTGTGCCGTTGGGCGGCGAATGGGTCTCGCTCGCCAACGAGCATTTCGCAACGATGGCCGATGTGTATCGCATCCTTGAGCTGTTACCGGAGGGTGCCGACCGGCATCCCAGCGCAGATGGCCGTGACAAGAGCGCGCGCGCGAGCATGCGCAGGCTGGCGCGTATGGTCGGTGCCGACCTGCAGGATGCGGAGGATGGCGACTGGCGTTGCCTCGCGGCCTTCGTTGCCGACCGGCAATTGGGCGCAATCGCGGACGCGTGCTGGCGCCAGTTGAGCCGCCAGGGCGCCGGTAACCCACCGTTGTTCGGTGCAGGCGTCGGGAAACACCTGGTTGGGCGCCTGGCACAACGCCTCGGCTGTGAAGCTGTCGACGTGGACCTGTCGCTGGGACAGGCGCAGCAGGATGGGCTATCGGCTGCCACCTGTGCTCCCGCGGTGGCTGTCGCCCGCCTTGCTCAACGATGGAGGCTCGCATGTGCCTGCTGACAGAGATTGTTTACCGGACGGACAGCAGCGAGTTGTTCGCGACGATTGCGCGACGCCCGTGGGCCGTGTTTCTGGATAGCGGTCATCCGTTCACGCGGGCGGGACGCTACGACATCCTTGCCGCTGACCCCTATTGTGTGCTCACCACGCACGCCGACGTGACGATGATCACTGACCGCCACGCGACCCGGCTCAGCACGCAGGATCCGCTCGTTCTGTTGCGCGAAGCGATGGGGGACGCGGTGGCCAATACCACAAATCTGCCGTTCTGCGGTGGTGCTATAGGTTGGTACGGCTACGATCTGGGGCGTCGCTACGAGAGCCTGCCAACGCTGGCGCGGGATGCCGAGGACCTGCCGGAGATGGCGGTCGGTCTGTTCGACTGGGCCGTCGTCGTGGACCATGTCGAGCGCCGCAGTTGGCTGGTCGGGCAGGGGCGCGATGATGAGACCCGCCGCCGCTGGATGTCGCTGGTGCGGGCGTTCAATCGCCCGATGGCACCGGTCGTGCCGCAGCCGTTTCGGGTTACCGGCGAGGTCCGTTCGAACATGGATCGGGCCACTTACGCGGCGGGCTTCGCGCGCATCAAGGACTACATCCGAAACGGC
>Ga0316201_10002527_pt1 | contig 13055 bp, 14 predicted proteins | sample CS6wburrow_MG_FD_204516 | JGI IMG/M metagenome (GOLD analysis project Ga0316201, IMG submission 204516) | Coastal sediment microbial communities from Delaware Bay, Delaware, United States - CS-6 worm burrow | ecosystem: Environmental > Aquatic > Marine > Coastal > Sediment | place: USA... | reverse complement strand
ACAAAACTAGAGCAGACCTACTCGATCAATATTTTGGCCATAACTCTCTCACTTCCTTTGGCATTGATAAACGAACATCGGCAATTTCACCTTCAGAAATGCGATGAGCCAGCATCTTAAAAACCAAACTTACGCAATCTTCCATTGAATATCCTTCGGAAATTCTGGGAATAGGCTCAATACCCGCCAAGAACGATTCCAGTGAACGTTTTTTCCTCGGTGTGATACTCGGTTTCCAACCTTCATAATAAAAACCCCGGATAAGCATGGGAAATTCAGCAGCTAAATGCACTGCTTCATCCGTAGGTAAACGATCGCGCAAAGCATGAAGCACAACACGTAACACCGCATAGGCATCATTTATATCTTCGAATTCACCGAGGTCTTTAAGCTCATGAAGCCAGTGATGTGTAGTGTTAATGGTTTTTTCAAATACAGGAATATGTGATTCTAACTTGGTCATTTTGATTCACCTCCATAAGTGATTATTTACATGTCACGCTTTCAAGCACAGCTCAAAACCACCACATGCTTGATATTCAAAAGTTATTTTGGTTGCTTTGTAATTCAATAAATAGACACTGGCATGTGTAACAACATTCTATTACAAGGCAGCCAGCTCCCGATTCCTCATCGTAAACTTGCTGTTCTGTTTCATTTTGACCTTGCGCTCAATATCCAGAATGATTGTTTTACTAAAATCAACCTGTTCAAAATGTTCTGCGCTATTCAAGCCTCCGGGGGTGAAAACATTGATTTCCATCAATTTGCTGCCAACAATATCCAGCCCAACCAGAAACATACCATCATGTTTTAGACGCGGCGCAATGGTATCGACTATCTCCAACATTTCGTCATCAATGTTTGCCTTGGCAGCACTTGCACCTGCTGTCATATTGCTACGCATGTCTGTATCGGCATCAGGACGAACTCTGCGCAAGGCTGCAATCTTGCCATCGCATTGCAGTATTTCGCCATTCATAAGGAATAAACGGGTATCACCTTTCTTGGCTTCCGGCAGATATTCCTGGGCGATGATATAATCATCTCTTGCCACGGTTTCGATCATTTGATGCATATTTGGTGCATCTTCAGGGCGCAGCAAAAACACATTTCTGCCGCCAGAGCCAAACAGCGGTTTAATCACCACAGTGCCCTCTGCCTTGGCAAACTCTTCAACCTGTTTACGGTCACGGGTAATCAAGCACCTAGGGCGAACTGATTTAGGGAACTGTTGTAAATACAATTTGTTATTGGAGTTAGCCAAACCCTCCGGATCATTCATGACCAATACACCACATTTCGCGGCAAATCGTCCAAAATCGATTCCAGAATGACGAGCCCAGGGGCGAATCAACACATCATCAGCGGGATTATTTCGCAGCATTAATACATCAAGATCGCTGATATTAATATACTCGTTTACCACCTGGTCGCTCTGAACAGCTTTTATATAATCTTCACTATTTTTAAAATTTACGCCAGGAGCCCTGGAAGCGAATGCATGAATATTTTCATCTGGGTCATATGCAAAATCACCAACATTTATATACCAAGCCTGATGACCCAATCTGATGGCAGCATAAGCCAGCATTGCCGTTGTGTAATGTGGCGACTCGGTTGCAATGTTATTGACTAGAAATGCAATTTTCATATCTACAAACCCCTTAAAATGCTTTCAATCGTCGGTTCTTCAATTAATTTTTTTAGACGCTTTTGACAATCTTGCTGCTCCAGATACCGTGGCTTCAGCACAACCGGTTTGATCACTTCACGCCAGCGTAATTCTTTAATCAATGGCAGGTACTTCAGGGATACTTTTCCGGTATATAAAATATCAAAATCATCACCTGTTTTAAGGTAATCCAGTAAATGGGAGAAGCCACGCAAGTACACCATGTCTTTAATATAGCCCCCGCCTCGATGAACCCGCAGTGTAATCAAATATGCTGTATACGGTATGAAGTTGTATTGCTGTGACAATAAATCAAATGTCTCAATAAAGTTGTCACCCTTTATAACACTGTTTGCCGCAATCACTCGACCCGCCAGTAATCGCATACGATTGATATCCAGTTCTCCAACCAGATATTCCGATAGCACTGCCAAACCTTCCTGAAGTTCTTCATATCCTGCCATGCCTGCATATAATTGCTGGAAAGGTTGTTGGCGGCCGTTATAGTGGGTAACAACATGTGTGCCTATCTCATGGCTAAGGGTTGCATTCAGCCTGTTTTTTCTGGTCATGGCATCTGTACCAATCAGGAAATTTCCATGTGAAACCAATATCCCGGCTATGTCATCTCGTACTTCTACAGAACAGGCAAGACGGGGATCTATATCTTGATAGTATTTAACCTCCGCCCGAGCATATTCTGCAAGTTGCTCCGCATTGAGCATAGATTTTTCATCTTGTTTTATTTCATCAACAGAATGAGACAATATAGTTCCAGCCAGTCGTAACAGGGACTCCTCAACTGTGCCATATAGCTGGATACTGCCAGGCAGGAATTCAGGCAGGCCTCGCGCAGCCAGCAAGCTAATCTGTTTATCAAGTTCATCACGCTTACTGGAAAAAATATTTGCCAGTGCAGGATCTTCTATCTGTTCGATGGGAGCTTGAAATAGCAAGCGCTTGAGAATCGCCGGATCAGCTGTACGGGGACGGTAATGAAACTCGGGAATGATTTTGAAGTGACTGTCCTTAAATTTCTTCCATGCAGCCTGCGAATTGGTTGGGGTAACGTGCAACAACAAATCAAAATTATCACTTACCTCAGCCAATTGTTGATCTACTTTCCTGACTGCCTTGGTAATGGCCCTCCTGCCCAGTACATGAAAGTGCTCCGGCTTGAAAGTGGTGTGCTCATGAGAAAAAGTATAAAACGCCTTTTTAAAGGCTACTGTCATACCATGATGCAGTTTTTTTAGTGCAAAGGTGAGCAGAGTATTTGATAGAGGGTCACGATAAACAGCATCAACTTCTAGCCCAATACATATAATCGGATGCTCTGTTTCTTCTTCAGGTGTTATCAAAGGCGAAAGGCCAGTAGGCGCTGGCTGGTCATTATGCGATATTTTTACCTTGGCCAACCTGCCGCGTAGTGTAATGTCTTGAAGCGCGTGTTCCAGTGCCTCAAGCGTCTGAAGAGGAACTGAGTGCTCAGGCGCGATGATGTGAAACCCGGGTCTTGGTAATCTTGCTTTCTGTTCTTGTGGGAGCGCTTTCGACCACACCTCAATCAACAGAAACGCTCCATAATGCTGCGCCTGAGTTTTAGCAATCATGGATACCAGTTCTTTTATGTGAAGCTGTAAATCAGCAGATGCAGATGTCTGTAAATACGCCGCTTCACCCAGTAATAAATTTCGGGTGCCCACGTCGTGACTGTCAATAGAACTTCGATGAACAATTAGAAAAGGAAGTTTGCGGTCTATATGTATGCGTCCGCCTTCCGGCAACTTGTAACGTATCGGTTCATCGGCCGTCAGTTTTTGCCTGATTTCATCCAGCAAATTCTCTGAAAATATTCGATGTTTGCTTAATTTGCTCATAAGTCCTCCAGAGCGCTTTTCACAGCAGGAATGGTGCTTGTAAGAGCTTGCCTTAGTGCCTGAATTTCCACGGGGTCTCCCAAGCCAGTCCATTCATCCATGAAGAATTTTTTTATCTCAATAGATAATACACAGGCTGATTGTGGGTAATGTTGGTGTATCCAGCGTGGGAATTGTCCTCCCTGGAATTTAATGTTTTCACGAACATCCAGATGACGATCCAGAAAATCAAACTCGGATAATTGCCGGATAAAACTGTCCACTACTGGCGCCCAGTATTTTCTATCCATGGTGCCTGTTCCCAGATTAATTTCAGGATTCAATTGCGGATCTTCAGGCAGTGAATCAGGACCGCCACGACGATGGTTATAAGTATGCAAGTCATAAACCACAAAGTGACCATGCTCAGCCTGCATTACATCAAGAATGTCTGCTAATTGATTGTAGAAGGCATCATATTCATCCAGAGAATGTTCGATCATCGCGTCGCTGGGTGTCGACTTCCAGAGATCCAACCCCCAGGCATTTTCTGGGGTCTTATAGACTGCTTTTTCCCGCTCCCTGTTGAGATCAACTTCAAAGCGGGAACGCTGCGGCAATATGTAATTATCAGCAATACAAATCCACGCATCGGTGAATGGGTCTTCTTCGCGCAAACGTGTGGCCTCATCCAAGCGAATGATTTTATGCAGTTCGTCGCGTAAACCGTGACCTGCATGAATCGCCGACACCAAGATAGGCTCACTGCCTTTGTGAGTGACTAATAAGGGTCTTGCCGTTGCCATTGAAGCAGTCATATATAGTCCTGATTGAAGCATTACATCCTGGGTTCTCTACATGCTTATGAACACTCTGCGAGATTAAATATAATCAGTTGCCTAACTTTCCCATCCTTCTTTACCAATGAGAGGGACAAAGCGGACACCACCCAGATTCTCCTCTTCATACTGATTTTCATTAATCCGGCGCACTCTCAACAAGGTTTGTGAATACCGATATTCGCCTACTGGCATAATCAGCCGGCCGCCAATAGCCAGTTGCTGTTTCAAAGACTGAGGAACATCCGGCCCTGCTGCAGTCACCACAATCGCGTCGAACGGAGCGTGTTCTGGCCAGCCAAGGCTACCATCACCCTGCAATACATGTATATTTTCGTAGTCCAGCTTTTGCAAGCGCTCACGAGCAGTGTCGGCCAATATCTGATGCCTTTCGATGGTATAAACCTCGTTGACAATCTCAGCCAGTATGGCGGCAGAGTAACCAGACCCCGTGCCTATTTCCAGAACACGATCAGTTGGCTTTAACTCCAGAGCTACCGTCATCAATGCGACAATATACGGCTGGGAAATAGTCTGATCTGCCTCTATAGGGAGCGGTGAATCCCGGTAGGCTGAGTCAATCAAGTCCTCGGGAACAAACTTTTCCCTGGGAACCTTATTGATTGCTTCTAGCACTATCGGGTCTTTCAGACCGCGTTCTGCCATCTGCGAACGAATCATCTCCTGTCGAAGTGTTTCGAATTCATTCATAATTCAGCTTTCCAGAAATGTATAGCACTTGTCCTGTTGAGCCTCTTGGTTGAGTTAACCGAATATGCTAATTATTTAAAACGCCTTTTCGCGCCTGTTGAGCCATGTAAAAACCACTCATAACAACATAGAAAAAGACACCCTCCACCTTTTAGGCACTTTTTCGCAAAACAGGACTTCTGACAAATGCCAGAATAAAACTAAACAACCTTGGTAAATTTCTCTACCAGCTTTTCAAAGTAGTCTTTAACTTCTGATGCAGCTTCATATGATAGCTCTTTTGCTTTTTCGCTGGATTGTTTGAAATCCTCGGTAATTTTCTTACCATTTTCCTCCCAGAAGTCAGCTACTTCCATTTCTGCGAGGTGTGCTCGCAATCTTACTGTATCGAGTTCGGCTTGTGATTTAAGTGAGACTTTATGGGTGAATTCTTCGAGGGACTCTCTCGCTACCTGCATTCTTTCACGGGCCTCCATTGCTGCTAGATGTGCCTGAAGCTGCGCTTCATCGCCTTTCTCATCCAGGTCTTTGACGGCTGATTTGAGTTTTTCTTTTACACCGGAAAAATTGGTTTTAACATCTGCCCATAATTGAACCACGTCATCTGCAAAGTCTTCGGTAAAATCCTCAATTTTGTCTTCCAGCTCTTCGATTGCATCGCCCGCTTCTTCGAGGCGCTTCTTGAATTCTTTTTCCATGATTGACTCCTTCTAATAGTTTCTACTGTTTTTAGTATATCGTTGATATGAAGCTTAAAAGGAATTAACGGTTGTTTTGCTGACTTATATCATCTATTTGTGCGTGGTGCCCTTGGCGAGTAAACGAGTAATCGCAGGATTTTTAATTTCTTTGGCAAAGTCTGCTGGAGTCTGACCAAGTTTATTGGTAATTGTTAGCTGCTTTTTGTCACCCTTTTCAAGCAGTGTTTTGACAACGTTCACATGCCCGGCGTACATGGCAAGAATCAAGGCTGTATTGCCATGTTTATTGGTTAAAGTGGAGTCTGCTCCGAAAGCCAACAATTGCCTTACCACAATATCGTGCCCTCTTGCCGCCGCGATCATCAAGGGATCGTATCCGTTATAATCACGATCTGTCAGTTTCGCACCCATTTCAATCAACATTGCGCTAATCTGGGCATGCCCATATTGACAAGCTATAATCAAAGGCGTTGAATCCTGATAATTCCTATCCTCGATATTCGCGCCATGCGCAAGCAAATAAGCTGTAATATCAATTTTTCCTGAGTTTACCGCAGCAAGAAGTGGCGTTTCATCATTGGGGCCTTTTGCATTGACGTCAACACCATTACTGATCATGTCCTTGACCTTTTTAAGATCACCTTCGTAGGCGCTGATTAACAGGACTTCTTCGACCTCAGTCATATCTAAAGCACTTAGCGACGCCGTTAAAGCCATGGCACAAAGGCTAAATAGTATAATTATAAGGTTTTTCATTCTTGAGTCTCTTAAGCTATTTTTCATGACGTAACCACGGTGCACTTACAAAACCAGAGGGAAAGTCTGGATTTTTCCAGTCGCTACTTTTCGCCAGCTTACTTTCTGGTGGCTTCATTCTGGAAATGTAATCTGCGACTGCCTGCATTTCCTGCTCTGTATATGTGCTGATGGCTTTCATCATTTTGGCATCCCCATTTTTACGCGTACCATCCTTTATCCAAACCATTTGCCTTAACAGGTAAGGGTAATGCTGCCCTTGAATCAGTGGGTAGGTTTTATCATTATCACCTTCGCCATTAACCCCATGGCAACTCTGGCAATCTTTCTGGTATAACGTTTTTCCGATCGCGAGATTATCTCCCTTGCCCTGGCCGTTTTTGGGATTCATTGGCAACGATGAGAGATAGCCGATCACATCAGCTGCATTTTGCTTGCCCCGCGCAAACAGTGAATCTGCAAATGGAATCATGGTTGGAACATCCCTGTGCCCTGACTGAATATCAATCAACTGTTTTGCAATTACATTGGGGTGTTGTCCCGATAGTTGTGGATAATAACCATCTGAAGTACCCCAACCCTGCGGCGAATGGCAGAGTGAACACGTCAAATATACTTTTTTGCCGTTTTCAGTATTAGCCTTGAGTGTCGTGATAGTAGTGAGTGGTGGCGCAGTCGCTGCAACACATGTATTTATAGCTGCTATGGCAATTATCAGCAACATCACTAGATTCTGTATATTTTTCATTCGTAACGGCCCGTTTAAATTTTGTACAATTTGATACTATGTTTACCGCCCATCATTATAGACCTAATACGAGATCATGATAATGCTCTGCAATAAAATAAATTAAAAGAATTTCAAGAGTTTACGGGATATTTAGCAAACTTTAACGACACCCCCCTACTTTTAAGTGATTTTTCATTTCGTTTTTTGAAATGACTAAAAGAACTTATGCAGAGCTAGTGGTTTTTCAAGACTACAGTATTAACCAAGATAAATCTTTCCACTCTCGCAGGCGGTTTCCATCACCACCATGGTTTTTGAATCTCTCACATCTGGCAAGGTATGCATGATATCGCCAAGTAGTTGGCGGTAGGCGGCGATGTTTTTTATGCGCACCTTCAGCAAGTAATCATAATTGCCTGAAACCAGATGGCATTCCTGGATTTGTGGCCATTGTCCGACGGCTTTTTTAAAATCATCAAAGACATTTTCGGTTTTATATTTAAGACTGATTTCCACAAATACTAGTAACCCTGCCCCGAGCAATTCAGGGTTCAAGGATGCCGAATAATCGATGATATAACCACCTTTCTCCAAGCGCTTTACGCGTTCCAGACAAGGCGATGTACTCAAGCCGACTATTTTGCCTAAATCGACATAGGAAATTCTGCTGTTGTTTTGCATTTCTTTGAGAATGCGTCGATCAATTCGATCAAGTGCTTTTAAGCCAGTATCACTGTTTGCCATAATATTTACCGTATAATTCAATTTAGCAAAAATATTTTATGCAGTATTGTAAAATATAACAAAATATTTTTCATAAAATACGATAGAATTCAGCTCAATGAAATGACGTATTCCGCTGTTATTCGATCTTTGACTCTCCCTCTTTTATGTTTGAGTATCATTCATTAACAACTCCGGGGTGTTAGGTAGGACCTGGATCATTAAACTTAATGAGATCGCACTATTTGTTTTTAGAATGATTAACACAGAAAAGTCCAGTCCCCACTTTTTAAACAACGAGCTAAAAAATGATTGAACGCCTAGAAACAACCACCCGTATGAGCCGCATAGTAAAACATAACGATACAATCTATTTATGTGGGCAGGTTTGCAGCGATGCCAACCAGGGTATCAAGGAACAAACCGAGACTACGCTGGAAAAAATTGAAGGATTACTAGAACAGGCTGGGAGTGATAAACAGCATATTCTTTCAGCAACAATTTATATTAAAAGCATGGATGATTTTGCTGCGATGAATGCTGTCTGGGACAATTGGGTGGTAGAAGGATTCCCTCCCGCACGCGCCTGTGTCGAATGTGCCATGGCACGCCCTGAGTTATTGGTAGAGATTTCAATTATTGCGGCTGAGAGAATATAGATAGTTATATTTTATAGTTCTCAAACTCATTCCAGTTTCTAAACCCTAGAGGCTTTTTAGGCTCATTTGTTGATTCACGCTTCAGTTTCACTAAGTCTATGTTTATTTGAGAAAGGTGTTTAACATAATTAACGGGTGAGCCATTTTCTTTATAACCTCTAAACGCGATCAAGCTCGGATTCAAGTGTCCGATATGACTAACTCGAAAAGTGACCTTTTGACCAGAGTGATCCAGACTAACTCCTGCCTCAAAATCATCTTCTAAAGACTTATGAAACTCATTTATCAGTGTCACTACTAGCCTATTGCTAAAATCGCTTGAAGTGTTGTGATTGATAGACATTTTGACATTTGGTGTTTCACATTGAGTGGGGCGAAGTGACCCTTCTGTTTTAATCGCTGTATTCGTTTCCATCCTTGAAAATCTCCCCAGTAATATTAAGCTTAATCTTAAACAAGCATCCGTTGTTTAAGTTTAAAATATTAGTCACTTATTAGTCACTTAAGTTCATTTTACTTACTAGATTTCTTATTATTAGTACGTACTCTCAGGTATCTACGTCACTTTAATATTTGCTACTTTAAAGAGATTTTCATGAACCTATCTGTCCGTATTTCCTTCTAAGAGTTGCATATCAAGCTGCTGTACCCAAAAAAATAGATGGGTGGATTTTTAAAATATTAAAGGAGAATTAAAAATGACCAAGTACATCGTAGTACTTCTAGTGCTGAGCTTTATGCTTGGTGGGTGTTCTAGCAATAAACCTCTCTCTGAGAACAAAGCGGGGACACTCAAAAAAGAAAAGGTCATTCGCGTACAGCAAGGCACTGTAGTAGGCATTAAAGATGTAGCCGTCAAAGGAGAAAAATCTAGAGTAGGAGGCACAGTTGGATCTCTTGCAGGTTCTGTACTTGCCGCTGGCACAATTCCCTATATTGGTTCGCTTTTAGGAAGCATGGTAGGCGGAGCAGTTGGCTCAAGTGCTGATGATGAATTAAGTAAAAAACCGGGGCATGAAATAAGTTTGAAACTGGATAATGGTGAGCAAGTTACCGTTACTCAACTGGCAACCAGAAAGTTCAATGTCGGTGATAAGGTAAAACTGTTATTAGAAGACAATGTCGCGCAGGTAGTACAATTATAAAAACCGATAAGTAGACTAACCTGGAATTTATAACATCTGAGTGCTCATCAGTGGACTGCTAAGACACCCCCCACCTTTTAGGCGGTTTTTTTTTGCAATTCACCGCATAAAAACAGAATTATTTTAGCTTGTTTATACGCCTTGCGTTGGAGATGGCCTGTTTGTGGATGGGCTCCATACTCTTATCCAATATGCTCTGTGTTGCCGTATTAATCTTGGCAGGAGTTAGATGGTGCTCACTGGAAATACTCCACCATGGTGTAAAAATGTGATGGATCAATGATTCGGTGAGTTGCTGATTTATTTTTATCGTCTCTTGCGCGGCCGCATGCCAGGATTCGGAAAATGCTGTGATTTTTTCCTCCCACATAAGCATAAATTCACGTTGCGTTTCCGGGCTTGGCTGCACGCCCGCATTCAAAAACTCATTCATTCTATGCGCGACTATCTCAGGCACTGCTGTTGATAACTCAATTGACTGATCAATAAAGGATTGATTCTTAGAAGCTTTAGAATTGCGCATATTACAAATGATACTCATTCAAGTGGAAATCCGAACAACATACAGTAATTACTGCAGAGCACAAGTTTTACTCCAAAATACGCGATAACTGACTCGGGTATCCGATGAAACAACAAGCTATCAGGTAGATTGAAACAGTTTGATATTAGTGATGAATTAGTAATAGCTTAAAAAACGCCCTCTTCTATCACACGCAACTGCTCCGCAATCGCTTCTTCGTCTTCCATTATTTCTGGCTCACTTAGTAACCAAATGGTAAATTCAGATCCATTTCCCAGCTCTGAATCAACCGTAATATTGCCCCCGTAGCGACGCACTAATCCATAGCTGATTGAAAGGCCTAATCCAGTACCTTCACCCTGACCCTTGGTACTAAAAAACGGATTGAAAATTTGTTTAAGGTATTCTTCCGGAATACCCTCACCATTGTCTTTTACACTAATAACCACCCCTTTTTCATTCCAGTCGCGGGATTTGATTAATATTTTCCCCTCAGATTTCGGCAAGGCATGTACCGCATTCACCAACAGGTTAACTAGCACTTGCTGTAACTCTTGCGGATTGATTTCAATCATCTGGGTCGCTTGTAAATCCAGCTTTATTTCAAGCGTGTCCTGCTGGCGTAAATGATTGACTAGCTCAAGTGTATCTTTTATCAGTTTATTCACCTCTATCACACTGATATAACCTGAATACTTATCGGGGTGCGCATATTGCAGAAGACGATTGATGATGTCTTTAATGCGGTAAATTTGCGCGATAATAAGATCAATTTCTTTTTGTACAGGCGCTGCATTTGCGCCAAGCTCGTCTACCATTATATCGAGATTCCCCAGCATGACGGCAGTTGGGTTATTTATTTCATGTGCCACACCGGCAGTAAGCTCACCTAAAGCAGCGAGCTTTTCTGCAACAACAAGTTGCTGGCGGGTCTGGCGTAATAACTGAATGGATTTTTCAAGATCCTGATTTTTTTGTTTTAATTCTGCAGTGCGCGCATCCACCTGGTCTTCTAATGAGTCTGCCCATTGTTGAATTACCTGGTTACGCTGCTGTAACTGATCAAGCATGTCATCAAATTCGCGAGAAAGCGTTCCCAGCTCATCTTTCGATTCGACCAGACCAACACGTTTGGCGCCACCTTCCTTCGTTGCGTGAACTACATCACTCATCTTCTCAATCGGTTTGAAAATTTTCCTCGCACCGCGAATCGCCATCCAGGCTGACAATAACATCAGGCCCAGAAACATCAATACTAGAACACCCAGTGCATTCCACAACTGATCACGAAATGGTTTTTCTAAAAAACCTGCATACAGCATGCCGACGCGATTACCGTCAATATCTAGAATTGGCTCGTATGAGGACACATACCAATCATTCACCACAAAGGCACGATCTATCCAGGTTGAGCCATTATCCAGCACTTTGGTTCGAACCTCGTCAGATACTCTTGTGCCCAAGGCTCGTTCGCCTTCCTTCAAAGGTACATTTGTTGTGATGCGTACGTCATCTAAAAATACCGTCACTGTACCAATACTACCTTCAGGCAAACTTTGAGGAGCATAGGCCAGATCACGAATCGCATCGACGAATTGAAAATTGCCATTCAGCAGAACACCCCCATCAAGTAAAGCGACAACCTCTCCTCGTGAATCTTTGACCGGATACAAAGCACGAATTACCATCGCGCGGTCTTCCTTCTTACGATTACTGGGTCGTGCTCTGGGTGTTTCTACTAATGGAAGCTGAACTAGCTGGTGCAGTTTCAAGTCTTCTTTAAGTAACTCTTCAGGAGAATATATTTCTACACCAACACTTGCCTGACCATTTAATGCCCTTAGCAGCGACGATGAATTTCGCCTTTTATTAAACACATCAGCTTGTTCATAAGTTGAATGATTTATTAGAAACACTTGCAGAAATGAGAATTCTTCTTTTTGTTTAAGTCTCTCTACCTGAGCTATTACGGAATTAGTATTACCTGATTCCAGAGCTGAACGAAACTGGTAAGACTCTGACATTCTTGCAAGGTGATTAAGATAGTCCTGGCCAATCCTGCTAAAAGCGTCATGTGATACGCTAAGGTCAGTATTGACTTTCAGGAACAACTGTTGGTAAGTAAAGTTTTTACCCCAATTGATCGCCAACATTAAAGCAACCGGCATAATCAGTAAAATCGGAAATAGCACCAGCAATAAAAGCTTATAACGTACCTTATTACGAATCGCGTTGCTGATTTTACTGAAAAACCTCATTACATTATCTGATCATGCTTCATTCCAGACCTTTACCTTGCGCTCCAGAGTCTTTCTGGAAACTCCCAAAACCCTGGCTGCTGCTGATTTGTTGCCTTCTTCCATATCGAGAACTTTTAATATGTGCAATTTTTCAATTTCTTCGAGGTTCATGCTGTCTGATACTTGGCCAGCCTCAGAAACGTCTGTCGGTTGGCCTGATATACATTGCCGAGGTGTTTGGTTTAATAACAAACAACGCTCTATTACATTCTTCAGCTCACGGATATTTCCTGGCCAATCATAAGACCGCATGTGAAAAAGATCATCGCCAGAAATTATTGCAGGATTTACCCCCAATCCTGAAGATAATGAATTAGAAAAATATTCAACCAGAGCCGGAAGATCATCCATTCTTTCACGCAGTGGTGGCATTCTGATACTGACAACATTCAAACGATAAAACAAATCCCGACGGAAATTGCCACTTTCCACCT
>Ga0316201_10002526_pt1 | contig 13058 bp, 9 predicted proteins | sample CS6wburrow_MG_FD_204516 | JGI IMG/M metagenome (GOLD analysis project Ga0316201, IMG submission 204516) | Coastal sediment microbial communities from Delaware Bay, Delaware, United States - CS-6 worm burrow | ecosystem: Environmental > Aquatic > Marine > Coastal > Sediment | place: USA: Delaware... | reverse complement strand
ATCTTTCTTTTCTTTGAGGAGTTTTTCGATCACATTATTCAGAACAGCATTGGGTTGGGCTTCAACAGGCGCAATCTCCAGTTCTTTCGATTTGGTTTTTGGTTTAAGTGCTTCTTTTGCCTGGCCTCTGAAATGTCCTTTTGGAAAAAGCCGCAAATAGGTTTTAAAGTGCTTTTTTGCTTTGCACAATGAAAAACAAAAAGCGTCTATCTCAGCAGCTCTGGAAGCTGGATTGCCGGGATCTTCAGCATTCGGTTTACGAAAAATCATTTGTCCGTTTTGGTGTCCGACATTCAGCAAGGGTCCTCCCAATGGTTGCTGAGCATAATTGTGTGGCAATGTGGATTGAATATGTTGAATGAGCTCGACCACAGGAAAAATATCCGGTCCATAATCCACCAGGAAGTCAAGAATTAATTGTGCAAACGGGCTGTGCGCTCCTTTTTCGCCATCTGAGACCTCCTGATCACTTCTCCCTGAAGTCACTGCAAATCTTGATTTTAGCGCATCAAGTTTATCATAATTACGAACAATATCACTTGGGGTTGGGCCTTTATGTTGTGAAAAAAGAGTGCCGGAATAACAGGCATCAACGATCAAAAAAACATGCTTGGCCTGCATTAATTTTAAAAAGGTAAAGCTAATCGTATCGCTTGTAATATTGTCTGAAGCATCATCAGCGTCATGAGTCACCCAAGATCCTGCTTTGAGTGCTTCATCATATTGGCCATGCCCAGAAAAGTAAATGATGGCATTGTGGAGATTCTTACTCTCAATAACCAGGTCCCGGAGCGCTTTGAAAATGCCTTGCCGGGTTGCATTTTCTTCAAAACACTCTATAAAGTCATCTTGATGAAAACCATAGTTTTTGATCAAAACATCTCGAAAGGCTTCGACATCACTCACCGCATTGTTCAATCTCCTTTGATGCAAATATTGAGTAATTGCGATCAGTAGTACTTTGGTTTTTTTCTTTTTTGTTTGCCTTCTACCAGCTGGCATTTATATCATTTTAGCTATCAGCAAAGGAATAGTAAACGTTTGCCAATCAGGTTCGTAAGGATCGAGTGATTTTTTTATACTTCTATCACGGTCAAAAAATTCGATATTGATTGGAACTCCTTTTCGATTCATTCGATCTGTATTGATTGGTTCAGTGGTAACCCAAATCTGAAGATATGAAAAAGCTTCATTTCCAATGAGCCTGGCATAATCTTCCCAAATATAAAATGGGATAAACGGTAGGGTCTGACCCTCAAAATGATCCAAAAAAGTTTTGAATTCACCCGGTTCGATACGCTCAGATTGTAAAAACCTGTTTGTAATACTCCAATCAGTAGTTGCTTCCAAATCATCATCCCAACCAGAACCCAGTACAAGCCCGCTCGCCCAAAGAGGAATGTCACTATGATTATGTACTGCCAAACTGAGTTCTGAACAATGAATATCGCCGCCAATCTCAAATTGTGGGAGTGTAATCGTCTGATCAATTTCTTTTTCTTCCGGAGGTGTTTTGTCCCCATTTTTCAGGGCGGTTTTTACAAACACCTTTAATGCTATGGCATCAAAATCAATTTCTGAATATGGATTACGATGATTCAGGATACGATGATAATGCGCCCATTGGTTCAATCTATGCGCAAGGCTATATGCAGTTCGTCCCCAATCATTTGGATCTATTTTTTGAGAGATGATCGATTTTACAGGCTGATCACTGAGTCCATCAAAATCATCTTTTTTAACAATCACTATTTGAGCATCATGCTTGCAAATAAAATGTGTCGCATCAGCCGGATCAACGGAAAATCTGAATTCCTTTGATTTCGAGTTAGAAAGAAATGCAACCATACCATCATTGAATTTGGTTTCCTTCCATTCAACCGGTGCAAAACAATAACGACTTTCTGTTTCTTTTTTTAACAGGCAAGGGTGCATTTGCGTTGGGTCGAGGTCCCATGCATTTCCAATCCTTGATTTTTGAACCATCGATTCGAGGACTGGAAATTTGTCTTTCTTTTTCTCGATTATTGCAAAGTCATTTTCTGTGACTCCATCGACCTGCCCTGCGTTAAGACACCATCCGAGTTTTCTATCCTGGAATAGATAGTAGCTGGTTGTTGGGGCTTGCCATGCACCATCCAAAAAGAGTCGATGTTTATCCAATGGATCGAGGCCTACGGTTTGCAATTCGGGTGTTTGAAAAGACACAAATTGTCCGGCCCTCAATCTGACTTCGTTCATGAGCTGTGCATAACTCATTTTGTGATTTTCTCTTGTCAGTGATTCAAACAAAAAGTGCGTAAATACGCTTTTTGATATTCCATCAAACTCCATTTCTTTGGCACTTTCCTCGGATGCACAAGCAGCTAAATGGATGTGCCCGGCTGGTGCGATACTATAGCGCACTCCGTCAGCGGTTTCATGTTGTTGATAATGTTCATGACCCAGAAATCGCTCAAATGCTCTGAGGTTTGGATTTTCTTCGGTCATCTTATTTTTTACATAAACACTCCTCGAATTGCCACCTGCGTGACAACAATCCATGATGAGGGTTACACCTGTTTTTTGCTTTCCAAATGTCTGTTTTAGAAGAAAAGCAAGCTCTTTATCAGCCAGGTCTTCTCCATTTTTCGTCCTGCTATCCTGGCAAACCAGGCTTTCGGTTAGATCACTGGATTGATTCAAAAAATAGGGTGCCTTTATTCGAGAGCCATGACCGGAGTAATAAAAAAGGCAGATATCATCAGGCCTGAGATGGTCAAAAATTTTAAATCCATTAATCACATCAGCCCGTTTTGCATTTTTATCAAGCAGGGCATTTGAAATCAATGGAATCTTTGATCGTTTTGAAGCGGCTTCCACAATTTCCTGCATCAATGCGACATCACCCGGAGGAGCGATAAGGCGGTGACTTTTATCAGGATAGGCACCTATCCCAACAAAGTAAGCTATGATTGCTCTTGTATTCCTGGCCATTTACTCAAACTCTGAATCGCTTAATGGAATTTGTTCAATGAAGTCCTTTGGGGGCTCCTGCTCGTCGAGTCCTTTTGTAGCCAGTTTTCCGGAAGAAAACCAGTTCTTTTTAACCCCGGAAGCCCGGTATAGTGGATTCACCCCTTTTTGCGCTACGATTTTAAATTGCATATTCTTGTCTACAGAAGTTTGAAAATCAAGAGTTGCATCAGCAATATGGAGATCGCCAGCAGAAACATCAGCATTTGCTTTTAATTCAAATTTACTTGATTGATCAACTGAAATCAGAATGGTCGCACCATCTGTTTGCATGAGCTCAGAAATGAACACCCATTCTTTTTTCCATTCATCATTTTCCATCAGTTTGAAGATCTCTTTTTCGATATCGTGCATATTAGACAGGATGGATGTCCTGGCATTTTTTGCAGCGAAAAGAATCGCGTGCTGTTTTGAAAATGAAATTGAAAAGCCAGCATCTAATTCAGAAAGAGCCATCTCGGCAACTGGGACTTCGCCAGATAGCTTTTTCTGAATGTCGACACCACCCTCAGATATATACTGGATATCTGAGCCCGTGTTCGCTTTCCTGATTTTGATTGGAATGTCCAATGAATCCAACGTTGTACGATGAGAAAACACTCCCTTCTCTAAAACACCAACATCACCCAATAGAAGTGGTTTGCCGGGCTCCCAGGTAGGTCGGTAACCAAATTTTTGATTGAGTTCTTTCAGATATTTTATCATGGCTTTAGGCGTTGGTGACCATTAACTTTTTACATGTAGATTAAAGAAATCTTTTAAATATGTGGAAGCGTTAGGCGATTTTTGAATGACTGATTTCAACTTCTTCAATTTGGTTTTCGTTAAATTGCCCAACACGCCATTTGGGTCATCCAAATCCCAGTCTCCCATCTCCAAAAGCTCTGGTTCTTGATACATCAATTGTGCAAGTTCAAGTACAAACATGTCTACATTTTGAGGTTCCGCAGGAGCTCCTTTTGCTTTCGTTTTGAAAAAGACATTGAACAACTCACGAATACCTGTGAATGATGCGCTTGCCCGCTTACTGAGTTTCAATTTTGATTTTGGAGCCTGCACACTCAGCGCGTCAAAGACCTGGATGACACCATTGCCCAGGTATTTTTCGTACTTATCAATTTTTTTAGCGGTACTAAAAAGTGCATATCTCGCTGCTTCCACCTGGCGCCAGGTACCGCTGTAACCATTTTCATCCAACCATGCACGATTGTGCACAATCCAAAGCGCTACAGCAGCTGCAACTTGTGGGGTTGCAGATGAGGTTCCTCCCCCAGTCATCGTAAAAGGCTTTTTCTCATTCGTAGTGCCCCATGCTACATTTGGCGTATACGCTGCAATTGCAGTATTCATTTTGGAGGCCGGGCCAAAGTTACCTTGCATCCATTCACCTCCTTCAGATTTTGGTCTTGGCCAGTCATTGGCACCAAACACATACGGTTGATGATTGGCTGCTACTCCACAAGCTGCAATAACTCTGTCGTATCTCGATGGATAGATCAATGATTTGGGCAATGCTTTCTTCGCGGATTTGATCCAGCTATTTCCAGCTGCCGTGACGACAGTAACGCCGGCTTCATAGGCTTTATTGATGATGCGAGCCCAGGCTTTACTCGGAAGCCCTGCCATCGACATGGTGACTACTTCACAACCCGTATCAATGGCATACTGGATCGCTTTGACAAATGCATCAGATTTGATTAATGCGACTGTATCATTGATCCTGATGGGCACTACTTCAGCGAAAGGTATCCCACCAAAATAGCCTTCGAATTTTCCGTCCGAATCTTCTTTTGAAAGTTTTCCCCCGGCCAAAAATGCCAGCGTTGCATTTCCATGACCATCCTGTTCGGCCATTGTGCCTTTTGAAAAATCAATCCCGGGATTCGTATCTTCTTCTCCTTTCAAAAAGCTTTTGCCAAGCTTCCACATCAGTTTTTCAGGCCTTGATGGATGACCCAGTTGATAACCGGTATCGATATGCGCTACCCTGATTTTTTTTGATCCCTTTTGCGCCCAAACAAAATCACGGGCTTTTGCCATTTGGGAATATTGTTCACCCAAATGCCAGGCAAATTCGTGCTCAAAGTCTTTTGGGAAAGGCCAGTTTACAAGGTACTTGCCTTTTTTCGCTTTAAACGATTTGACTTCGGCTTCGTTTTTGTCATAGATTTCAGAATCCACAGCAGGTTCGATAAAATCAGGAACCTGTCCCTTTTCAGCCAGATGATCATATAATTGATGTGCTGCATCCCACGGCGAAGCGGATGCTTCTTTCGCTACACCCACCTCAGTTGTATTGGCAAGAAAAGATTTTTTCCTGGCAATCGATGCACCCGATTTTTTCAAGGCAGCTTTTGTGTTTTTAGCGGCTCCCGCAGATTTCGATCTTTTGAATTCGACGAATAAAGTTTGTTTTTCCATAGGTTTTAAATCGTAAATGGTTTGCTTCTGGTAAATTTGGCCATCTTAGGTCCCATCGGAAAATAGTTTGGCGTACCCATGGGGATCATTTCATGGACTTCTTTATGGAATGCTTTGTGACTGCCCTTAAAACTTCCCTTCTTCCACACTTTTAACAAGTACTCTGTAAAGAGACTGTTTTTACTTCCGTCGTATGCGACTTCATCATCCTGACATGCGGAGATCATAATAACTGATGCAGCGATTTTATCAGCCGCGTTTTTCAATTTTCTTGATTTCCCTGTTTTTAAGTAAAATTCCCTGTTCTTTTCAAAAGTCTTGATCAATACATCTGTTGGAACCACTTTCTTTTTACGCCTGGGATATCTGTCTTTCACTTTCTTCTCAGCGATATCTTTCAGAGAAGTTCCGCTATGACAACAATCGATCATGGCGACAATCCGGACCCCAGGTTTAAATTTTGTCAAACACCAAAAAATCTCGTCATCGAGTAACTGGCCATCATACAGGCACCATGTTTCATCAAGACGGTCAAATTCTTCCTTATTCATATCTTTTACCTGCCCGCCATGTCCACTATAGCTGAGAAAGAATAAATCACCGGGTTGAAGTTCTTTCGCAAATTCAAGCATTTTATCTATTACAGCATCTCTCTTTGCTCGTGCTGACAGAAATCTGACGGACTTGGCGAATCCTGCATCTTTTGCGAGTGCCTGCATGGATTTTGCATCTGCTTCCGGAGCCCTCAGTTCTCCGTCCCATCCTCCATAATGTTGTTTACTGACCCGGTTCACACCGATATGCAGGGAATAGCCTTTTGGAGCAGCTTCTGCTTCAGGAGCACTTTTAGTTGTTTTTGTTTTTTTTCTTGTTGCCATTTGATTTTGATTTATTTGGTAAATGAAGAATTATACTTCCATAAAAGGGAGTTTAAGCATTTGATTTGTTTTTGGGCCGAGCGTATACAGATTAGGGCTTTGAAAAGCATGCAGATGTTTATGGATTTTTTTGTGCAGAGATCGATAGGTGTGCTGATTGTCCACCTCAAAAAGAATAGCACTTGTAAAACGTCCATTGTGTAAGTCTTCAATGGCTCTCTGATTATCCTGGCAAGCACTCATCAAACAGATGGAAGCCTGCATCTTTCCACCCCTCTGGTCAATCATTGCCTGTTGTCTTTTTTCAAAATCCGTTCGGTGTTTTTTAAAAAGTTTCTCACGCAGTGATTCCGATACATGTCTAAAACGTTGTTCACGCGAGTTCAGAAAGTCTTCAAGAAAGGCCCAGCTTTCATGTATCCATTCATGGATGGCGGTACCTGAATGGCAGCTGTCCAGGATAACAACGACACGTACATCTTTTTCAAATTTTGTCAATGCATTATATAGCTCTGTATCGATCAATTGGGTGTCATACAAACACCATGTCTCGTCGAGGTCATCATGTTCATCAGCATCATTTCCAGGATTGAATACAGGTATTTGGCTTCCGTGACCTGAATAAGAAATAAACACCAAATCACCGGCTTTAGCTTGCCGGGCATAATCATTGATTTGGCCGATCACATTCGCATATGTGGCTTCATGATCAAAGAGTTTTTCGATTTGTTGAAACTGCGAATGAGCTGCAAGCTGTGCCATTTTATCTGCGTCATTCAAACAAGCCCGCAATGGTTTCAGGTTCGATCCGTAGTGGTCAGTGGCTGGCTGATTGACAGCAATATGCAAGCTATATCCGTTGGCCATTTAGAAGTGCTTTTTCACAAATTCAAAGCCATTCTGAAAGCTAAGCCGATGTACTTTTTCTCCCAGGTTTTCTTCAAAATATTGGGAGCCCGGGTATTGCTTTTTTGCTTTTTCAATCATACTCGGAAGGGTTTTCATTAGTCCAGTGATCAAATTTGGATACTCTCCTGCATTCTGACAGCAGTTCAATGGATTGATCATTCCGTCAAAGTCAGAACCGAAGCAAATATGATTCCATGCATTTTTGCCTCCAATTCGAACAATGTGCAGAATCACATTAGACAGATAACGAAGGTGTTTTTTTACGTTGAAAGCCTTTTCTTCAGGTGGTTCAATGAGTGTGGATTCTTTCAGTTTTATCGTCAATGGTTGTGTATTGACTACATGCCTGAATTCATGAATTGAGAAGTACTCACCTTTAAGTTTTCCATGCCCCTGGATGCGTTGATCCAAATTTAAACCAAGCAATCCACCTGAGTCGATGATCATTTTTATTTCTTCATCATACAAATTGATTGACCATGGATTAAATCTTGTATCACCAATACCCTTCAGTGCTTTATATTTCACTTCAACGAATTCCTGGTCGATCGTACAGGCTCCGTTAATATGTTTATGAATGTCCTTCCAACTCATCCCCGTCACGCTGGCATGAGAAGCAAGCAGAGGAATTTTCTTTCCTTTTACATATTCATAATATTGTTTTCGAGCAAGGAGGGACATGTGTTTGATATCAATAATAATCCGTTGCCCTTTCGATTTGTTGAGCGCAAGTTTGATTATTTTAAATCCATCATCTGTAATGCCATTTCCATTTGGTTTGAATTCATCATTGCCTTTAAACATTTTTGAGCCAAAAGCATGGTTGGCAAAATCAGCCTGTGCCAGGTGAGTCAGGTTCAGTGAGAAGAATCGATATTTCTTATTCTCTTTGAGTTTCAACAGATTTTCTTCAAAGGACCTTTTGCCTAACAGTGCGTGCGCACCTTCGATGGAAAAAACAATATTGACTTTGCCGGCTTCAAACTCACTCATTTTTTTGAGCACCTTAAACTCTTTCTTCCTGGGCGCTTTATCAATCATTTTCAATTCTTCCCAGATCATGTCAAAGTAGTCTTTGGCCATGATGTCGTTTAACTTGTCCTTATCAAATGGGTCAAGGACAGACCCAAGTAGCTGGATCAGGATGCGGGTTGAAAAAGCACGTTCGATTGGAAAAAGAGCGACAACGGCAAGTTCAATATTTCCTTTCTGCATATGACTCATTGAGCCCTGTGATTTCAGAAAACTGACGCCAGGTAGTTCTTCCCAAATATGGTTTTTACCATTAGACAAATATGGCTTGAATGTTGGATGAATGTGAGCATCAAAGATTGGCATACTACACAATATTTTGAGGTTAAAAATAGTAGTGTTTCGAAGTATGTGACTTCTGTCTATTAATGTACGGAAAAATAAATTTGTAACCGAAAAATTAGATTATTACTCAGGTTCTGCAACAACGAATTCAATAAAATTGATGTATCAATATTATTTTGAGCAGTGATTTTTCTTTCAAAAAGAATGGTATCATGAGTGAGCAGGATAAAAAAAGCCCCGGATATGCTCCAGGGCTTTTTATCTGATCAATCCAGCGCCGAGTGTATCATTTCGAACGCCTGGGTTTCAAATGGTCATTAATTTAGAACTTAACTTCCAATTCATAGAAGTCAGCATTGTTGTCCATTGTTTCGTTTACTGAACTTACTTTTACAAGGAAGTAAATGTCATCTTTCTTAACAAGCAACAAATCATCCACACTGACAACATCAGTTTCAGTGATCACATCTCCGGTGTCAAATGCGGCCTGGATAACTTCTTTTGTTGTAGTGGTTTCATAACTAAACCCTTCAGGAGCACCTGCACCCGGAATTCGAAGTTCTGCATTTTGGCCAGGACCGATTTTTTTGATCCAGTTAGTGGCCATCGGAAGATCAAGATCTATTCCTTTATCAATAAGATGTGCATCCGGACTGTTTGATCCAACAGATGCACCGGTCACCAAATTCACTCCTCCCTGCCCAGCAGGACCTCCGGCATTTAATAACAGGACAGTTTTAATACTATCGACTAAAGTCCCAGCAGAAATATCAATCGACACCCGCATCGTTTCTCCATCTTCATCAGCTATTTCAAAAGCATAGGAACCTAAACCCGAGGCATGTGCCCGTACAAACATGTCGAAGTTAAAAGTATCCCGATCAGTACCGGTAAGAATGATCGGGTTTTCAGCAGGTTGCGATCCATTTATTTCCAATCGATCGACGCTGACAGCCTGGTCATCCTGGAAAACAGTGAATGAGTTCATTTGAGATGATCCGGCATCTCCGAGGAGTTTTACCCGGAAAAGCTGGTTTCCTGGTACCATTGCATCCATCCAGAAATAAGGTGCTTCTTCAACAAATGCTAAAGTTGCTGCAACTTTTTCAGTAGTTACATTAAAAGATATCTGATCTGTCAGGTTATTTGCATCTGCTACGGCAAAAGCATATGTTTTTGTGGTATTGGCATCTGTATGGGCGATGATCGTTATATCGAAAGTAAACCCGGTTCTTTGTGTGCCGATAAGCAAAATGGCTGATGAGCCCGGTTGCCCACCGTTGATTGAAATACGAGATACATCAATTGAGCCACCGTCTTCGGTGATCGTTAAGCTATTGAGTTCACCATCACCGGATGTTGCAGAAATCTGTATCGTAAAAGCTTCCCCAGGAGCAAGGGTGAGATCACTTCCACCTGCTGTAAATCCGATATCAGGTCCAAGTGGTTGTACGACTGGGTCTTCTTCACATGATTGCATCATCAGTAAAGCAAACATAAAAGGGAGTACATAAAGAATTCTTTTCATTTCATGAATTTTTTTTATTAGCGAAAAATCTATTTAAAGAAAGGTTTTTTGGAGGAGTGCAAAGATGATAAAAATAGTGATTTGTTTTTTTGAATCTAGTTTGACACTGTTATTAAGGACTTAAATTATTATGGGTCCTATTCGGAAAACAATTTGCTTCCTTTTTTCTTTTAGGGAACAAATCTTCATCACATTTGGGGTATGCTATGTTCTGATGTTAGAACAATGAAATAACGTTGTTTGTCGACCTCGATGTATGCCTCAAGCCACTTTTATTAATTTTACGGGGTAAACCCTGATCTTTACGTTATTAAGGAAAATATTATAGATGCAAAGTAAAATTCTGGATACCGACCAAAAAGCACTGGAGTTTAATTTAAACGAAAGCCTTTATGGCACTTTTGCAGAAATCGGAGCTGGACAGGAGGTAGCAAGAATCTTTTTCAAGGTGGGCGCAGCCGCAGGTACGATTGCAAAAACAATGTCAGCCTACGATAAGATATATTCAGATGAAATATATGGTGTCGAACCGAGTGGAAGATATGTTTGTGAGTCCAGGCTCTATAAAATGCTGGATCATGAATATGGATTATTGGAGGAGCGCTTGAAAGAACACCGGCCAAATTCAAATTTTTTCGTTTTCGCCGATACAGTTGCAGCGATCAATTATCACAAAACAATACCGGGCAATGGGTGGCTTGGCGTTCGATTTCAATTGTCGCCAACATCAAGGCCAAATGATCTGGTGATCCATGTAAAAATGTTGGACAGAGACAACCAGCAACAACAGTCTGCGATAGGTGTTCTCGGAGTTAACCTGTTGTATGCTTGTCATGAATATGCGGATGATCCGGATGCATTGGTCAAATCACTTATTGACGGACTCCATGGCAGAGTTGTGATCGATATGATCAGGTTGTCCGGACCTGACTTTACGCATGTAGATAATCGATATCTGAGTTTGTTACTGGTCCAGCATGGATTGACGGAGGTTGCCATTTTCGGACCGGATGGTCAAAGTATGCATGGTTCAGAATTTTTGTATAGAAAAGCGCTGATGGTGGTCAGAGGAAATTTCCGGCCGCCAACCCTTGTTAGTCTCGATGCGATCAAATCGAGTTTCCAGCAGTTTAAGGATGAAGAAGATATTGATGCCGATCGTGCATATGTGATGACCGAACTGACATTGGAAAATCTCATTATCAATGGTGAGATTACACAAAAAGATTTTCTGGACAGAGCTGATCTTTTAAATGCACTTGGGCAAACAGTCATTATTTCAAATTGTAGCAATCATCAAAAATTGATCAATTATCTCGCAGAATATAAAATCACAAAACTTGGCCTGGTCATTGGTGTGCCGGAGTTGCTCCAGATTGTCAATGAAAAGTTTTACCAAAACCGGGATGGAAGATTATTGACTGCGTTTGGTGAGCTCTTTACACAGAACATTCAAATTTTTGCATATCCTGCACTTCAGGAAGGAAGCAATCAACTTTTGACAGGTTCGAATCTTCCTGTACCAGAGGGCATCAGGTTCTTATATAAATATTTAATCGAAAGCGAACATATTGTCGAGGTCAAAGATTTCAACCAGGATCTTTTGCACATTTTCCCGCAAAAAGTATTGGAAATGATCCAGGCAGGAGAAGATGGATGGCAAAAGATGCTTCCAGCCAAACTTGCAGATCTCGTAATCCAAAAACAGATGTTCGGTTATCCAAATCGAAAGATCGAAGTAGAAGTATGAAACGCATAAAGTATTTTGTGTTTAGCTTGTTCATCTTTTCTGCAAGTTCTTGCCAGCAGGATCATGCTGATAAAGAATCAAAGCAAATGGATGTTCCTTCATCTGGTGATCAATCCGAAAATCTTTCTGGAGAAGATATACAGGAAAAATCAATCAGTCCGGTTTTTGATCTCACCTACATCATGGGCAAGTTTGATCCTTCGACACATCCTGATTTTGATAGTATTGACCTGAAATACGCTGACAGGAGGGGCATGTTTTTAAGGAAAGATGCATATGCTGATTTTAAAAGGATGTACGATGCTGCTCAGAAAGAAGGAATCAGCCTACAAATCCGTTCTGCTGCCAGAAATTTTGATTATCAAAAAGGAATCTGGGAACGCAAATGGACTGGTGAAACAAAAATCGAAAGTGGTAAAGATGCCTCAGTTGCATATCCAAACCCTCTCGATCGGGCAAAACAAATCTTGTTATATAGTTCAATGCCTGGTACGAGCCGCCACCATTGGGGGACAGACATAGATCTCAATAGTTTTGATAATGATTGGTTTCGTGAAGGGGAAGGCTTGAAAGTCTATACCTGGATGCAGAAACATGCAAATGAATTTGGTTTTTGTCAGCCGTATACCGACAAAACACAATATGAGCGAACCGGCTACGAAGAAGAGCGCTGGCATTGGTCCTATATGCCTATCTCTGAACCGCTCACAGTGCAAGCCAAAAAGCTGCTCAAAAATGAGATGATCTCTGGCTTTTCGGGCTCAGAGGTAGCCCCGACGGTTAATATGGTAGACAATTATGTATTAGGCATTCACCCTGATTGTCTAAACAAACGATCTATTTGGGAATAAATATTTGATGAGTCGCTCAAATAAGGAAAAAGGGAGCCAGACATTAAATTCTAATCTCACTCAATTCACATCGTTAAATAATTTACGTTTTCTTGACTTTTAAACTGAAAAACCATATTTTAGCTAAACCGGTTTGGCTAAAATGGATTTGAGCATGCAATTCCACAATCAGTTACTCTGAAATGAAAAAGATTTCCATTCAAGATATCGCTACAGCGCTAGGCATTTCAAAAAGCACTGTATCTCTTGTACTGAATGGAAGGGGTGATGAAAAAAGAATCAAAAAAGAGACCCAGGAGAAAATCATTGAATATGCCCGCTCCGTAAACTATTCGCCAAATGCACTTGCTCGCGGATTGAGCCGCGGAAAAAGTGAAACAATTGGGCTA
>Ga0316201_10002525_pt1 | contig 13058 bp, 10 predicted proteins | sample CS6wburrow_MG_FD_204516 | JGI IMG/M metagenome (GOLD analysis project Ga0316201, IMG submission 204516) | Coastal sediment microbial communities from Delaware Bay, Delaware, United States - CS-6 worm burrow | ecosystem: Environmental > Aquatic > Marine > Coastal > Sediment | place: USA... | reverse complement strand
GAAAACAGCAACAACCAGTCATGGACAGGAATTTGTCAGTAATAACAGCAATAAATTATTAATAGCCTAGACTTGGATAGTCCCAGTCATAGCAGTGCCAGCCACACAAAATCGTATGCGCCTTGAAGAATCGGATATCGCAAGCAGCCCCCTAAGCAGCCTCGACGCCAGGCCTGTCGAAGATGAGATACTGGAATCGCTGTCCAAACTGCGACTCGAAATCTTTCGCATCGAAACCACGACCGGGCCTTCGAAGCGCACTGTCTGCATACGAGAGGAGATCAAGAGACTGGAGATTCAACTGGCTACCTGCAAGGAGCAGGCAAAACAACAGCCAGCTGTAGCGCCTCAGGACAAACCCTGAAGATGCGCTCGCAATAACCCTATAGTCGCCCCATCGTATCGGTAACACGGTTATTCCATTTCCAGGCGAGGAAATTTTTCCCGCTAGCTGACGCTTACCAGTGGTTTTCCGGTTTTTGCAACCGGCCAGGCGGCAGCGCTTCGATTGAGTGGACGCCGCCGCCGAATAAGAATTGATTCGACTAATCTCTATAGCTGATTTACTTGCCCGGTATATTCGACGGAATCCTTCGCGGGACGCGGCCAAAAGCCGTCAATTATGGCGTGATTCTTTTCAAGCGCAGGACGAATTTCATGGAATACGCGCTCGTATTGATACCAGGGAACCCACGGCATCATGTGGTGGATCAGATGATAATTCTGTCCCTGGGTAAGCAAGTTACCTCCGGGCCACAGGGAGCAGCGAGTATCATGGTAACGTCCCGTGATGGTGTGCGGGTGGTGAGGAATCCAGGTGAAAAACACCAGCATTAGAGCATATCCGATGAAAAAGGGGATGAACCAGAGAATCAGTAGTTCGTAGCCAAAGCCAAAACCCACAATCGTCAGAACAATCGCGATATATAGAATAAAGCTGATCATCGAAAAGTATCGTTGTGATCGAGTAAGTCCATAATTTTTACATTGCCTGTACTGCTCGAGGGGATTGAATTGACCGAGAATCGCTAACGGTATCTTCCAGAACGCGACCACTCCGAACGAGCCCCTGGCGTATATATCCGGGTCGTCATCCGTATTGCACCTGGTATGGTGAACAATGTGGGAAGCGCGATGCGGGTATATCAGTAGCCATAGCGGCATGGCAGCCAGGAAAGCGGCTGTCATGTTAAGCCATTTCCAATTCGATTTTTTGCTGGCGATATTGTTATGCACGCCTTCGTGCACAACGGTATAAGTACCATAAAAAATAAACCCGTTGACCAAAGCAGCTAACCACATGGGAGCTTTTCCGCTCAGGGCTAAAAAAGTGGAAGCGGCTAGACCTGAATACACACCCGCCAGTAGTAACAGCGTCAGCACGGCAATTTCCGGCCGATGCCGATTGGCTGCTTCGATCTCTTGTTTGATTGAAAATTCAGTCATGGCATGTCGTGGGAGCCTGTCCCAGGGTGCCGATAAAGATAAGATTTAGGCGACTGAAAAAACACTCTTGACTCAATGAAATACTATTTCTTGGCTTAATCTAATTCATTGATGCGCCGAAAATCTTGACATAAATCAGTATCGCAATAGAAGTGGACCCACCGCGTAACTATCCCGGTCCCAGTCCTTTTGAAAAGGAGGGTTCACAAATCTCGTTGATGGCTCAGTTTCGGCAGCCTGTTTTTTCATGGCAAGAACCCGTTTTTACCATCGCGGACAATTGAGATTGGTGGCCAGGCTGCAGGATTCAGCCAACAGTGAAAACCTGGCTGATTGTGATTTCCCGAGAAGAATTGCTCCAAGGAATTCGAGAGGAGTAAGTCGGTTTTCGGTAAATAGGTATACTGTCCCTCAAGCTTCCACTCGACTGTGCTTGTTCGTTAACTAGCACCGCCATTACTAATCGAGCGTGGCGACAATTTTCCGGATTTCCTCCGGCGTGTGTTCACCCGCGAGCGGCGTTCCGGGCATCAGATATTTCCCCATCTCGAGATCGCCAATCACGATAGCCTCATAACCGATGTCGCGTATCAGGTTTGAAGCGACTTCGATGGCTTCTGCATCATCACTTGCGATCGGCATACCGATGCGCCCAGGATCTTGGTGCGCCGTGCTCATCCGTGCGGCACCGATGGCATTGAAGGCGCGGACGATACGCGCACCAGGGACCAATTCCGCCGAGGCGAGACCAGCGCCTTTCTCCCGCGCCCAGGTCGCGATCTCACCGTCGCGCCAGACGAACGGGTTGCAGGTATCGATTACAATCTTGCCTTTGATCAGCGCCTCTAGATCTTTACCGACTTCGGGCAGTGCACCGTAAGGCACTGAGATCATCACCACTTCACCAAAGGCGGCGGCTTCCCTCGGCGTTCCAGCATGTGCATTGACCCCGAGTTTGGCGGCGAGCGCTTTATCATGCTCGATGTGGCGCGAGGAAAACATGACTTCGTGGCCGGCTTTCACCCACACGCTACCGATCCCACCGCCGACTCTGCCCGAGCCGACGATGCCAATCTTAATTTTATCCGCATTTGCAGCGCGCGCCCTGAGTGGCAGTCCCTCGAGCATCAATACCGCAGAGGCGATCCCGGCAACCTGTAAAAATCGGCGGCGGCTTTGTCTTGTAATGGCTTTCGCTTTCATGGCGGTTCTCCTTAGACTGCGGTTGGCCTATTAGGGGGCAGTATACCGATCTACTCCAATCTGGTTTACTTTCCGATGTTTTTTGAAAAAGCTTATCGCAGAAATTCACAATCGGCGAGGGTCCGAGTTGGGTGGTGGGTTCAACTGATCGACGCAACACTTTATCTTTATCTCAAAAGATGGGGTGTAGAAAATGATGTATAGAGGTCGAATTTATTACAACGCGGAACAGAAAGCAGAGATGTGGGATCGCTGGCAACGCGGAGAATCGCTCAGCTTTATGGGGTCAAGCTTTATGGGGTCAGACCTTACAATTTACGCCCTTGGATAAATTAGAGGGTATACGGGGTCAGGCCTTACATTTCACACCCGCTTCAAACTAAAACGTCAAATGTAAGGCCTGACCCCGTACCGTTGACCCCGTACCGTATAAGGCCTGACCCCGTACCGCGTACCGCGTGCCGAGGAAATTGTCGAAAAGGTAAAATCGGTAATCCGGACCGAGTAAAATGCGCCACCGCCAATCGGCGGGTACAACTTGGCTGGCGTTCAGTATCTTTTAAACCAAAGACAAAGTGTTGCGTCGATCAGTTGAACCCACCGCCAACAACGGACGCTCGCAGTCATCAGATTTAGGCACTAAATACTATCCGGACCTGCCGGCTTGCGTGGCCGGAATGTAATGCAGCACTTGCTGGTAACCCTTTGTCCATTGATAGTCTTCGATAGAAACCGCGAAGAGTTTGCAGCTTTCATCTTCCAGTAATACCTGCAGCGCCGGGTTCCTTTTTAACATGAGTTCGCGCACCTCGGCCTGCGCGCTCCCGGCTAGCAGTTCGGCGCGGCCCAACGCAATCAGCGACAAGCCATTAACGTGGTCTGCCGCGCTGCCACTGCGATTGTCCCAGAGAATACTCACGCTGGGATTGGTAATCATATTCCTGTATTTCCTCGTATCCATGTAAGTCGCGAGGTAAATCCGGGATAAATCCTCCGCATAGGCAAAGGCCATCATGTGCTGGCACGGCTGGTCGCCCTGTAAGGTTGCCAGAACACACTGAATCTGCTGATCGAGAATGGTGGAAACTTCTCGTTTTAAGTCATCTTCCTGCATTTCTATTTGCGCCTGCGTGTAAGTTGTTTATTTGCGTAACGTCTCCACCCGGCAGGCAGTATAGAAGTTGCATTTTCAAATGGCCATCGACGATAGAACAACGACGCAAAATCGAGGCAGGCCCTTGATTTGTATATTCGTAAGCGGGGAATCCAGAATCAAAGGCCTGACCCCATAGTTCCATCTGTTTATCACGCTGCTAGCCGACTTTCCTGAAATCGGTCCATTGTCCGGTGGAACAGATCCGGTCTGAATATAATCCCTGGCCGTCAGTTTCAATTCTGATCCGGCGATAATGTAGAACCGGATCCCGACAGCGCCGAGGCCTGGGGCTGTCAGGCCTGAAACTGATGACCGGTAGTATCCATCTTTATAATGGCAGGCGAACGACCGCTGGATAGACTAAGAATCGTCAAGCGTTGAAAGTACCCAATAGGTTGTCGGTTCAGTCTTTATCTGCCTTTGGTATAGACAGCTTGAGAATGAGCACGATCCATGGCGTACCGTGCAACAGTAGATCGAAGATATCGATCGGCTTGACGAGATCCCCGGCCACCAGCATCTGAAGTTTCTCCCAGAGATGCGGCGGCGTGAAGGGCGCCAGTCCCAGCGTTAAGCAGAGCACCAGCAACAGGGACAACGGGATTTTGTTAAGCAGTTTGCGCATAAAGATGGTTCCAATGATAAAAAAGTGGCGCCGCCCGTGGCTGTTGGTAAGGCAGAATCATAGCGAATGCAGGTAGTCGACCACCTGGTCGCGCTCGGACAGCACCAGGAACAGGCCCAGGTCACCCGCCTGCATGTGCTCCAGCGCGTAACGCACACCGGCGAGCGGCGAGTCGGCGATATGGATCTGGCTTTGCGCCAGTCCCTGTTCGAGGCAGGCGCGCCGCATGATCGCGCTGACCTCGCCCGGTTCGCGGCCGCGCAGGTAGGACTCGAGCTCGGTAATCACGACCCGGTCGGGATCGATCGCGCAAATGCCGTCGGCAATGGCCGCGATCTCGGCATCAGAGCGATCGCCGGCCGATCCAAACAGCGCCCACTTGCGGCGCGCGGGCATGCGGCGCGCGGTATCCACCACGGCCGCGACGCCGTGCGCATTGTGCGCGAAATCGACGATCACCCGGCCCGAGTTTTCGAGATCGAAAATATTCATCCGTCCCGGGTTGTCGCTTTCGTCGCTGTGAAAGCGCTGGAGTCCATCGCTGATCTCGGCGTCGGTAAAACCCATCGCGCTGGCCACGCCGACCGCACCCAGTGCATTTTGCACGTTGTGTCGCGCGGCGCCGTTCAGGGTCATCGGAATCGCGTCGATCGCGCAGATGCGGATCGGTTTATTGCCGTCGAAGCGCAGGATCTCGCCGGACTCGGCAAAGCAACAAGGCCCCTGCCGGGCGATCTGTCGCTGTATGACCGGGTTTGCCGGGTCCAGACTGAACCAGCAGAGGTTGTGCTGCGGCTGGTCGGCGAGGTAATCGACCATTCCGGCATCGTCGGCGTTGACCACCAGCACGCCGTTCTCGACGAGGCCCTTGCCGACCGCGAACTTGGTGGCGGTTAGCGCCGCCAGCGTATTGACCCCGTATTGACCGAGGTGATCGTTGGCAACGTTGGTGACCAGCGCCGCACGCGCGCGCTGCACCGCCAGACCGCGCCGCAGGATACCGCCGCGCGCCACCTCGAGAAACGCGACCTCGAGTCGAGGGTCACGCAACAGCAGGCGGGCGCCGCCGGGGCCGGAATAGTCACCCCGATCGAGAATTTCATCGCCGACGCGCACGAAATCGGTCGAGGTGATACCGGAAACCCGTTGTGCCGCCCGTGCAATGGCATCGAGCAGGCGCACGCTGGTCGATTTACCGTTGGTGCCGGTAACCAGCGCCACCGGGATGTCGTGCACCTGGGCCCAGTCGATCTGCGCTGGCGCCGGAATCTGGTCGGTCTTGAAACTGCTGCTGCCGTTGCCATGGCCAATGAACACGATGTCATCGTCGACCAGGAAATCGACACCATGCGCTGCGGCTGCCTGCTGCAGGGCAACCAGGGCATCGTTTTTTTCCGCCCGCATTTCCTCGACGATCGCCACGATAAAACCGTCTTCGGATTCGGGCGCCACCCCGAGCAATTCGCTGGCGCAAAAATACCAGGCGGTTTCGAGCACGCTGACCGCGCTGTATAACTGGTCCACGGGCGCCGCCAGCAACAGGTTGAAACCGTTTTCGAAACGTCGATGAGTTAGCGTCGGGGCGGGCCATTGCACTTTCTCGAGCACGGCGTTGACCTGTCGATACCAGCAATCCAGCAGCCTGTTCGGATTCTCGTCCTCGAACAGGACATCGAGAATTGCGCCCGTATGGTTCCACACCAGCGAGGGGCCGGTCAGCCGCCGGCAACTGTCGACCACCAGACGGCTGGATTCGAGTTCAGGAATATCCATGGCCTGCCGGAGCGCCTGGTTAGCGCCTAGTCGGCGTCCTCGTCGTGACTCGCCAGGCGCACACCTCGCTCATCGATGATGAGTTCCTCGTCCTGATCGAGCACGAAGCGTTTCGCCCGTTCCGGCACGTAAACCTTGGTGCCGGGGATCGTTTCCTTGGTCTCCGCCTTATCGCTGTTGAGGTTGATAATCTGCTTCCAGCTACGCGCCAGGTCGTCGGCCGTGATCACCAGCAGGTCGCCCTCTTCCGCGGCGTTGAGCGCATGGTCGATCGCGGCTTCCTCGTCAGGGATCACGGTAATACGGCTGTCGTCGACACCGAGCTCCATCAGGTACTGACGCGCCAGCTGCGGCACCTCGTCATCGCCGCGCCCGCGGCGATTGGTGTCGGCCTTGCAAACGAAATCGGTAAATTCCGGCAAGCAGGCCTGTACCGAATCACGGATATCCTCGTCGCGCCGGTCACCCGGCACGGAGAACACGATCGTGCGCCGTCCCGCCGGGTCGAGCCGCTCGGCCAGCTCGGCCATGGCGCGGAAGCTGGCCGGGTTGTGCGCGTAATCGAGAATGACCTTGAATGGATGCTCGTTATAGATGTTGGTGCGTCCGGGGCTCTGGAAGAAAGACGTATCGAAGGTGCGCAGGCCGTTGCGGATTTCGTCCAGGTCCTTGCCGAAGCTGAAGGCCATGGCCGCGGCGAACATCGCGTTTTGCACGTTGTGCATGGCCTTGCCCTCGATGGTCGCCGGGATCAGGTGGGTCCATAACAACGGGATATGCGCGCCGTTGTCGTAGATGGTGATCATGTCACCGTTGATGCCCTGTTCGAGCACCACTGCGCGGCCGTTGGCGCGGATATGTTCGCGCACCAGCCCGTGGGTCGGGTCCATCGTGACATAACAAAGGTGCTTTGCCCGGGTATGGTCGGCCATTTTGAGGCACAGCTTGTCGTCCGCGTTCAATACCGCCGTGTCATTGGCCACGCGTACCACGGTTTCCTTGACCTGGGCCAACTGCTCGAGGGTCTCGATACCACCGAGGCCCATGTGGTCGGCGCTGATGTTGATACAGGCGCCGACATCGCACTCACGGTATCCGAGCCCGGCGCGCAGGATGCCGCCGCGCGCAGTTTCGAGCACGGCGAAATCGATGGTCGGATCGCGCAGGACGATTTGTGCCGATTGCGGTCCGGTCATGTCGCCCTTGACGGTGATGCGGCCATCGACGTAGATACCGCCGGTCGAGGTCATGCCGACCACGTGGCCGCTGGACTTCATGATATGCGCCAGCATGCGCGTGGTCGTGGTTTTACCATTGGTACCGGTGATCGCCGCCACCGGAATCCGGCTCGGCGTCCCCGGCGGGTAAAGCATATCGAGCACCTTGCCGGAGACGTCGCGCGGCTCGCCTTCGCTCGGCGCCACGTGCATGCGAAAGCCGGGGCCCGCGTTGACCTCGACAATTGCGCCGCCGATATCCTTGTAGGAATGGGTAATGTCGTCGGTAATAAAATCGACGCCGCCGATGTCGAGCCCGATGGCGCGCACCGCGCGTACCGCCATTTCGCGATTATCCGGGTGCACGACGTCGGTCAGATCGATGGCCGTGCCGCCGGTGGACAGGTTCGCGGTGGATCGCAGAAAAAACATTTCGTCCTTTTTCAGAACAGTATTTTCGTCGTAACCCGCATCCTGCATCAGTCGCCTCGCCTGGCCGTCGAGTTCGAGCCGGGTCAACACCTTTTCATGCCCGATGCCGCGGCGCGGGTCCGAATTGACCACCTCGACCAGCTGCTCGATGGTCGACTTGCCGTCGCCGACCACGTGCCCGGGCACCCGTTTGGCGACCGCGACCAGCTCGTTGTTGACCACCAGCATGCGGTGGTCATAGCCGCTGACGAAACTCTCGGCAATCACGAAGCGCGACCTGCCCTGCTCACGGGCGATATGGAAAGCCTCGCGCACCTCCTCGTCGGTGGTCAGGTTGATGCTGATGCCGCGTCCGTGGTTGGCGTCCAGCGGCTTGATCACCACCGGGTAACCCATGCGGTTGACGGCACTAACCGCCTCGTCCTCGCTGCTGAACATGGTCTGTTTCGGCACCGGCAGGCCCATGTCGCGCAGGATTCTGTGGGTGCCTTCCTTGTCGCTCGCGAGCGAGGTCGCGATGGTGCCGGTATCGCTGGTGACAGTCGCCTGGATGCGCTTCTGATACTTGCCGTGGCCAAACTGCACCAGGCTGTAATCGTTCAGCCGCAGCCACGGTATATTGCGCGCTTCCGCGGCGTCGACCAGCGACTGGGTACTGGGACCGAACTCGCGGCGCTGCGTGCGGCGCACGAAATCCTCGAGTTCCGAGGCAAAATCGAAACTCGGATCGAGATTGTAGTCGACCTGCTGCTGTAAGTGTTCCGGCAGTAAATGCATCAGCAGCTTCAGCGCCAGGTGCCCCGCTTCGAGACCGGCGTCGCGCTGCTTGTAGGCGTATATCATGTTGTACATGCCGGGCTCGCCGGTGGTTCTGGTTTTGCCAAAGGAGACGTTGGAGCCGGCCATATTCTGAATCTCGAGCGCGACGTGTTCCATGATATGCCCCATCCAGGTGCCTTCGTCCTCGGTCAGGCGGCGGATAAAACCGCCCGGTTCGCGGTAGGAGCAACCGTGCTCGGCGAGGCTGGGTAATGCCTGCTGCAGGCCATCGGTGAATTCCTTGCCGCACTTGACCGAGGGCCAATTCACCAGCACACCGATGTCGAGCACCATGCGGATCACCGGGAAGTTGGCGTAAATACTGGGGCCTACGTAGACATTGGTGGCGGTAATTTTCATCGGCTTTATCTCTTTTTCGGCGGATAGGGTTTGCGCTCGTGAATGTCGAAGCTGCAGCCCTTCGACAGGATATGCAGTTTCAGATCGAGCAGGCTCAGGGATTCGTTCTTCCTGGCACGGTCCATCGATGAGTAACTCAAATGCTCCGGATCGATAATGGTCACGTTACCGCTGCCCTCGACCTCGAACACGCGGTTGGGCGCAATGAAGATCGCGGTATCTTCGTCGATACCGACGCCGAGCAGGAACGGGTTATAGGAAACCGCGGTCAACAGCCGGCCGAGGCGATCTCGCTGGCTGAAATGCTGATCGATGATCAGCGCGTTGGTGAGGCCAAGCCCGGGGGCGAGATTGACGCCATCGGCGCGCGCCGACAGTCCCATCGACCCGCCGGCGATCATATGCTCGGGCATGATGGCGGCGCCCGCGGAAGTACCTGCAACGTGCACCCCGGCGGCATTCGCGCGCCTTATTTTTTGCGCTACCAGGGTACCGCCGAGGATGGTCGACAGTCGCAGCTGGTTACCGCCGGTTATGAAAATGCCGGTGGCGCTATCCAGGTGCTCGATGTACTCGGGCCGGTCGGCATCGGCGCGCTCGGCAATCGGCAGGGAGATCGCGCTCGCGACCCCGACCTTTTCGAATATTTCGATGTAGCGATCGCCGGTGTCGGCCAGGCTCGACGCGGTCGGGATGATCACGATCTTCGCCTTGCGACCGCCGCACAGCTTGACGAATCGGCGCAGTACGCGCATCGAGCCGGTGCGCTCTTCGGCGCCGCCGATAGGGATTACGTAACCGCGGAGTTGATTTTCTCGATGGGGGGATGGACTCATTTAAAACTCGTTGTTGTTATTCCTCGAACAAACCGCTGAGGACCTGCCTGCCGTGTTTGACATGCCAGCGGCCCCGCGCCATGACGCTGTCGATCCGATGATCCTGGCCTATGACCAGTAAATCGGCGTCGCAACCTTGCGCAACGCGGCCCTTGCCGGGCAGTTTCAACAGATCGGCGACATTACCGGCCATGAAAGGTAACACGGTTTCGAGCGCCAGGCCGCTATCGAGCAGGTTTTTGAAACAGTCCGCCATCGCCTGGCAACTGGCGAAACCCATTTTTACCAACTGGCCCTGGGCATCGAAATGCGGCAGGCAACCGCCGCCGTCGCTGCTGATAGTCAGTTTACCGTGATCGAAGCCGCGGTCCAGGAAACGCTGAACCGCCTCCTCGGCGGACCAGCCCTCGTCGCCCGAAGCGGCGGGAAACGCGGTCAGGTCGACGTTGCAGCCGAATCCACTCAGCTCGCAGGCCTCCTCGAACAGCGGCTTGTTGCGGTTGACGTGGGTCGGGTTGAACACGCGCGGCGGTATCTCGCTGATCTCGAGGCACTCACGAATCATCGACAGGCCGCGCTCGCCGTCGCCGAGGTGGAAATGCACGATGCCGGCCTTGCCGGTCATCAGGCCGGCGACATGCGCCTCGCTGGCGAGTCGTAAAATCTCATCACGCGTCGGCTGGCTCGAACGATGGTCGCTGATCGCGACCTCGCCGACGCCGATCACCGGTTCGAGGTTGACGATGTCGCTGCGTACCGATCCGGTCAGGGTGATCACCGGTACGTGGTAACCGCCGGTGTAGCACCAGGCCGACAGGCCCTCTTCGCGCAGGCCCATGACCTGCGACACCAGGTTTTGCGGCGTGCGCGTCAAATCGTCGGTGCCGAGCAGGCCGATCACGCTGGTGACGCCCGCGCGCGTAATCTGGCTCAACGCCAGCGGCGGCACGCGTGTCGACGGGCCGGCCTCGCCGCCGCCGCCGGCCAGGTGGGTGTGGGCGTCGATAAACCCCGGCACCAGCCGCGCGCCATCGATATCGGTGACTTCGACTTCGAGCGCATCGTCGAGCGCCGGCAGCTGGTCGCCGATCCAGGCGATCTTGCCGGCACAGACGAGCACATGCCTGATGCCGAGCGGCTCGGGTGCGAACACATTGGCGTTGCTGATCAGTTCAAACATGGGATACAGGGTTGGCATTACCGCGGCGCTGATTGAGCGCGCTATTCTAAATTAAGCGCGCCGAAAAAACCGCAAAAATGCGATTCGAAGCGGTTATATCCGGATTTCGGGAGGCAACGTGGATTTTGCCTGGCAGTTAATCCAGTGGAGTCGAAGCGACGATCGACGCTTGCGCAAGCGCGAGCAGGTCATCGAATCGGTTCGGATAATCAGACAACCGGCGGCTCATCATCGTCGTCCAGTATCTCGTCGTTGGGCGCCAGCTTATCGTGATATGCCTCGATATGGTCGGATATCTTGCCTGGTGCTTCGTAAGTGGCAACATTGAAGATCGCCTCTCCCTCGAACACCAGGGGCAGATTGGTCCTGCCAATGACAATGCCATCGTCCTGGCTAAAAATCTCGCTGTGGTTTTCGCCCAGGGGATCGTTGATATAGGCGAGCGTATCACCGACTTCCACCCTGGCCCCAATCCCAACCAGGGCACGCAATATGCCGCTTTGCGACGCGCGCACCCAGCGGCTGGTATTGGCAATCATGGTAACCGGTAGGCGTTTTTTTCGCTCTTTGAGTCGCATATCGAGCGACGCCATGACGTTGAGCACACCCCTGACGCCGGCCCGGATCGCAACCTCGTTAAAACGCAGCGCCTCGCCCGCCTCGTAGACAATCATCGGAATATCTTTTTGATAGGCGGCCGCCCTGAACGAATTATCGAGCAGGCTGGAATCGAGAATTACCGGTACGCCAAACGCGCGCGCCATGCTTTCGATCACGCTCTCTTCGGTTAGCTTGGCACGGATTTGCGGCAGGTTTTCGCGATTGACCGCGCCGCTGTGCAAATCGATGATATGGGTACAGTGCGGAATAATTTGCGTCATCAACACGTTAGCCAGGCGTGACGCCATCGAACCGGTCTCGGAGCCCGGGAACGATCGGTTCAGATCGCGTCGATCAGGCAGGTAGCGGGACTTCGAAACGAAACCGTAAACATTGACCACCGGAATCGCGATCAACGTCCCTCGAATTCGCTGGATGAATTTATAAGCCATCAGGCGGCGAATGATCTCGACGCCGGTAAGCTCATCTCCGTGAATCGCGGCCGTTACCAGCAGCACCGGTCCGGGCTTTCGTCCGTGCACCACGTGCACCGGCATGTTGACGCTGCTATGCGTGTAAAAACTCGGCAACGGTATATCGATCGATTGCCGGCTGCCAGGCTTGATGCTGAACCCGGCAATCTCGATCGCAGGTCGGGAACTAGCCTTTGCCACGGGTTCTGGTTCTTCCGGGTTGCAATTTTTCCAGGTTGGCGATCATCATGCTGGCGACATCCTTGCCGGTAGCACCCTCGATGCCTTCGAGCCCGGGGCTGGAATTGACTTCCATGACCACGGGCCCATGATTGGATCGCAGCAGGTCGACGCCCGCCACGTTCAGGCCCATGATACTGGCGGCCCGGACGGCGGTAGAACGTTCTTCTGGTGTTATTTTGATCAGGCTGGAGGAGCCGCCCCGATGCAGATTCGAACGAAATTCGCCCGGTGCGCCCTGGCGTTTCATCGCGGCGACCACCTTGCCATCGATAACGAAGCAGCGCAGGTCAGAGCCGCCGGCCTCCTTGATGAATTCCTGGATCAGGATATCAGCCTTGACGCCCATGAAACCCTCGATAACGCTCTCGGCCGCCTTTTGCGTTTCGGCCAGCACCACGCCGATCCCCTGGGTGCCCTGTAACAGCTTGATCACCAGCGGCGCGCCGCCCACCATCTTGATCACGTCCTGAATATCGTCAGGCTTGCTGGCATAGCCGGTCAGCGGCATGCCGATTCCCTTGCGCGATAGTAATTGCAGCGATCGCAACTTGTCCCTGGAGCGCGTAATCGCCACTGACTCGTTGAGCGACACGACCCCCATCATTTCGAACTGGCGCAAGACCGCGGCGCCGTAGTGCGTTACCGAGGCGCCGATACGCGGGATAACCGCGTCGAAACCTTCCAGCTGCTTTCCC
>Ga0316201_10002524_pt1 | contig 13060 bp, 11 predicted proteins | sample CS6wburrow_MG_FD_204516 | JGI IMG/M metagenome (GOLD analysis project Ga0316201, IMG submission 204516) | Coastal sediment microbial communities from Delaware Bay, Delaware, United States - CS-6 worm burrow | ecosystem: Environmental > Aquatic > Marine > Coastal > Sediment | place: USA... | reverse complement strand
CGCTCAAGGAGAGTACCGAGGTGCTATTACCTGCTTGAATAACCCCCTTGTGAGAAATCCGGGTTAGCAGTACTCAATTGCATAAAAGCGATGCGGCAAGGTATATCGGGGAACTGACCGAGGCACCGCGACGTGAGGCCAGGTTACAGGCGCGTATCGATACCATGGAGTCTGTGCAGGACGAGGAACTCGCCAAACTGTCGGTGCAGGATCTGGAAGCAGAACTGCTCCAGACCCAGAGCGCCACGCGTGATGCAAGGTTGGCACGGGACATCCTGACCAGGCAACTGGCGGCGAGGGAGAGTAAGAGAGATTCTATACGCGAACGTCTGGATGAAATCGCCACTCGTCTGGAGGCTATGACGACATAGGGCGGGGTTGTCGACCCTGCGGGCACGCCGTCGTTCGCCGAGGCAAGCCAATGGCTGGTGCGAGCGGAACAGGCGTCATTGCGGGAGGAGCGGCTGGCGCTGTCCGCGCAACTTCACAGCCAGCCTGTTCGTTACAACGCCATGACCGTAGAGCGTGCGCAACTGCCTACCTGAATACCGCTCTCAGCGATGCGGGGCTGAATCCGGTGAGGGTGTCGCAAGCGGAGCGCGAAGTTCTGCTCGAGATTTTGCTTGCAAGGCGCGAGCTGCTGCGCAGTACCATCTCGATCGAGTCCGATGTCATCGATATGCTGAGCGAGCTTCAGGCAAATTACGAGGAGCATTCGCAAACAATTGCCGAGTACAAGCGCTTCCTCGACCCGCTTGTACTTTGGGAACCCAGCGGCTCACGCTTATGGAAAACCGACTTCAAGCACATACCCGAGGAAATGGCGGTTCTATTGCAAGCAGCGACAGGAGTCGAAGTTGCTTTCCAGGCTCGCTTTTTCGGTCTCATATCTCTGGCGCTGATCCTGCTGTTATTCCATTCCCGACTGCACGATTACCAGCACCGCCAGAATGAACTAATACCGCGACCGCGCGAGGCATCCATCTACTTTACCGCGCTGGCACTGGTCGCCACTGCTCTGCGCGCGCTGCCACCAGCGCTGATGGTGGCGGCACTGGCTTCACTGTTCTCCGCGGACAAAGACATACTCTCGGTAGCATTGACTGTTGTTTTGTATAGCGTCGCTGCCTGGCTATTTACTGCGAAGCTCCTCGGCATACTATGCGAACAGGACGGGGTAGCGCGTAAACATTTTCAATGGAACGCACAACTATGTGATCGATTGAAGAGTGAAGCCCAGTGGTTTTTACGCTGGTTGCTGCCCGGCCTCGCTGTGGCTGCGGTCCTGTATCGCCTGTATGGCACTGCAACACTAATGGGTCGCCTGGCGATGTTGGCCACTACCCTCTGGATTGCTATACATATTGCGCGCGCGCTCATCCGCGCAGTAAAGGCCAACGGCAGGAAAATACTGTCGACCTTCAACGGCCGCTTTCAACTCATACTGGCACTCTTTTTCTTTGCCGCGTCTATCGGCGTTGTGTTCGGATTGCGCGTGTCAGTGATTTTCGTGATCAACGAGGTTCTGGATACACTCCAGGCTGGTATTGCGCTGGCAATCGGCTACAGTTTTTTGCTGCACTGGCTAAAAGTTGAGCGCCGTCACCTGCGCTTTGAGGAACTGCTACAGGCGCAGGAGGCTCGATCAGAGCAGCCGCTGCCAGAGCTGGGAGTCATCGAGGAAGACAAGGAGAACCTTGCCGAACTCGGCGAGGAAACCAGGGAGTTACTGAATGCGGCGACTATCGTTGTCGCCCTGTCGGTACTGTATTACCTTTGGGCTCCTATTCTGCCCGTGTTTGATGCTATGTCTGCGGTTACTCTATGGACGTCCACAGTAATGGTAGAAGGTGTGGCCACCGTCAGCCGTATAACCCTGGAGATAGTTGTCTTTGTCGTCCTGATGCTAGGCATTACGGTATACGCTTCTCGCAAACTGCCGGCGTTGGTGGAACTGGTATTGCGTTCTCGCACAGACGTTTCCGCTGGCACGCGTTATACCACCAGCACCCTGTTGAACTATGTCATTCTTGGCGCCGGCATACTGATTGCACTTTCCAAGCTAGGACTTGACTGGTCGAAGATGCAATGGCTGGTGGCGGCGCTGGGTGTCGGTATCGGTTTCGGCTTACAGGAAATCGTTGCCAATTTTATTTGTGGGCTGATTATCCTGTTTGAACGACCGATCACGGTCGGTGACATTATCACCGTGGGTGACCAGGAAGGCGTCGTAACCCGGATTCGCATCCGGGCAACCACTATACGCGACTGGGATAACAAGGAACTGCTGATACCCAACAAGGAAATCATCACTGGAAGACTGCTTAACTGGTCACTAACCGATACCCGGCTTCGGCTCACAGTGCCGGTGGGTGTTGCCTACGGTAGCGATGCTGCACTGGCGCTCAAGATCCTGGCTGAAACGGTTGCCGACGACAAGCGCATCCTGGCAGATCCTGCGCCGTCTATTATTTTCAGCGATTTTGGCGAGAGTTCCCTGAACATGGTCTGCCGCTTCTATATTGATAATGTCGGTAACATGTGGCCCGTGAAGACAGAGCTACACCTGGAAATCTATCGACGTTTCGAAGAAGCCGGCATCGTTATCTCGTTCCCACAGCGCGACGTGCACCTGGACAGCGAGAAGCCATTGCGCATATCTATCGACCCGGGCCCACAGCCCAGCACGTAGCAGCGCAAAAGCCGCGCTTATGAATAGTCCAGGATCATTCTGCACGCCGTGCGGGACGTGGATCGAGAGCGTCAGCAAGGAGTGTGTGTAGAGATTAGGAACGGTAACTCCACCTGGGCTCGACTGCGAGGTGCAACCTGTGTTTTACCGATGACGAAACGCTCCGGCACCCGATCAGCCTTGACCTCTGGTTTTGGATCGATCCTTACTGTCGGCCAGCTCAGCTACCCTCTTTTCAATGTGACTGATAATTATATCCGAGACATCCTTGCCGCTCGCTTTTTCGATGCCTTCAAGCCCGGGGGAGGAATTCACTTCCATAACAACCGGACCGTGATTAGAGCGCAGAAGGTCTACACCACAAACGTCCAGCCCCATGGTTTTTGCCGCTCTGACAGCGGTGGAGCGCTCCTCGGGATTCAGCCGCACCAGCGTTGCACTACCGCCCCGATGCAGGTTGGACCGGAACTCACCCTCAGGTCCCTGGCGCTTCATCGTGGCCACCACTTTGCCGCCAACCACGAAACATCGCAAATCAGAACCACCGGCTTCTTTGATGAACTCCTGCACCATGATGTTGGCTTTAAGGCCCATGAACGCCTGAATTACACTTTCGGCTGCCGACTTGGTCTCTGCAAGCACCACGCCTATACCCTGAGTACCCTCCAACAGCTTGATGACCAGCGGTGCTCCACCCACGGTACTGAGCAAATCGTCTATATCGTCGGGATTGTGGGCAAATCCGGTCACCGGCAGCCCGATACCCTTGCGGGCGAGCAGTTGCATTGAGCGCAATTTGTCCCGGGAACGGGTGATAGCCACCGATTCGTTCAAAGAGAATACATTCATCATCTCGAATTGACGCACCACGGCCGTGCCGTAAAAAGTGACCGATGCGCCAATTCTGGGTATTACCGCATCGAAGTCGGACAATATTTCACCCCGGTAGTGAATCGTTGGCCGGTGGGAGGTGATGTTCATGTAGCAACGCAACACATCCACAACCTGGACCGTATGTCCACGCTTCTCTGCCGCCTCCACCAACCGCTTTGTCGAATAAAGGTTCTTGTTACGTGAAAGAATGGCAATTTTCATGTTGATTTCCCCGGAGGTATTCAATAGACAGGATAAAATTCAATGCTAATAATAATAGACAGTAAATATTAAATGTCAATTATATTGAACGATATAGATATAATTTAGACACATACGTTACAAAAAACGTCTTATCGCTCGAGCATTTTAAGAAAACTTAAAACCTGCCTTTCAAGTCTTTTGAAGAGCTGTAATTCATCTGCCTTGACCTTAGGGCGTTAATCAATCGGCCCTTTGCTACCCGACTTTGAACCTCTGAAGGCTTGACCGGCGGCAGTGTGTCGTTTGCCGACGATCAGCAGGTCTTGTACTTATCCCGTAACAAACTAGAGTTGACTGTCAAGGATTAAAAAAAGCTCGTCTTCCAATGATGGAGTATGCAAATGTATTCGATTCCCCAGAAGAGAGATTTTCAGCCCCTATCACGTAAACTTCTTGATGTGGGCCGGTTAGTTGCCGCTTTGATAGGTATAGCGATAGCGGTCTTTTTCTTTTTTCCGCCTGTATAGCCATCCCATGTTTCAAACGGCAGATGGTTTCGTCATTTCAAATCGCAGATGGCATTAAAAAACCCCAGTAGCTGTCCATGCTACCAGGGTCATGTCGCTGGGCTTGGTTGGCAAAGGTGCCCGGTCCGTGGACTCTTCCACGTGAAGAGTGAATTCTGTCCCTGTACTTTCTAGCGACGATTACAGCCTACAACCGTTGTGGAAAACTAAGCGTAGGCTGATGGCTCTGTCTTTTGTAGGAAAAATCTGAAAACCTGGTCGGGAAAACCCTAGTATTGCTATTTTTTTATACTAGGGTCGCACCCAAACCCCGTGGCACCCCCATAAAAAACCCGGCGCTGTGGCCGGGTTAAATTGTACGTAGGAGTTTCACAGAGCGGCAGTTGGGGTGGAATTTCACAACCATCGATCCGTGCTGAGTCTAGCGGCACAGTTCCAAAAAACTGATGCACAAAAAACCCCGCCAGGGCGAACCATAGCGGGGTGGGTTGAGGGCCTACGGCAAGTTATGCGGCTGTCTTGCTGCGACGCCGATGGTAGCCGACAACGGCAGCACGATGGTCAAGTTGAGAGTTTGGAACCGGTCGAACTCATCTTTGCAATCTGCAGTCTAGATTCGATCTCTCCTCATTCTCCGGTTGAAGCCGGGGGATCTGCGGATCCCTGATTTGAGACTTCAAATGGCAGCTGGCGACAAGAGTGCCGGGTCTATCCCAACTCAGCCGCCGCCCTAATGGTTGCGCTGTTGATGGCGGGGATATACTCGGGTTTTGGCTTGACCCTTCGAGTGAACTTCTTAATCATCCCTTCCAGATTCGGTCGCTTCTCGGCGGGACTCTCTCCATCACCGATGCCGCCACCGAACTCCACGAATGTATCGATGCCGTCATCCAGCGCGGTTTGCAGGCAGCCGATCCAGTTGACCGGATGAAAAAGCTGAAAGAAGAGGCGCGATTTGATGGTTGCGGCGTCGTTCTCGTGGAAACCGCCGGTGTAGTTTGAAAGCACCTTGAGCGAAGACTCGGCGATCTCCGCCTGGTCCAGCGCTTCACGGAAACGGCGCGCCGCTTCCACCATATAGTAGGTATGGAAGGCGCCTTCCGTTTTCAGCCTGACCGCCCGCTTCCTGGGCATTACCTCAGCCATTTCCGCGGCCAGTGCATCCAGGTCGGCAGCCGCGCCGCCCACCACTGTCTGATCGGGCAGGTTGAGCCCGGCAATGGCGCAGAAATGCTTGTCCGACAGCGGGCGCGCGGTCTCAAGATCTACCGTCAATGCGGCCATCTCGCCCTCTCCATAGGTTCCCATCAGCTCACCGCGCTTTGCAACCAGGCGCAGCGCATCGGCGAAGGTAAGCGCCCCCGCAGTGACCAGCGCGCTGTACTCGCCCAGGCTGTGGCCGGCGGCGGCCATCGGTTGCAGCGGCATGTCAGCCAATTCACGATACACGCTGAGACAGGCGATCTGGTGGGTCAGCAGTACCGGCTGGGTATAGCGTGTGAGGTTGATCTGCTGATCGGGATCTTCAAACGAAAGTTTCGCCATATCGTATCCGAGCAGGTCACTGGCCTCTTCATAAATTCGGCGGGCAGCATCGAAATCGCTGTTTAGATCGCTGCCGATACCCGGGTATTGGGATCCCTGGCCGGGAAACATGAAGATTACGCGTTTTTCGCTATCGGACATGGCTTTTCTCTCGGTTGAAAATATCAGCCGGGAGCATAGACATTTACCCGTTCCAGGACAAGAGATGCGGCCCATCCGGTTGTTCCGGTGAGCGACAGTGAGTAGAGTCGAAGTAACAGTAAGGATCACAATGCCTATGAATGAAATAACGCTGGATAGATTCCGCAAACTGCTGCTGCAAAGGCGCGATGAACTGACCGATGTCGAAGATAGTGCGCAACTGGCAGCACAGACGGTGGTTCTGGATCAGACCCGGGTAGGCCGACTCTCGCGCATGGATGCTTTGCAGCAACAGGCCATGTTGCGCGAAAGCAACCGGCGGCGTGAACTGGCGCTGCAGCGTATCGTTGGCGCTTTGAGCCGCATCAATGACAGGGAGTACGGTTACTGCGTAAACTGCGACAACGAGATTGCGTCAAATCGGCTTGAGATCGATCCCGCAGCAACACTCTGTATCGATTGTGCCAACCGTTTGGAGACAAACCGGTCGCGCTAATTTCAGGAGCTAGAATGAGCATAAGATTAATGGTACTACCCGCCGGCGAGCCGGGCGGAATCCGGCTTGTGAGCATACCCGAGGACAGGGAAGAGCAAGAGGCTTTTCGCCACGTGACCGGTATTATTTCTGAAGTGGAGGAGAGTGATCGGGATTACGCCTGGGAAGATATTGAGGACGCACTGGAGGAGCACGGCTACCGCGTACTGGATTTCGTATTGGGGCCCAGCCTGGATTGACTTGACGCTCCCGGGCAGTGCGTTCCTTGACAGCGTTTTCCGCATTGCGTTTCTCTTCCGTCGTTTTGAGAATTCTCCGCTAGCTCTCCATTCTGTTATTTCCTTACTATTCTTATCTGGAAGAAGCGCGGTTTTTGGTCAAGAATTTAACCGGAAACGGTTAATAATGGAGAGGTGAGGCCATGTGGTTTACCCGTAACAAGATTGAAATGCCCTCTAGCGAGGAGGCGCTTCCCGGCCGGGCAGCGCAAATGCCGCTGAAAGGCTGCCACTATGTCAACGGCAACCCTTTGCAGCCGCCCTTTCCCGAGGGCATGCAACTGGCGATGTTCGGCATGGGCTGTTTCTGGGGAGCGGAACGCCGATTCTGGGAGGCGGATGGGGTGCACAGCACCGCGGTTGGATACGCCGGCGGGTTCACCCCCAATCCGACCTACGAGGAGGTTTGCACCGGCATGACCGGGCACAATGAAGTGGTCCGGGTGGTGTTCGACCCTGAGATCATAAGTTACCAGACGTTGTTGAAGATCTTCTGGGAATCTCACGATCCCACTCAGGGCATGCGCCAGGGAAACGACTCAGGCACCCAATACCGCTCCGGCATCTATGCCGCTGACGCGTCGCAACTCGAGATAGCGCAAGCATCGAAACAGCGTTACCAGGAGGCGTTGCAAGCGCGTGGCAAAGCGGCAATAAGCACCGAGATTATCGAAGCAGCGGAGTTCTACTACGCGGAACTCTACCATCAGCAATATCTGGCCAAGAACCCGGGCGGCTATTGCGGGTTGGGTGGTACCGGTGTGGCCTGTCCGCAATAGCGCAGTGTTGCTTTGCTACTCGTGCAGACCGCACTCCCGCTTCAATCCGAAGAAGCGGGTCTCCTGCTCGCTCATTCCGGGCGCCAGCGGCCTGCTGGTGTGCACGTCCCCGACCGAAACGTAGCCTTTTTCCCATAGCGGGTGATAAGGCAGGTCGTGCTGTTTCAGGTAACGATGAACGTCGCGATTACTCCAATCGATAACCGGATGCAGCTTGAAGCGTCCGTCCTGGATGCGCAGCACCGGCAACCCTGAGCGGCTGTCCGACTGCTGGCGCCGCAGCCCTGCGAACCAGGTGCCCGTCTCCAGTTCGCCGAGGGCCCGCCGCATGGGCTCTATCTTGTTGATCCGGTTATAGCGCGTTATACCCTCCACTCCCTGCTCCCACAGACGGCCGTAGCGCGCCTCCTGCCAGGCCGCAGACTCCCTGGACCGGTAGATGTGAAGATTCAGCGACAAGCGCTCGCGCAACGCATCTATAAAGCCATAGGTCTCGGCAAACAGGTAGCCGGTATCGATCGTCACTATCGGGATATCCGGCACCTCACTAGTCAGCAAATGGAGCATCAGCGCACCCTGAATACCGAAACTCGAGGTGAGGACCAGGCGCCCGGGCAGGTGTTGCAGCGCCCAGTGGACACGCTCCTGCGCGGACAGTGCATTCAACCGTGCATTGGCCTCCGCCAGAGCGGTTTCCTCACCGCGCAACAGCGACTCGATAAAAGTGGTGTCAGGCATGCAACTCCTCCCCCGGATTGACCACTGCCGGCACCAGGCCGGCGCGTAGCGTAAAATCTCCAAAGCGCTCCCGCTCGTGGCGCTCTTCGGCGTAACGTTTGAACAGCCTGTCCAGCTCCTGCAGAATCTCCACCTGTTTGAGATTCTCGCGGTAGAGCCGGTTCAGGCGCAGCCCCCGGCCGTCGCCCCCCAGCATCAGGTTGTAACTTCCGGGTCCCTTTCCAATCAGGCCCACTTCGGCCACGAAGGGGCGGGCGCAGCCGTTGGGGCAGCCGGTCATGCGCACCACAGTGCCCAGATCGCTCATTCCGTGTGCGCCAGCCAACTGCTCGATTTCGGTCATGAATTCGGGGAAACAGCGCTCAGCTTCCGCCATAGCCTGCGGACAGGTCGGCAGCGCGACACAGGCGATGCTGTTGCGCCGAATGCTGCTCTGTTCCTGCAACAGCCCGTGACCCCGGGCGAGCGCCTCTATGTTGCCCTTCTGCTCCTCGGGTACGCCGGCGATGATCAGATTCTGACTCGGGGTGATGCGGAAATCTCCCTGATGCAGCGCGGCGATTTTTCGCAGACCGGTCATCAATGGCGCAGCGGGCAGATCGGCTATTCGGCCGTTCTCGATATAGAGAGTGAGGTGCCACATGCCGTCACCGCCCCGGACCCATCCGTATCTGTCGCCCTGATCCTGAAAACTCACCTGGCGCGGCGCTTCGAAGTTGAAAGCAGCGCGTTGTTCCACCTGGCGGCGGAATTTCTGTGCCCCCATACTCTCGATGGTGTATTTGAGCCGTGCGTGGCGGCGGCTGGCGCGGTTACCGTAATCGCGCTGAATGGCCACCACGGCCTCGGCAACGGCGATCGCCTGCTGAGGCTTGATAAAGCCTAGCTCGTCGGCCAGGCGGGGAAAGGTGCTGGGATCGCCATGCGTGGTGCCCATGCCACCACCGGCCAGCACGTTGAATCCCAGCAGTTGGCCCTGCTCCGTGATCGCAACGAATCCGAGATCATTGGTGTAGACGTCCACGTCGTTGTGGGGCGGGATCGCTATTGCTGTCTTGAATTTGCGCGGGAGATAAGTCTCGCCATAGAGGGGCTCGCTCTCACCTCCCTCTACCTGCTCGCCGTCGAGCCAGATTTCGTGATAGGCGCGTGTCCTGGGGAGCAGCGCCTCGCTGATGTTCCGCGCCCACCGGTAGACTTCGGCGTGCAACTCCGATTGCAGCGGATTCGAGTTGCACAGAACATTCCGGTTGACGTCGCCGCAGCCGCCGATGGAGTCGATCATCGCCCGGTTGATCTGCTGAATCAGCGGCTTGAGATTGCGCTTCAGAATGCCGTGGTACTGGAAAGTCTGACGGGTGGTCAGGCGGATGCTGCCATTGCCAAGGCGCTGCGCCACCGAGTCGATGACCTGCCACTGGTGCGCCGCGCAGACGCCGCCCGGCAAGCGCGCACGCAGCATGAAGCTGTAGTAGGGTTCCAGGAGTTTCTCCTGCCGCTGCTGGCGCAGATCGCGGTCGTCCTGTTCGTAGAATCCATGGAACTTGCTGAGCTGAGCATCTGCCGGGTCCAGTGCACCGGTTAGCTCATCGGCCATGCTCTCTCGCAAAGTGCCGCGCAGATAATTGCTGCTGCCTTTGATTATTTCGTTTTCGTGAACTTTTGCATCCATCAGTAGATATCCCTTAAGTAGCGCCCTTCTGCGCGCAGATTTTCGACATATTCGGCCGCGGCATCCGCATCGAGTGCACCCTGGGTTTGTGCCACCATCGCCAGCGCTTCGCGCACCCCGCTCTCCATGGACGAACCGCCGCAGACATAGACTCGGGCGCCCTCCTGCAGCCAGCGGTAGAGCTCAGCCCCCTGGTCGAGCAGGCGATCCTGAACATAGGCGCGGGCGCTGCCGTCTCGTGAGAAAGCCAGGTTTGTGCGCTTTAGGAGACCGGCCCTGCGCTGTGCCAGCCACTCGGTCTGGTAGAGAAAGTCACGGTGAAAATGGCGGTTGCCGAAAATAAGCCAGTTATCTCCAGCATCGCCCTGGACCGCACGCTGCTGTAGAAAACCCCGGTAGGGGGCGATACCGGTTCCCGCACCGATCATGATGATGGGGGTATCCCCATCGCCGGGCAGGCGAAAATTGTGGTTCTCCGCTACATAGACATCCAGTGGCGCGCCCTCTTCGATCCGCTCTCCGAGAAACCCCGACGCGCCCCCCAGGTGATTGCGGCCGTGGGCCTCGCAGTAAACTACCGATACCGTCAGGTGGACCTCATCCTCAAATTCGGCCTGACTGGACGCAATCGAGTAGAGACGCGGCTGCAGCGGATGCAGCAGTTTCGCCAGCGTGCCGGCGCCGGGGCGGGCGGGATACTCCGACAGCAGATCGACAAACTGCCGGCCGGCGCAGTAATTTCGCAGCGCCTTGCTGTCATTGGCGAGCTGCTGCAAGGGTTCGGCATTACAGATTTTCGCCCAGCGAACGGCGACCGAAGGGTGCAGCTGAGTCAGTTCGAGCTTGCTGCCCAGCGCTTCTGCCAGCGGCAGATCCTGCGCCTCCAGAGTAACCTGAGCATCGCCTTCGAGTCCGGTGCTGCGCAGAATATCCTCGACCAAGGCGGGATCGTTGCGGAACCAGACGCCAAGCGCATCGCCGGGAGCGTAACTGATCACCGCCGGGTCGATCTCCAGCGCGATGTGACGCACGTCCGCGATGGCATCAGATGTTGTGATGCGGCGGTTCTCCAGCAGCGTGGCGCGATACGGGTTGTTGCGGTCGTGGCGTCTGCTGTGGCGCGCCTGCCTCAATGCAACCACTTTATTCGGATCGGACGGCACCAGTTCGTCGATCCTGGTCAGCACATCGGGCATCCAGTTTTTACTGGCGGATTGAAAATCCAGATCGGCATCCACCCGCGGCAGCATGCGGCTGGCGCCCAGCGCCTCCAGGCGTTGATCGAAATCCCGGGCGGTTTTGCAGAAGTGTTCGTAGCTGGAGTCGCCCAGGCCGAATACCGCGTATCTGAGCCCCTTCAACTGCGGTGCCCGTTTGCCGTTCAGAAACCGGTACAGCGCCTGCGCGCTCTCCGGAGGCTCCCCCTCGCCGTGAGTACTCACTACCAGTAATAGCATTGTCTCTTTAGCCAGTTCTCTGGGTTTGAACTCGCCAACCGAGAGCAGCCGGGTGTTGAGCCCCCTGGATCCGCTCGCTTCGGCCAACGCCTCGGCCACGGCACGGGCGTTGCCGGTCTGAGAAGCGTATAACAAGGTGATGCGGTTGTCGGCTTGGGTTTTTTGTACGGGTGACTGGCGGCTGCCGATACCCTGCAGATAGCCGCTTGCCCAATTGAGTTGCGATTCGCTCAGGCCCTGAATAGCCTGGTTCAACCGGTTCAGCTGCATTGCGCTCAGCGGACCTGGCCGGTGCTGGTCTCTGGTTTGTTGTGCCAGTGTTGAGTGCATGGCGCTCTCCTAGTCGCTGTTACCGATAATTTGTGATCGCTAGTTTGGAAACTTTCCTAAATCTTGTAAAATGATAATTAATGATTATTGATCACATATTATGATATGGAACTGAGACAACTGCGTTCACTGGAGCAGCTCGTCGAATCGGGCTTCAGCGTAACCCTGGCGGCAGAGCGGCTGCATCTGGTGCAGTCGGCGGTTTCTCAGCACCTCTCCCGCCTGGAGCGCGAACTGGGAACCGAGCTGTTTATACGTCGGGGCAAGCGACTGACCGGACTGACCGAAACCGGCGAGCAGGTGTTGCATTACGCGCGCAGAATTCTCAACGACACCGAGAATATTCTGGCAGTGGGGCGCGACCATGAAGAGGTGGCCAGCGGAGAGTTGCGTATCGGTACCACCCATACCCAGGCGCGTTATGTATTGGCGCCGGTAATCCGGGCGTTCCGGGAGATCTACCCCCTGGTGAACCTGCAGATTCATCAGGGCACACCGCAGCAACTGGTGGAGATGGCGGACAGCGGTAACGTCGATTTTTCGATCTGCACAGAGGAGCTGGGGGAGCATCCCAATCTGACCGCGCTGCACTGCTACCGCTGGAATCGCAGTCTGATCGCCCCGAAAGGGCATCCGGTACTGGAGCAGCGCCCACTGGCGCTGGACACTTTGTGCGAGTATCCGCTGATCACCTACGTCTTCGGATTTACCGGCGCAAACCACTTCAGAACCAGTTTCGCCCGCCTCGGACTCAAACCCAGGATCGTACTGAGCGCCGCCGATACCGATGTGATCAAGACTTATGTGCGCGAGGGATTCGGCATTGGCATTATCGCCAGCCTCGCCTACTCCAGCAGCGCCGACAGTGATCTTCAGATCCGCGACCTAAGCCGCCTGTTTCCCTGGGAGGTGACCCGCATCGCCTATAACAAGGAGAAGTATCTGCGGCGTTACGAACGCCGCTTTATCAAGTTGATGCAGAACATGGTGGCGGACAATGGTCTGTTGCTGCCCCGCACGGGGAGTTGATTATCACTTTCCCTTCCGGCCTTTTTTGCTTTTCCTGGCCTTTTTGCTCTCCTTGGCCTTCTTGCCCTTTCCGCCCTGTTTCTCTTTTAATGCCTTTTTGCGCTTCTTCCCCTTTCCGGCCTTGTGCTTCTTATTGCGCTGCAGCTCCTCTGCCCAATTTTCATCGGCTCTCTCGACGGCGGACGCGGGGTTCGCATCCTCATAGTCAAACCTTGGCGCCGCACCCAGTCTGCCCGAGGGTGTTTCCAACGACTGTCGGAGTACCGGATCCACCCTGGTGGACGTTTTCTGCTTGCGAA
>Ga0316201_10002523_pt1 | contig 13061 bp, 11 predicted proteins | sample CS6wburrow_MG_FD_204516 | JGI IMG/M metagenome (GOLD analysis project Ga0316201, IMG submission 204516) | Coastal sediment microbial communities from Delaware Bay, Delaware, United States - CS-6 worm burrow | ecosystem: Environmental > Aquatic > Marine > Coastal > Sediment | place: USA... | reverse complement strand
TGCCGAGATCTACGACGCCGAAGTCGACCAGCTCGGGGCGGGTGCAGAGCTGTCCGCCCAGGCCGCTGCCGCGCAGCTCCCCGGAGGCGGCGAGCTGGCGGCTGAGGCCGACGCGCACCTCGAGACGGGCGGTCTGCGCGCCGGCGGTGTAGGGCTCGAAGTGGACCGCGACGCTCATGCTCTGCCCGGCCTGCAACCCCAGGGCGCCGAGCCCGGGTTGATCAAAGCTGAACGAGGGTGAGGAGCCCGCCGCCAGCTCGAACTGCAGGATCAGGCAGCGCTCTGGGCCGACGTTGCGCAGCGTCACCTGGCCGTCGGCGCGCGCGCCGCGGTTGACGCCGCCGAAGTCGTGGACCGCGGGGTCGATCTCGAGCAGGCACTCGGGCCGGCCGGCGTCCTGCCCCTCGAGCGCGAGCGCCATGGCTGGCTCGTCAGCGTCGTCGGAGCTGATGGTGAAGACGGCGTTGTCGGTGCCGACGTTGGTCGGCAGGTAGGCGAAGGTGAGGGTCTGCTGGGCGCCCGGTGCCAGGGCGAAGGCGCCGCTGTAACCCGCCGCCAGGGTGAACTCGGCGGAGCCCGAGCTGCGCGAGATATCCGACACCTCGCAGGCCAGGCTACCGCGGTTCTGCAGGATCACGTCGCGCCGCTCCTCCACGGACTGGTAGACCGCGCCGAACAGGAGCTGGCGTGGGATCGCCTCGAGGTCGCAGGCGGCGCCGCTGCCCTCGAGGGCGACGTGGCCCTCGACGGCGGCGTTGTCGTCGGAGCCGATCAGCAGATCACCCCGGTAGTAGCGCGTCTGGGCCGGGGTGAACGAGACCTCGACGTCGAAGGTGGCGCCGACCTCGAGCTGCCTGGGCAGCGCCGGGCTGCGCTCGAGCGCGAACACGCCGTCGCCGTCGTCGGCCACCTCGATGCGGGTGACGGTGAGCGGACGCGTGCCGCAGGACTCGAAGGTGTAGCGCTCGACCCGCTGCTGCCCCACCGGCACCTCGCCAAAGGAGATCACCAGGGGCGGCCGCGGACAGATGCGCGGGCCGTCGCCGCGCGCCGAGATGGTCACCAGCACGCGCGGCTCGTCCTCGTCGTTGGAGACGATCTCGTAGGTGGCGCTGTCGCCGCCGCCGTCCGAGGGCACGTAGCGCACCTCGAAGCGGTGCTGCGCGCCGGGCGCGATCTCTCCCTCGAAGCCGCCGGTCTGCAGCCTGAAGTCGGCGCTGGACTCGACCGCGGCGTCGAGGGCGACGCGCGAGACCAGCAGCGGCTGGTCGCCGCGGTTGTGCACCACGAAGGCGCTGCTCACCTCCTGGCCGATGGCGACCACGCCCAGCTCGAGCTGCAGGGTCACGGTCTCCGGGTTGTGACAGGCGCCGTCGTCGGTGCAGACGTCGATCTCGGGAGCCGGGATGCCGGTGAGGGGGTCCTCGCACTGGCAGCGGACCAGCGCGGTGGCGAGCAGCAGGCTGGTGGCGAGCGCGCGGGGCAGGGGGCTCATGTCATTCACCTCAGCACTCAGGTCGTGCGCGTATTCTGTGCTGCGGGTGAGGGGGTTGACAATAGGGCTACAGCGGAAGACGGACGGCGAACGACGGAAGGCGGATGACAGATCACGGAGTAGTGGCTTTACACTCTCTGTAGTGTTTGAAATAATTGGTAGTACCAATGAACCAAATAACAAAACGAGTTGATAAAATAGGACAATTCAGAAGAATAAGCCCGTCGAAAGCCTCTGCGCAGGTGGCGGATTCGATTCGCCAGGCCATCATCCGCGGCCGATTCGAGGCGGGCCAGAGCCTGCCTCCCGAGCGCTCCCTGGCGAGCAGTTTTGGCGTCACCCGCAACACCGTGCGCGAGGCGCTGCGCCGGCTCGAGCAGCTGCGCCTGGTCAGCGTGCATCACGGCAGCGGGGTGCGGGTGCGCAGCTACCTGGAGAGCACCGGGATCGAGTTTCTGGTCGCCCTGCTGGCCTCGCGTGAGGCAGCCTCGTCCACGCTGATGCACGAGCTGCTGGAGGCACGCGCCTTGCTGGGAGCTGCGGTCTGCGGTCACGCCATAGAGCGGCTCGATCTCGACCAGCTCGAAGACCTGAGCGAGGCGGTCGAGGACTTCGCGGCCGAGGCAGCCATGGCCCGCCCTGATGATAGCGCGCTGAATCGCAAGGAGCTCGAGATCCACGATCAGCTGGTGCGCGCCGGCGGCAACCGCGCGCTCGTGCTGCTGTTCAACTCGCTGCGCCACATCTTCGAGCGGGTCGCGATGCGCTCTGGCGGGCATACTGCCGCACCCCACGACCAGGCCGAGCACTACCGCGAGGTGGTCGAGGCGCTGCAGGGGGGCGACCGCGCCAGTGCGCGCGAGATCATCGCCCAGGTCTTCGCGCTCGAGGACGAGGAGCAGGCCGGCGACCGCGAGCAGACTATTTAGTTGGCGAGAGAAACGGGGCGCTTCCTGTCCGACAGATCAAAGATGGTGATCCCGGCAGCTGGCGACTATCGTCCCGAGCCGACCGGGCGATCCTGAGTCCCCCAGCGAGGTGGCTGTGCGAGATAGCAGCGGCGAACATGATCAAGCGGCCGAGGCCTTGTCCCGGCGTTTCCCGAACGTCGTGTTCTACAATCCGCTCCTGACCGAGGTGCAGGATGACGTCGAGCTGGGTCCCGGGACCCGGGTCGGCTCCTTCACCCTGATTCACGCCGGCGCGCGCGTCGGCGCCAACGTGACCATCGGCTCCCACTGCAACATTCACCGCTGCCGAATCGGTGATGGGGTCTCCATCCAGACCGGCTGCCACATCACGATGGGGGTGGTGGTCGAGGATCACGCCTTCGTCGGACCAGGCGTGGTCACGCTCAACGACATGCACATGGACGGCGAGCTCACCTTCCCCAGGATCGGCCGCGGAGCCAAGGTCGGCGGGGGGAGCGTCATCCTCCCCGGGATCAGCGTCGGCGCGGCCGCGGTGGTGGGCGCCGGCAGCGTCGTGACCAGAGACGTGCTCGAGGGAGCGATCGTCGTCGGCAACCCGGCGCGCGCCCGTGCAACGGAGACGAGATGAAGAGGCTGGAGAAGCTGGTCATCAACCTGACCCCCACCGGTATGGTGCCGACCAGGGAGATGACGTCGCATGTTCCGCTGACGGTCGACGAGATCGTGGCCGACGTGGATCGCTGCGCGCGCCTGGGGGCCAACATGGTCCACCTGCACGCGCGCGACGACGAGGGCCAGCCGACCTACCGCAAGGAGATCTACGGGGCCATGATCGAGCGCATCCGGGCGGCCTGGCCAGACCTGGTGATCGGGGTCTCGCTGAGCGGGAGGAACTTCCCGGAGTACGAGAAGCGGGCCGAGCCCCTGCAGCTGGAGGGCGCGCTGCGCCCGGACACCGGCAGCCTGACCCTGAGCTCGCTCAACTTCACCAGCACCGCCAGCCTCAACAGCCCGGACACGGTGCGCCGCCTGGCCGAGGAGATGGGCGAGAAGGGCATCAAGCCCGAGCTCGAGGTCTTTGACGTCGGCATGCTGAACTTCGCCCACTACCTGATCCGCAAGGGCGCCCTGCAGCCGCCCTACTACTTCAACATTCTGCTGGGCAATCTCAGCAACGCCCAGGCCCGCGCCTCACACCTCGGCCTCATCGTCAGCGAGCTGCCTGACGACTCCGTCTGGGCCCTGGCCGGGATCGGTGACTGCCAGCTGGCCATGAACGTGCTCGGCATGACCCTGGGTGACGGCGCCCGGGTGGGGCTGGAGGACAACATCTACTTCGACGCCGGACGCAGCCGCCTGGCGTCGAACGCAGAGCTGGTCAGCAGGGTGGTCTCGATCTCTGAGCTGCTCGGCAAGCCGATCGCTTCCCACCGGGAGGTGCGCGATGCCTTGCAGATCAGCCCAGCTTCAGCCTCGTGAGCGCGCTTCGCATCGCGCTCGCCAACATCACGCTGGCCTCGCGCACCGGGACCGAGACCCACCTCAAAGATCTAGCGATCGGCCTGAAGCGTCGTGGCCACACGCCCCTGGTCTACAGCCCCAAGCTAGGTGAGATCGCCGCGGAGCTGCGCGCCGTCGGGGTCTCTGTCTTTGACCGGGCTCACGAGATCCCGGAGCCGGTCGACGTCATTCACGGCAATCATGTTCCTGTTCTGCTCAGCCTGCTGCTGCGCTTCGGCGATGCGCCAGCGGTGTCGATGTGCCACGACCGCGTTCACTGGTGCAGCGGCCCGCTGCGCCACACACGGGTACTTCGCTACATCGCGGTCGACGACAACTGCCGGGAGCGCCTGAACAGCAAACCCTGGCTCGCCGAGCATCAGGTCCAGGTGATCCTGAACTCGGTCGACCTGCAGCGCTTCCAGCCGCGGCCAGCGCTACCTGACCGGCCGCGGCGCGCGCTGCTGTTCAGTAACTACGCGCGCGAGTCGACCCATCTGCCCGCGGTCCGTCGCGCCTGCGCTCGCGCTGGCCTCGAGCTCGATGTGGTCGGTGAAGGGGTGGCCACGGCGACCTCCCGTCCAGAGCTGCTGCTGCCGCGCTACGACATCGTCTTCGCCAAGGCGCGCTGTGCGCTCGAGGCGATGGCGGTGGGCGCAGCCGTCGTGCTCTGCGACTTCAATGGTGTCGGCCCGATGGTGACGGCGCGCGAGCTGTCCGAGCTGCGTCGCCTCAACTTCGGCATGAGGACCATGCAACAACCGCTGGGCGCCGAGGCGCTCGGCGTGCAGATCGCGCGCTATGATTCAGGTGACGCCACCGAGGTTTCACGCTGGATCCGGAAGCGCGCCTCCCTCGAGCAGATGCTCGACGCCTACGAGGCGCTCTACGACGAGGTCGCCGAGGAACACCGCGCAGGCACGCGGGCGAGCGCGAGCGCGGAGGGGCTAGACGCTGCGCGCGCCATCGAGTGGCTCACCGAGATCGCGTATGAGGCGGAGGAGCTGCGCGAGCTGAGGCGGTCTCGAATCGTCCGCCTGCGTGAGCGGGTCATGGGCTCACCGCGTATCGGGCCGCTCGCCGCCAGGATCGGGCGCTGGACGCAGTGGCCGCGAAACCGGTGAGGTGAGCCAGGCGGCCATTTTATGCGCCTGTGCGCTACTGTATCCTTGTGAGGCAAGCAAGCGGCGGAGGACAGCATGCCTGTGAACTCGTTTCCGACCTGGCGCATCGACCCCTTCTCAGTGCACTCGCGCCTGCGCGCCACCGCCGAGGAGGCGGACGCCCTGGGCGACAACAACGGCAAGGTGACCAAGGCCGAGACCGAGCTGCTGGCCAAGGTCTACGAGGACAAGGGCTTCAGCAGCGGCGCTGACAACGCGCGCGCGACCTGGAGCAAGCTCGAGCAGGACGGGGTGAGCAATATCCTCGTCTCCATCCCCGGCGCCATCGCGCGCGGGATCTTCAGCGGGCTTGAGGCGCTCGAGTCGAAGCTCTTCGAGAACGTGCGCTGAGGTGAGCAGATGAAGATCAGCTTCGCGGGTATGAAGACCCAGGTCCCCGACGGCTGGCAGGACGAATCCACCATCACCTTCAGCATGCCAGCGCAGCCCGGCATCGATGTGCCCCTGGCGCTCAACCCCAGGGTGCCTGACTCGGCCGCCAACCTGGTCATCACCTGGGAGCATGCCGGCGAGCTCGGCGCCCAGGAGTACCTGGATCAGCGGTTGGCCCAGCTCTCCGAGCAGCTGCCGGGCTTCACCGTGGCTGAACGAGGCGACGCGGGCGACGCCCAGGAGCCGATCCCCTGGGCCGAGTTCAGTCTCGTTGCCAAGGTCGCCGTCACCCAGCTGCTGCTGGTCAAGCGCGCCGGTGACCGCGTCTTCGTCATCACCGGGACCTCGCTCACGCCCAGCTTCGCCGCCGCCAAGGACCAGTTCCTCAGCGCGGCACGTCAGCTCGCGCCCGAGTGAGTCTCAGCGCCGGCGTCTCAGCCGAAGCAGCCCCAGCAGCGCGCCCAGCACGAGCCACGATCCGCTGGCGGGGTCTGAGCTGCCAGCGGCACAGCCGCAGCCGACCTCGGCTCCGTCTCCCGCCATCGGCATGGCGTCGCCGCTGTTCTCGATGCCCTGTCCGCCGATGCGCGCCTCGTCCTCGACCGAGGCCGGCACCTCCTCGAGGGCGATGCCGGCTGGATCGCGGGCCAGCTTGACCAGGCCGTGCTCGAGGTACATCTCCTCGGTCTCGAGGGCGAGCATGGAGGAGTAGCGGGTCAGGATGTTGTAGCGCTTGGCCAGGATGACGGCGCCGTCGATCAGCTCGGGATCTTCGCTCGTCTCCTCCATCTGCCGTGCCATTCGATCGGCCCAGGAGCTCGCCGCCAGGGGTGCGGCCAGCCGGTGCCTGAGCTGGTCGCCGCGGTCGGGCCGCGCCGTGGTCTGCACTGCTACCGGCGCGCCGTCTGGATCGGTGGCCGTGAGCGTGAGGTCCAGGGCGCTAGAGACATGACCTGTGGCGCCGAGGCTGAGCGCCACGCCGGGGAACAGGCGCCGCCAGCGGAACTGCTCGACGCCGTCGAGGCCGCCGCCCTCAAGCTCGACCACGACGTCGAAAAGCCCGCCGCCGCGCACGCGGTCGAACAGCTCGCCGAACTGATCTGCGATCTCGGCGTCGTCGAGGGCGAAGCTGGCCTCACCCTCGGTCTCATGCGCCAGCTGGTTGAGCAGCTCCTGGTCGAGATCGTTGCCGATGCCGAAGGCGAAGATGCGCAGATCGCGCTCGGTGCTGTTGGCTGCCCGCTGCACGTCGTCGAGGATCTCGGCCGCGGTCTGGCTGCCGGCGGTGGGGCGACCATCGGTCACCAGCAGGAGATCGATCTCGGCCTGCGTGGGCGTGCTGCTGCCGATGGCCGCGCCCGCGGCCAGGCCGGCGGAGATGTTGGTGGAGGAGCCCGCGGCCAGCTGCAGGACCCACAGCACCGCCTGGGCCACGTCGTCACCCGAGCTCATCTCCTCGCGAAACACCTCCACCCCGGTGTCAAAGGCCACCAGGCCAAAGGAGTCCTCCTGGTCGAGGTCGTAGAGGGCGTCGACCACGGCGTTCTGGGTCTCGGCCAGCTTGGCCCCCAGCATGGAGCCGGAGACGTCGATGACGAAGACCACGTTGCGCGGCTGGGCCTCGACGCCGGGGAAGGCCGACAGGTCTGGGGTCCAGGCGACGTGGGCGTGCTCGTCGAGCAGCGGGTCCTCGGGCACGTAGACCAGGGCCGTGGCCTGATCCACCGGCGCCTCCTCCTCGAGCTGATAGCTGAGATCCTCGGACATGGAGAACAGCGCCAGGTTGACCTCGTCGCGCTGCTCGCCCTCTGGCAGCGTCGTGGCGTCGCGGCCGTACCAGGCCTGGCCGACCCAGCCGCTGCCCTCGACGTCGATCGATACGAGGAGTCGCTGCGCCACGCGCTCGACCACGTCGCCTGGGTCGAGCAGGGCGACCTGCACCACGGCGCCCGTCGCGGTACGCTCGAGCAGGTGGGTGTAGCAGATGCGGCTGCGCAGCGGCTGGGTCGCGCCCACCGGGTAGGCGCGGGCGCGGTAGACGTCGGGGCCGATCTGCTGCACCAGCAGGGGATCGAGGGGCGGCCGCGGCTGCACGATCTCCTCGAACACGGCCTGGCCCTCGCGTCGGCCAAGCGTGACCGCGCGCTCCCAGCGCTCTTCGGCCGGCAGGTAGATGTCGGCGCTGTAGACCACCGCGCCCGCGGGCAGCGGGAAGCGATAGGTCGCGGTCATGTTCTCGCCGGTGTCAGCGGCGAAGGAGATCTCGAAGCAGCCGGCCACCACCTGGCCGCTGACCTGCAGCTCGTAGGAGAGCCGGTCGACCCGCACCGGTCCGTCGACGGCGCCGGCCTCGAACTCGCCACCCCAGGGTTCCCATTCCCCCCCCCTCATGTCGTCCCACATCCACATGTCGTTGCAGGCGACGGTGAACAGCAGCGCGGCCGCGCCGAGAAGCCAGCTTCCCCATCTCATGAAGATCCCTCCTCGCTGCGAGGTGATGTGTGTCGACAGCAGGCGGGTAGCAAGAGCCAGGCCAGTGGTCCAAGCAGGCGAAAGGTCAGCGACCTTGAGCGCGGCGGCGGCTCGCGGTGGGGAAAAGCGCGACAGGCTTGTCAGGGTTTCTGGGAGAGCTCTCTGCGCAGGGCTCTTCGCGCGCGCGCTGCAACGGGGTCAGAAGCCACGCACGGCACCCGACTCCCACACTTCCCGCACACATCCGCCTTGCCCAAGCGCGCGTGCTCGGTCTCGTTCTCGAGCAGCAGCGCGTAGCAGGCCTGCTTATCGAGCGAGTCAGCGCCGAGCGCATCGATCGGACAGCGCCTCACACAGGCCAGACACTCGAACCCCGCGCGTTTCAGACAGCGCTCACTCTCATCGCGCGGCGTGGGCTCGAGCTCGAGGCTGGTCACCATGCTGCCCAGCCTGCCGCCGCAGCCGTGCGCTGTGATCAGCTGGTGGTGCACGCCGAAGCGGCCGAGCCCGGCGATGAAGGCCACGTGCTTGTGCGACCAGTCGCTGCGCAGCGTTCGTGTGTCGAAGTTGTGCGTGGGCGGCGGCAGGGCGGCGCGCTCGCCTCGTTTCTCGAGTAGCGCGGCCAGGTGCTGGTTCAGATCGATGATGAGCTGGTTGGTCTCGACGTAGGCGCGGGCCCAGATCTCCGACGCCAGCCGAGTATCTCGATTGCTGCGCGGGACAGCCCTGTCGAAGGGCAAGAAGTAGGCGATGACGCTGCGCGCGCCATCGAGCAGCTCACCGGGCAGCGCGTGGGTGGGACCGACCAGGGTGCGTAGCTCGGCGAACAGCGGATCACTCGCGCTCGCCACACCGGCCAGCGGCTCTCCCCAGGTGGTCTCGGAGGCGTATCTGTCAGGGTAGCGTGCGACGAATAGAGTCAGCTCGTCGAACAACGATGCGCGATCGTCGCGCTTCGATCTACGCCCACCTTCTTCCGTCATCCGTTTTCCGTCGTCCGTCTTCCGTCATCCGTCATCCGTTCTCCGTCTTCCGTCTTCCGTCTTCCGTCATCCGTTCTCCGTCTTCCGTCATCCGTCTTCCGCCGGGGGTTCCTAGCTCCAGGTAACCTCCCAGCGCCACTCGTTAGGATCGGAGAAGTTCGGGACCACGGAGATGTCCTTCACCTTGGTCAACTCCAGAGTGCCGTGGACATAGCCGACGCTCATGGTGCTGATCGCTCTTGGTAGCTCGGGGTACCCCTCGACGATCAGGGTGCCGCGCTTCTCGTCTGCCTCGCGCTCCACCCGGGCGCGGCCGGTGTCGTGGTAGGTGCTCCAGAGCTTGGCAGACTGGCCGATGACAAACGGGATCGTCGTCACCCGCAGCAGGAGCCTGTAGATACCTGTGAGGTGGTCGTGGGCCTGGGCTACCCCGAGCTTCTGCAGCCGCTCGGGATCGCCGGGGAACGCCACCTGCGACGCCTTCTCCAGGACCGACGCGGCCGCCTCAGCAGGCAGCCAGCTCATCGACTGGCTGGTCTCGTAGAGCTCGAGCTCGTCGGGGCTCAGCTGATCGCGCAGCGCCTGCTCCTTGCCATCCCCGAGGCCACCCAGGAAGCGGCGCAGGAAGACGATGGTTGTGCCTTTGTACTTTCCCATTGGTCCTTCACCTCACGTTGGCCACCACGCCGGCGTGATCGGACGGCCACAGCCCCGAGGAGGTCCGCGAGCTCTCCTCGTGGCCGACCCGGGTCGCGTCGAGGAGCTCGACCTCCCCGCGCGCGAAGATGTGATCGATGCGCATGCCCAGGGTGGAGCTGGCGTTGGCCAGATCGCTCGCCTGGCAGCAGGTGTACCCAGGATCGCCGTCCGCGGGCCAGGCGTCGCCATAGCCAGCGGCCACGATGTCGGCGTAGGTCGCCGACGAGCCACCAGCAGGCGCGGAGTTGAAGTCCCCCACCAGCACCACCGGCAGCTCCGAGTCCGCGAGGGCCAGGAGCAGCTCGCCGGCCTGGGCCTGCTGGGCCGCCGCGTCGATCACCTCGAGGTGGGTGCTGGCGAAGAGCACGTGCTGGGCGCCCTGGCGCGCCTCCAGGGCGAGCCAGCCCTTGGGGATGGTGATGGGGAAGGGGGAGCCCGGCACCGGGATCGAGGCCCGGCTGACGAAGTTCTCCTGGCGCACGGCGGCGATCTCCACGTAGTCGCGCGCGAGGATCACCTCGTGGTCGGTGATGCGGATGTCGTCGCTGCCGGTGTCCGTGGCCATGGGCACCTCCACGTCGACGTTGGCGACCTGCGCGACCACGCGATAGCCGAGGCCGCGCGCGCCCAGCTCGGTCATCAGGACGTCGAGGAAGTCGAGGGCCACATCTTGCGCCTGGCTGCCGCCGAGGCCGTCTCCGGGCGACTGGATACGGTAGAGCTCCACCTCCTGCAGGCCGATGAGCGCGGGCGCCTCTGCCTCGATGGCGTCGGCGATGGCGACGGCGCGCGCGGGGAAGTCGGTGGCCTGCACGTCGGCCCAGGCGGCGGCCGCGGCCTGAGCGATACCATCGAGGCTCGAGACGTCGAACAGCGACTCGAAGGCGGTGCCCAGGTAGACGTTGTAGGTCATCACCTTGAGCGGGTCGCCGCGCTCACGCGGGGGGTCGTCGTCGGGCGCGGGCGATGGCTCGCAGCCCAGCGTGACAGAGAGCAGGCAGAGGGCGAGCACGGGGCGCAGCAGGTTCATTCCATACCTCACGCGAGGGCAGACCGAGCGATCGCGACCCAGGCGACAGTGCAGCACAGCTCGCGCGCTAGCGCCAGCCGGGCAGGGGAGGGCGATACCTCCCCGCGCCGGTCCCGGTCTCGTTACAATACTGTGGTGTGCACCGTCACCGACTCCGCCCTGTCCTTCAGGGTGATCGTCGCCGTCGCGCTGCTGGCCTCTTCCGCCTGCGTCCACCACACCGTCATCAACTCCTCACCCGCCGGCGCCGAGGTCTACCTCGACGATGAGGCCGCGCCAGCGGGCCAGACTCCATTTACGCTCAGCGACCCGTCGCGCAAGGTGCGCGTGGTCGCTGACGAGCGCGAGCTCGCCTTCACCCTCCAGCGCAACACCCACTGGGGCTACGCCATCGCCAACACCTCGCTGGCCTGCGTGGCCTCGGCCGGCGCGCTCGCCTGCATCGGCGGCGGCGTGTGGGCGCTCGGCAGCCTGATCGGCTTCTCCATGCCGGTGATCGGCCCGATCATCGCGGTGCTGGGCGCGCCGCCGGCGGTCTGCGGAACCCTGTTCTGGTCCGGGGTGTTTGGCGCGGGCTGCGCGGCGCTGACCCTCCCGGTCCAGGTCTTCTCTTCCTCGTCGATAGGTCCGGACCAGGTCACGGTCGATCTCGAGCGCGGCAGCGTGTCGACCGATCCGCCCGGCCAGTTTCGGTTGGTCGAGGAGGAAGAGGCCGCGGGTGACGGTCCGCCAGCGTCGCCAGCACCCGCAGCGCCGCCGCCGTCGCAGTCGTCCTCTGCGCCCGCGCCGAGCTCGATGCCTGCGTCGCTCGAGCCTGGTGAGCGCGATCCCGAATACGTCTTCTAGCGTGCACCGGTGTCACCTTGACCTCCCGCGCATCACATCAATGCTGCCTGAGCTTGACGGGGCCGCTACATCGATGTCTGTGCGGAACAACCAGCGCATCGAGCTGATCACCAGCGCGCTGCTGCTCGCGACGTTGAGCGGGTGTGCGCGCAGCGGCTTCGAGAGCCTCGACGCGGGCCTCTCCCAGGATCCCGCTAGCGCAAGACCTCGGCGATCCAGATGACCCCGTCGGCCAGGTAGGCGATGCGGCTGCCGTCGGCAGAGAGCGAGGGGTAGAGCTCTATGCTGTCGGCGCTCGCGGTCAGCTGCGCGGTGCGCAGCCGCGGGTGGTCGAGCTCGGTCAGGTGCAGCTCGCCGCCGGTGAGCTGTTGCCCGTCATCAGTCGTGCGGTCGAACACCAGCCAGCGGCCGTCCTGGCTGAAGCTGGGGTGATCGCCCTGGCCGAGCGCGAAGGTCTGGCCATCCTCGAGGCGCAGCACGAACAGGCCCTGAGTCAGACCCTGATAGACCAGGAACCTGCCGTCGGCGGAGAGCTGGGGCGCGAAGTAGCGGTCACCATCATCGCTGACCCGGCGCTCACCCTGGCGCGTCTTCAAGAAGATGTGATCGTCACGCTGCAGCGCCCACAGCTGCGCTCCAGGCGAGTGCGGCCCGGCAAAACGGCCGTCCAGGTCATACAGCTCCAGCGGCTCGGGCGCGAATGGGCGGCGCGGCAGGCGCAGGGCCAGGCCGCGCTCGTCGGCGAGCCAGCGCGGCAGAAAGCCAGCTCTGGGCCGCGCGCTCACCGTGGCAAGCGCTCCTCCCTCGACCTCGATCACATAGAGCCCGCGCAGCTCGGGGCCGGCGAAGGCGACCCGCCTTCCCGAAGGAGAGAGCAGCGGGGCCAGCACCTCTCCGGCCATCACCGCGCGCGGCGTGCACAGCCGCGGCCCGCGCACGTCCAGCTCGGCAGCGCGCGGTACATCGGCGCGCGCGACCGTCCCGACCAGCACGAAGCCCAGCGTGATCGACAGCAGCGAGCCAGGCCTTCTCCGGTGGCGCCTCAGCAGCAGGAAGGCCAGCAGCAGGAAGGCGGTGCGCCAGGCGGCGCGCGTCGAGGCCGATGATGACTGGGTGCAGGAGAAGCCGGCGTTGTTGACATCGTACTGCTCGACCTCGGGTGCGGACTGGTCGGCCGCGGCTCCCTGACCCTGGGGTCCGCTCGGTCCCGGTGCTGGGCCGGCGTCGATGCTGTCGTCACCAGCGTCGGGCCTGGCGCCGCCCGGCAGGTTCGGATCCCAGCCGCCGGCGTCCGGCTCCGGCTCCGGCTCCGGCTCCGGCTCCGGCTCCGGCTCGGGCTCCGGCTCGGGCTCCGGCTCGGGCTCTGGCTCGGGCTCGGGCGGCGGGTTTGGCACCAAACCGATCGAGCACCAGGTGGTGCCGCCCGCGGTCGCGCTGCAGCTGCGCTCGGACTGCTGGTAGCCGTCCAGGGTAGCGCGCACGTGGTAGCTGCCGGGGCTGAGCGAGAAGCTCCAGGACGCGGTCTCGGCCGCGGCCGTGGCAGTGTGG
>Ga0316201_10002522_pt1 | contig 13063 bp, 9 predicted proteins | sample CS6wburrow_MG_FD_204516 | JGI IMG/M metagenome (GOLD analysis project Ga0316201, IMG submission 204516) | Coastal sediment microbial communities from Delaware Bay, Delaware, United States - CS-6 worm burrow | ecosystem: Environmental > Aquatic > Marine > Coastal > Sediment | place: USA: Delaware... | reverse complement strand
GCGAATGAAAATGAAGGGAAACAGAAAATCGCATTTTATGCTTCCCGTGCTCTGATAATTCACGGATGAATTATTCAGAGCTTCCTTAATATTTACCAGGGCGACACGATTGGATTGGCGCGGCTATTGCTGTGTCATAATACATGAGTGACACAGGCATCCAGATTCGATGAAAGAGCGAACACCTGCGTGTCGCGCAAACCATTGATAGTAAGCCCGACCTGATTGAAACCATACATTTGGAGATGTACATGAAAACCGTATTCAACCATACGCTAGTCCTTACGTGTTTGACCGGGCTGCTGTCTGCCTCGGTTGCTGTTCAGGCAGATGAGTTACTGGAACGTGAAAATGCAGCTAAACGTGCGAGTATAAGCCTGATCAAGAAGCTGGGTGCTGAGCTGAAAAAAGAAATGAGCAATAATGGCCCTGAAGCGGCCATTACGGTATGCCGTGATATGGCCCCGAAAATCAACAGCGAAGTCTCACGCCTGAATGGCTGGCGGGTTACACGCGTGAGTGAAAAGATCAGAAATCCGATGCTGGGAACCCCCGATGCGTGGGAAGCTAAGGTCATGCAGACGTTTGAACAGCGAGCAGCAAAAGGTGAGAAATACGCTGACATGGTCTACGGTGAAACCGTGACCGAACATGGCAAAGCGTACTACCGCTTCATGAAACCGATCCCGATGGCACAACTGTGCACCACCTGCCATGGCAGTGCCGATCAGATACCTGCAGGGGTCAAGGCTCAGTTGGCGATGGATTATCCGCATGACCAGGCCATCGGTTACAAACCGGGTGATCTGCGCGGTGCCATCAGCATCAAGCAGCCAATGGACGTTCCCCTGTCTACCGATCTCGATACTGGAGCAATGCCGCTGCCGATAATCGTGAGCGGACACTAACCCGCATTTCTCACCAGGCGGCGTGGGATACTGGTAAGGCATTGGTTTTTTGAGTGAAGCTCGGATGATTAAAAATACAGTGTGTTATTCAAGCATGCCTATCACGGTTCAGGCTAGTCTTCGTGTCCGTACGCTTGCTCTTCACTCAAACCGTAGCTATTGCTACGCTTTTCGCTCCAGAGCGGCGCTTACGAACACGAATCCTGCGCCTGCTCCCGTGATCCTGGTGAGAAATGCGGGCTAAAGCGTCGGCATGTCAGCGACGTGCCAGTATGCAAAATAGTGGAGAGCGTTTTTTCAACGGCCTGCACAGCCCACTGGCAGCGGCAGGTCATGGATTCCTGTTCATCACGTTACAACAACGCGATTCCGGTGCTGGTGAGTTCTGCAAAAGCGTGTGCCGGTAAGCGCAAATCGTTCTTTCCTGTCAAATAAAACTTTGACAGGCGCGTGTTCGTTGATGTTTTGATCACGCGCTCTGCGGTAATCTTCCCGTCTTGATGAAAGCAGCAAGATCGTTGAAGCTAACGCTGTTATTTACTCGGGAGAGAACACATGAATGCGCACGGGTTTTTGCAATGGAACAGGTGGCTGATCATACCTCCGGTCGTGCTCGGTGTGCTGGTGTTGATCTGGATGTCCTCATCCAGGCAGCCACCGGTGCAGGCAGAGCGTGGTGAGCCCTCACGCACCGTGCGTGTGATCGAAACACCGCTGGTGCATCTGGTGCCGATGGCCGAAGGATTCGGACCGGTACAGCCGGCGCGAATATGGACAGCCGTCAGCCAGGTAGCCGGGCGTGTTACCTGCATCCACTCCAGGCTCAGGGATGGAGAGATCTTGCCCGAGGGCACTGTGCTGTTCCGCATTGATCCCAAAGACTATGAAATCGCCATCGCGCAGACCAGGGCCGAACTTGCGGAGCTGGAAGTTCAGGAAAAAAACGCACGCGCCTCACTCAAAATTGAGAAACGCAATGAAGAGCTGGCACAGAAGGAGCTCGAGCGTGTACGCAAACTGGTACGCCAGGGCACCAGCTCGCAAAACGCAGCCGACGAAAAAGAGCGTGCTGTGCTCGCCTACAGTGCCGCGGTACAGAACCTGCAGAACACGCTGGCACTGGTTCCGGCACAGCGCAACCTGCTCGAGTCCAGAGCGGCACTGGCTGAACGCGACCTGGAACGGACCGTTGTCCGTGCACCTTTTGATATGCGTGTGGCTAATCTCAAGGTCGAGGCTGACCAGTATGTTGCCGTGGGACAAAGCCTGTTCGAGGGTGACGCGGTGGACAGAGTGGAGATCGAAGCGCAGGTGGCCATGTCTTCGCTGCGGCGTTTGTTCATCGGTCGCCCTGATTTCAAGATCGATATCCAGCGCCTGGGCGAGAAGTTTTCCGAGATCGTCAATATGGAGCCGGTGGTGCAAATGGACCTGGGCAATCATGTAGCACAATGGCAGGCGGAGTTCGTCCGCTTCAGCGACATCGTGGATGCCGATACCCGCACCATGGGTGTCGTCGTCGCGGTTGACCGGCCATTCGACAAGATTAAACCGGGCTACAGGCCGCCGCTGTCGAAAGGCATGTTCGTCAAGGTGGTCCTGAGCGGCAATTACCGCAGTCAGCGTCTGGTCGTGCCGCGCTCGTCCGTGCGAGCGGGCGTGGTTTATATTGCAGACGAGAACAACCGCCTGCGCCGGCGGCCGGTGAAGACGCTATTTTCTCAGGGTGATGTGACCGCAATTGAAGAGGGGCTTGCAGCCGGCGAGCGCGTGGTGGTGTCCGATTTAGTGCCAGCTGTGGAGGGTATGTTGCTCAATGTCGAGCTTGATCAGGCCCTGAATCAGTCACTGAAGGCGGTCGGGGGCGGCGCATGATCGCCTGGTTCGCACGCCATCAGACGGCAGCCAATCTGCTGATGGCTGCGATAATGATACTCGGCCTGGTGGCCTTGCCCGGGCTGCAGCGCGAGACCTTTCCTGAACTGCAGAGCGATACCGTTGAAATCCGCGTGATCTACCAAGGCGCCACCCCGGCTGAGGTCGAAGACGCGGTGTGCAGGCGGCTGGAAGATGTACTGGAGAGCATTACCGATCTGGATGAAATGCGCTGCGATGCCCGAGAGGGCCTGGGCACCGCCACCGCGATCATGCGCGAAGGTGCGCTGATGCCACGTTTTCTCGATGATGTTAAATCTGCCGTCGATGCAATCGACGACTTTCCCGAGCAGACCGAGCCGGCGGTGGTCGAGGAACTCAACCGGACCGATTTCGTGGTGTCGGTGGCGGTGACCGGCCCGGAAGATCCGGTGGCGCTGAAGGCTTACGCAGAAGACCTCAAGGACAGGATCATGGCTGCAACCGATGTGGCGGAGGTGACCGTCAGTGGTTTTTCCGATCATCATATCCGCATTGAGGTGCCGGCCTGGCGGCTGCGTCAGTACGGCCTGTCGGCTGCGGACATTGCCAGTGCTGTCGAACGCCAGAGTGTCAGCAGCCCCGCCGGACGCCTCGAAGGGGGTGTCGAGGACCTGTTACTGCGCTTTGACGACCAGCGCAAGAGCGTTGAGTCATTTCATGACCTGGTGGTGATCTCCGGCAGCACCGGCGCTGCGATTCGTCTGGGCGAGCTCGCTGCAATCACCGATCGTTTTGACCGCGATGAGGAGAAAGTGCTGTTCAATGGTCAACGCGCTGCCCAGCTCGACATCGCCAAGACCCGGGACCAGGACATCCTCGAGGTATTCGCCTCGGTAAATGCATTCATCGAGGCTGAGCGTGCCCGGGCACCACAGGGTGTGCAGCTGCATCTGACCCAGGATCGTGCGTCGATCGTACAGGACCGCCTCGACATGCTGGTGCGTAACGGTGCCCAGGGGCTGTTACTGGTGTTCCTGGTGCTGTGGCTGTTTTTCAGCTTGCGATACAGTTTCTGGGTCACCATGGGCTTGCCGGTCTCATTTCTCGGCGCGTTGTTCGTGCTGCCGATTCTGGGTATCACCATCAACATGATTTCGATGGTGGGTCTGTTGATCGGCGTCGGATTGCTGATGGACGACGCGATCGTGATCGCAGAAAACATCGCCGCGCGCATGGCCAGAGGTGACAAGCCGCTGCAGGCTGCGATAACCGGTGTTAAACAGGTGTTGCCAGGCATCCTGTCGTCTTTTGCCACCACGCTGCTGGTGTTTGGCTCGCTCGCATTCATTACCGGCACGATCGGCCAGATATTACGCATCATGCCGATCGTATTGATCGTCGTGATCTCGGTCAGCCTGATCGAGGCCTTCTGCATATTGCCGCATCACCTCAGTCATTCGTTGATGCACATGAGACAGAAGGCGCCGTCACGCTTTCGCCAGGGTTTTGAAAACGCCTTCGCCGATTTCCGTGACCGCGGTTTCGCGCCGCTCCTGGGTCGTGCGGTGGCGTACCGCTATTTCACACTCGGACTGGTGATCATGCTGTTGCTGTTTGCAGTCGCCATCCCCGCCGGCGGCAAACTCAAGTTCGTCGGTTTCCCGGATATCGAGGGCGATGTCGTCGAGGCGCGCCTGCTGCTGCCACAAGGGACACCGCTGGCCCGCACCGAGCAGGTGGTGGCGACACTGGAATCCGCGCTGGACCGGCTCAACGAAGAATTCCGGCCGCGCCAGCCGGGTGGGCAGGATCTGATACGCAACGTGACCGTGATCTATGGTCAGAATCCGGATGTCTTCGAAACCGGTCCGCATGTCGCCAGGGTGGTGGTGGACATGCTGGGAGCGGAGCGTCGTGACGCACCGCTTGATGAGTTTCGCAACGCATGGCGAAGGGAGGTTGGCGAGCTCGCGGATGTGATCGCGATCAAATATACCGAGCCTGTGATCGGCCCCGGTGGCCGGCCCATCGACTTGCGTCTACTGGGCTACGACCTGGACAGACTCAAAGCCGCGTCCACTGAGCTGCAGGCATGGCTGGCTGGCTTCGTCGGGGTGCAGGATCTCACCGATGATCTGCGTCCCGGCAAACGTGAATACCGCCTGCGTCTGAAAGCCAGTGCCGGGGTTCTGGGTCTGGACGCGAAAGCCGTCGCCGACCAGGTGCGCGGTGCTTTCCAGGGTATCAAGGTGGATGAGTTCCCGGTTGGCGCCGAGACCTATGAAGTCAATCTGCGGGTGGCTGCCAGTGACAGCGTCGGACCGCAAGATCTCGAGAACTTCACCGTGATGGGGCGCGATGGCGCCCTGGTACCGTTGCTGATCGTGGCCGAGGTCGAAGAGGTGCGTGGCTGGGCCCGCATCAACCGCGTTGACGGCCGTCGTGCCGTCACTGTCCAGGGTGATATCGACCGCGATGTGGCCAATGCCCAGGAACTGCTGGCCATGGCGAAGCGTGAATTCATCCCGGACTTGATGCAGCGTTACCCCGATCTGAGCTTTGATGTGCAGGGTGAGAGTAAGGAATCGGCCGAAACCGGGCGCTCGATTGTGCGCAACGTGTTGCTGGGCCTGATCGGTGTCTACATGCTGCTGGCGCTGCAATTTCGCGGCTACCTGGCTCCGTTGACGGTGATGATGGTCATCCCTACCGCGCTGATCGGTGTGGTGGTCGGTCACCTGGCACTGGGGCTGGATCTGACCATGCCCAGTATGATCGGCATGGCTTCGCTGTTCGGAGTTGTGGTCAACGACTCCATCTTGCTGGTCGTCTTCATTCGCCAGGAGCGGGCCAGTGGTATTGCAGTGACCGAAGCCGCCAGACGCGCAGGCATCGCTCGTTTTCGCCCGATCCTGCTGACATCGATAACCACGGTCGCGGGGCTGATGCCCTTGTTGCTCGAAACCAGTCTGCAGGCACAGATACTGATCCCACTGGCCGCCAGTCTCGCGTTTGGCCTGTCAACAGCCACGATAGCAGCGCTGTTCCTGGTGCCTGCGATCTATTGCATTCTGGATGATTTCGGCTGGCTCGGCGCGATCGACGAAGAACATGAGTCGCTGGCTGAATCCGTCTCTGTCCAAAAGTAGGGTGCGCCGTGCGCACCGTCCATGCTGTTCCAGAATAACGGTGCGCACGGCGCACCCTACTATGAGTTATTGAAACTGCATTCGCTGAATTTATACACGTGATCAATAAACTTCGAAATAGCCACATGCACTCAAGACATATACCGTGTTTCACAATCCCGCTGCTCATGCTGGCGTTGTCCGCTTCGATAGCTCATGCAAGAGATCCCAGCTACAGTGCGCCCTTGCACGTGGAAGGCGCCACCACCGTCAGTGTGGATGAAGCCAAGTGGCTGCACGACGATGGGGCCATTTTCATCGACACCCGCAATCCGCGATTTTATGCCAGACGCCATATCCCCGGCGCGCATCATCTGGATATGAAAGACGGCTTTACCCAGCAGGCCCTCGAGGCGGTCGCCCGAAAAGACCAGCCGATCGTGATCTACAGCAGCGGCGAAACATGTGCCCGTGGCTACCGGGGTGCCGTGTTCGCGGTCGCCTGGGGTTACGAAAAAGTCTATTATTTTCGCGGTGGTTTTGTTGACTGGCGCGATGTCGACCTGCCGCTGGAGTCGAGTCAGCAGTGATCAGCGGCACCTTGGCGATAGAAGAAGGGCAGGGTGCGCCGTGCGCACCGTTTATCTGTTCCCAAATAGCGGTGCGCACGGCGCACCCTGCTATGAATCATCCATGGCCTCGGAGAGTCTGCAACGCATGCGGCATAGCGGGTGACAATTACAGTTTCTCGGTATTGCCATCGTAGAACTCAAGCATTGTCGATACGTGTTTTCCGCGCTTGACCATGTTGTACGTTCCGTCATCATTTTCGGTGACTGTAAAACACAAGGGCTTGTACTTGCCGTTCCACAGGATGCACAGGCGGTCGGAATCATCCAGAAACCAGCGACCGCCCTTTCTTTTGCCGTCCTTGTGCAATAGCTGCACCATGACCCCTTCGTCAGAGAAATAATTCACGCAGGTACTCTGGTCTTTTTCCTTGCGGCAATCGACGGTTTTGTCGTACACCAGCTCGAGCAGTTCTTCCTGGGTCAACGGAACGGGCTCATCAGACCACGCGGGCAGTGAGACAAAATTCACCGACAAGGCGGCAACGATACAGATCAGTACTCTTGATAACACGTTTCTCTCCGGTACAGGTGGAATCATTCAAGCATAAAATTCATTGCGGCCAAAGTCCATGTTTGTTCGTACTGACTGTGCGGGCAGGTCATCATAGCAACGAGACACCGATCAGGGCATCACGCATCTGGAAATAGGCCAGCACGGTTTCTATCATCATACGCCAGATCAGTTCGGCAAATACAAACATCGTGATACCCGAGGCAATCACGAGCGTTCTGTTGCGTTGCCAGACCGGCACCTCGGAAATATCGGGCATCGCAGGGTGCTGTAATATTTTTCGTATCAACACGATCGCTAACAACGGAAGGCCAACAGCACCCAGCCAGTACATGAAGATCAGCACCGAGGGCGTGATAAAAAGTTCAAAGCGAAAAAAAGCCAGTAACAGCTGCCAGACTTCCGAAAGTGTCGGGAAGTCGCTACTCATGCTCATCGTCGCCAGGGCCAGAAGCGCTTTTCCTGCCCTGGACCTGTTGATAGCCCTTACGGGCCCGGTACACGGTCCATCCGATGATCACCGGCAGCAGGTGGAAAACGTCTGAAAACAGTACGCCCGGTTTTCTGGTGCTATTGAATATTTCTGCTTCCATGGTCGAGTCCTGTGGTCATCTGATATGATAAATGTTCGCTGAAAGTATCACGCACTGCAGTGGCCTTGTCCACCTGTGCCTGAGATCCAGCTGATACAGCTGGATTACAACGGCTGGCATGTGTTTTGCGAGAATTTCTTGAGCAGGATTGTCCGGCTTTTGTCAACGGGTCATACCACACAAACGAGGCTTGCAATGGTTACATGGTATAAACCGCGATTTGTCATTCTACTGGTTGTACTGGCAACCGCTCTGCCCGGACATGCGGGCGACGATGATTACCGCGCGCCTGAAAGTGTTGAGGGCGCGACGACAGTCACAGCAGCACAGGTGAAAGAGCTGTTTGACGCCGGTGTGGTGATAGTCGACGTGCGTAATCCTCGCCTGTATGCCAGGCGCCACATACCTGGCGCTCAGCATCTCGATCTGAAGGATGTCTTCAGCGAAGCGTCGCTGGCAGCTGTTGTGAATAAGGATGAGCCGCTGGTGATCTATTGCAGCGGAGTCAAATGCACCCGCAGTTCTCGCGCCTCCGCGCGGGCTGTTTCGTGGGGTTACAAAAAGGTTTACTACTTTCGTGGCGGCATCGTGGAATGGCGCGATGCCGGGTATCCGGTGGCTTCGGGTGAATCATAGAGTGGGCACATCAGACCGCTGAGCCGTTACGTTCATGTCTGTTGACGCGTATATATACTCACTGTGTCGCTATTCCATGGCAGTGCGTGGGCTGAGATCATGTACCGACTACTCGGGCGTTATTAGATGACCGAATCAGGCAGCACTGTCGGAAATCGACAGCGTGCTGCTACCGTTTGCTCATCCGATGCAGCCAAGCCGGATAATCTTTGCCGATAGGGTGTATTGAGTGATGTCGGAACCGGCCGTCGCATACTGGATATGCTGATGACCCCGTTAACCGAAAACAGTCGGTCTGGTGTCGAAAATAAACCCAGACATAATATAAGGGATATCACTAAATCGATTTATACTAGAATAAAAGCCGTTAATTGACTTGAAATACACTTGCAGGCATTGACCGGTTTGCAATGAGACGGTCACAATGTATCCAGGGTCAAGTGATTTCATTTGAGGAAGTCGTATAAATGTTTATAAAACTGTCGTTCACAGCAAGTGTTTCCCTTTGTCTATGTCTTTTGCTGAGCCAGGTAGTCGCCTCGCCATCACCAGGGTATGAGCTCTACACCGTGAAATCCGAGCAGGTTTCCGTACACATCGCCATTGCGGGCACTGTATCAGCGCGCAAGGCGGTGCAACTGACAGCGCAGATCCCGGGGCGCATCTCCTATATCGCCGGCAATGAGGGCGACCGCTTTCAACAAGGTGCGGTGCTGGTAATGATCGATGATACTGCGTTACGGGCAAAACTTGACTCGGCGATTGCCAATCGTGACGCCGCTATTGCGGCTATCCGCAATGCCAACATGCAGCTCAACCGTGAGATATACTCCCCTCAGTCGCGCGCCGCCGGCACCGCACCGGGTGGTATGGGTATGCCGGCGATGATGGATCAGATGTTCACGAATCCGATGCAGGATTCGATGGGTCTGCGCAGCCGGGGTGCAGAGCGGGGATCGGACCTGGTCGAACGCGAGACCCAGGTCAGCCAGGCGACCGCACAGCAGCGCCAGGCAGAGGCGCAGATCAAGGAAATTCAGGCCTCACTGCGCGATGCCCGCAGCATCGCGCCCTTTAACGGTGTGGTTGAATCGATCCATGTGGAGGTGGGTGATACGGTTCAACCGGGACAGCCGATTCTGAACTACAGTGAAACCAGTGGTTACCGGGTCGAGGCGGATATCCCTTCCAGGTTGCGCCATACCCTGACCCAGGGTGAAGTGCTGGCGGTGCTCCTCGATGGCATGGGGCCGCCAATCATGGCTACCGTCAGTCGTATCTTTCCGGTGGCCGACCCCCGCCAGCATACCGTCAGGGTAGAGATGGATCTGCCCCCTCAAACGCGGACCACCGTCGGCCAGTATGCCGAAGTCAGTGTACCCGACAGAGCCAGCCAGCAAGCTCCCAAGTTACTGATTCCAAAAAGCGCGGTGATATACAAAGGTGGACTGCCCCTGGTTTTTGCCGTCAGTCGTGACGGCCTCACCCGTTTACGCGTGGTCAGGCTGGGTGAAGATCTGGGTGGCAGCGATTACGTGTTGCTGTCCGGTGTCAGACAAGGCGATGTCATCGTCAACAATCCGCCACCCGGACTCAGAGCGGGTATGCAGGTAACAGGGATGCCGGCGGAGCCGACTCCAGCGAACCAGCCATAGGGGCCTGCCATGACCGAAAATGAAAAACCGGCCCAGGAAGTCAATCTCGGCCTTGCGGGAAACATCGCTCGCACCTTTGTTCACTCACCGCTGTCCCCGTTACTGTTCATGGCCATGCTGGCAATGGGTCTCCTGGGCCTGATCGCCACGCCCCGGCAGGAGGACCCGCAGATATCCGTGCCCCTGATCGACATTTTTCTGCCCTATCCAGGCGCCTCCGCTGAGCAGGTCGCGTCCATGGCGGTGGAGCCACTGGAGCGCTTGATGAATGAGATACCCGGTGTCAAGCATATCTATTCGGCCAGTACCCGGGGCATGGGCATCGTGACGGTGCGATTCAAAGTGGGTGAGCAGACAGGGCCCTCGCTGGTCAAGGTCCACGATAAGTTATCTTCCAACCTGGACAAGGTGCCGCCGGGCGTCACCATGCCACCGCTGGTCAAGGCCAAGGGCATCGATGACGTGCCGGTGGTGACACTGACCTTATGGTCTGAAGAGCTCGATGGGGCCAGTCTGCGGCGCCTCGGTTTGAATCTGCAACAGCAATTGAACCAGCTGCCCAACACCGGACAAAGCTTTGTCGTCGGCGGTCAGAGCGAAGAGATTCGAGTGGAGATTTTACCCAACAAACTGCGCGGATCCGGTGTGACCACCAGCCAGGTGGCGGACGTGATACGCGGTGCCAACGCCGAAAATATCGCGGGCCGGTCTGAGTCGGATAATCTTGCGCTGAGGGTGTACGCCGGCAGCTTTTTACGCAGTGCCCGGGATGTTGGTGATCTCGTGGTCGGTGTGAATAATGGCCGTCCGGTCTATGTGCGCGATGTGGCCAGGGTGTATCGTGCGGTCGAGGATGCCGACAACTTCGTCAACTACTATACCGGTGCAGCCTACGCAGAGAGCCACGGTGAGGCCATCACAGCCGATGGTGAACAGGCGGTGACGATCGCTATTGCCAAGAAAAAGGGCAGCAACGGCGTCACGGTGGCAAACGCCATTCTGGATATGATCGAGTCCCTGAAAGGGCGCTTGATTCCCGACCAGGTGCGCGTGGAAGTGACGCGTAATTACGGTGATACCGCTCAGGACAAGGTGAATGAGCTGCTGTTCAAACTGGTGGTGGCCACCGGCATCGTCACCATCCTGGTATGGTGGGCGCTGGGCCTGAAGCCGGCGATCGTGGTGACGCTGGTGATCCCCGTGGTTATTCTGATGACCGTTTTCGCGGCTTTTGTCATGGGTTTCACTATCGACCGCGTCTCGCTGTTTGCCTTGATCTTCTCTATTGGTATCCTGGTGGATGATGCGATCGTTGTCGTCGAAAACATCTATAGACGCTGGCTTATGGCGGGTAACAGCAGCACAGCCGTCGCGGTTGATGCCGTCAGGGAAGTCGGTAATCCGACCATTATCGCCACCTTCACCGTGGTTGCCGCCCTGCTGCCGATGGCCTTTGTCAGCGGCCTGATGGGGCCCTACATGGCGCCGATTCCAGTGCTCGGCTCGGTAGCGATGATCATCTCGCTGTTCGCCGCGTTCGCTTTTACCACCTACCTGGCCATGCGCATCAAGCCGTCGATGAAAGCGCTGGAAAAGGCAGAAAAGAAAGAGCACGCGGCTAACGAAAGACTGGAAAAACTGTTCCGCAAGGTGCTGCCGATATTGCTGGATAATCGCTTTGCCGGTTATGGATTTCTGCTGGCCCTGGTGGTGGCCTTTTTCGCCGTGATCTTCCTGTTTTACAACACCGCAGTGACAGTGAAAATGCTGCCTTTTGACAACAAGGCCGAGTTTGCCGTGGTGATCGACATGCCGGAAGGTACTGCGCTGCCATTGACTTCGAACCTCGCGCGCGAGCTGGCCGAGGAGCTGCGCGGTATTCCGGAAGTGACGGCCTTGCAGACCTACGCCGGCACCGCGCGTCCGTTCGACTTCAACGGCATGGTGCGCCACTATTATCTGCGCGAAGAGCCCTGGCAGGCCGAAATACAGGTGCAGCTCACACACAAGTCAGAGCGCGCGCGCAGCAGCCACGAGATCGCTGTGGAAGCACGCGAACGCCTGACACCGATCGCACGTGCTGCGGGCGCCCGTATAACGGTAGCGGAAATGCCTCCCGGGCCGCCGGTGATGCAGGCCGTGGTTGCGGAGATCTATGGGCCGGATGCAAATACCCGGCGTGAGGTGGCCCAGAAGATGACCGATATTTTCGAATCAGTGGACGGTCTGGCTGACGTGGACAACTACATGACGGAGCCCTACGATGCCTGGCGCTTCATCATCAATACCCAGAAAGCGTCCATGCAGGGGATCTCGACCAGCACGGTCATCGATACCCTGTCGGCGGCGATGGGCAATTACCGGATTACTGATGTGCGCGAGGGCTCCGCGCTGGAGCCGACCTGGATCGTGATGCAGGCACCGCTGTCGCTGCGTGCCAATCCCCAGGCGCTGTCTGACCTGCCAGTGCCGGGGCCAGAGGGTAACACCGTACCGCTGGCTGAATTGGGTCAATTTGCCCGCATGCCGGAAGAGTACATGATCTACCACAAGGACCTGCGCCCGCTCGAGTACGTGGTCGGTGATGCCGTCGGTCGTCTCGGCGCACCGATATACCCGATGTTGAAAGTCGGGACTATGCTGCAGGACTATACGACACCGGACGGCGTGGTGATGTCCGGCACCATGACCGGCCCACCGGCTGACACCGGCGAGTCGGGTTTTGAATGGGGCGGTGAGTGGACCGTCACTTATGAGACCTTCCGCGACATGGGTCTCGCCTTTGCGGTCGCGCTGGTCCTGATCTATATGCTCGTCGTCGGCATGTTCGGTAATTTCCTGGTACCGGCCATCATCATGGCACCGATCCCATTGACCTTGCTCGGTATCGTTCCCGGACACTACATCATGGATGCCCAGTTCACCGCAACCTCGATGATCGGTTTCATCGCACTGGCCGGCATCATCGTGCGTAACTCGATCTTGCTGGTGGACTTCGCGGTCGAAGAGGTGCGCACGGGTGTCGACGTGCGTGAGGCAGTACTGCGTTCGTGTAAGGCGCGCACCCGGCCGATCATGATCACTGCGTTTGCGCTGATGGGCGGTGCTTCGGTGATCCTGACCGACCCCATCTTCCAGGGCAT
>Ga0316201_10002521_pt1 | contig 13063 bp, 12 predicted proteins | sample CS6wburrow_MG_FD_204516 | JGI IMG/M metagenome (GOLD analysis project Ga0316201, IMG submission 204516) | Coastal sediment microbial communities from Delaware Bay, Delaware, United States - CS-6 worm burrow | ecosystem: Environmental > Aquatic > Marine > Coastal > Sediment | place: USA... | reverse complement strand
CAACCCTGGACGAATTGCTGGCCGGTGGCCCGCGCGCGCAGGGAGAAATCAAGGCGCTGTTCGCCCAGCTCGAGGTCGGACCGGTAACCGACGAAGTGCGCGAGCTGACGGCGCAGACCATCAGCCGCGTGCGCGGCAGCGACGAGGCGCGCGAGGGTTTCGCGGCGTTTCTCGACAAGCGTGCTGCGAACTGGATACCCGAATGAACGACGCGCCGAACATCCACAGCGTGCTGGTCGTCGGCGCCGGCATCATGGGTAGCGGTATCGCCCAGGTGGCGGCGCAATCAGGACACCCGGTATTACTGTTCGACAATAAGCCGGGCGCCGCGATCGATGCGAAGACAGGTCTGCAGACCACCTTCGACAAGCTGGTCGCGAAAGGCAAGTTCAGCGGCGAATTCGCGCGTAACGCCCTGTCGTCGATTACCCCCGTTGAATCGCTGGAAGCTGCCGCCGGGGTCAGCCTCGTGGTCGAGGCCGTGGTCGAGGACATCGAGATCAAGCGACAGCTGTTTCAACAGCTGGAAAACATCGTCAGCGCCGACTGTATCCTGGCGACCAATACCTCGTCGCTCTCGGTAACCGCGATTGCCAACGGCCTGCAGCGGCCCGAGCGGCTGGTGGGCATGCATTTCTTCAACCCGGTTCCCCTGATGAAACTGGTGGAAGTCGTTTCCGGCCTGCAGACCTCGACCGGGGTCGCGGAGCTTATCCATGAACTGGCAGAATCCTGGGGCAAGGTTTCGGTCCATGCCCGCTCGACTCCGGGATTCATCGTCAACCGGATAGCACGCCCGTTTTACGCCGAAACCCTGGCACTGCTGCAGGAACGGGCGTCGACCCCGGCCGTGCTCGACGCCTGCCTGCGCGGCGCCGGGTTTCGCATGGGACCCTGTGAACTGATGGACCTGATCGGTCACGATACCAATCTCTCGGTGACGCGCTCGGTGTATGCAGCGAATTTCTTTGACAAGCGCTATACGCCGTCACTGCTGCAACAGGAGCTCGTCGACGGCGGCCTGCTGGGTCGCAAGAGCGGACGCGGCTTTTACGACTATCGCGTCGACGAAAAACCGGGGGTAGCGGAGTTTATCGCGCCGTCGACGCCGCCCGCCTGCGACAGTCTCGCGGTCCGCGGCCAGGGGTGGTTGGCCGAACGCATCGCCGATACTCTGCAGCAGCGAGGTTGCCGTTTCGAGCGCATTGTCGACAGCAAGTGGACCGGTCTGCAGGTCGACAGCGCCAGGCTACGACTAACCGATGGCCGCTGCGCCAGCGAACTCGGTCGCGACGTGGCGGTGTTCGATTTGCCGCTGGCCGACGCCCCGGGCGCGCCGCTGGCCTGGAGTCATGGCGGACGCGCATCGTCACAATGGATCCAGGACGCCCCCGGCTGGCTGGCGTTTATCGGCTTCGCGCCCCGGCAGATCAACGATACGCCCGGGCTGGTGGTCGCGCGCACGATCGCGATGCTGATCAACGAGGCGGCGGACGCGGTACAGCAGGGGGTTTGCAGCGAGGCCGCGGCCGACACGGCGATGAAACTCGGGGTTAACTACCCCGCCGGACCGTTTGAGTGGCTGGCGCAATGGCAGCCGCAGGCCGTTGTCGCGTTGCTGGATCGGCTGCAGGGTTTTTACCGGGGCGAGCGTTACCGCGTCAGTCCGTGGCTGCGTCAGCAGGCCTGGCGCAGGTCATCGCGCCAGGCGGGTTCCTGGGCGACATGAAGTTCGAAGCGTTCACCGCCGGACAGGTTATCACTGGAGGTCCATACCTGGTCAGCACCGAGGAAATCATGAGTTTCGCCGGTCAATACGACCCGCAATGGTTCCATACCGATCCGCAGGCGGCCGCGCGGGGTCGATTCGACGGTCTGATCGCGAGCGGTTGGCATACCTGCGGCATCGCGATGCGCCTGGTGGTCGATAATGCGTTGACCGGATCGGAATCGTTTGCCTCGCCGGGACTGGAGTACGTCAAGTGGCCGGCGCCGGTACGCCCCGGCGATCGGCTGTCGCTACGCGCCGAGGTGCTGGAAACGCGTCGCTCGTCGAAATCTCCGCAACTCGGCATTTTGCGCTGGCGCTGGCACCTGATAAACCAGGAAGAGGTCGAGGTTCTCGAACTCGAAGCCACCAGTTTCTTTGACCTGTCAGAAGAGCAACCACTATGAACGAGGCTTTCATCTGCGACGCCGTGCGAACGCCGATTGGCCGCTTTGGCGGCACCCTGTCACGGGTACGGACCGACGATCTCGGCGCGGTTCCGATCCAGGCGCTGATCGACCGTAACAAACAGGTCGACTGGGCCGCGCTGACCGATGTCATTTACGGCTGCGCCAACCAGGCCGGCGAGGATAACCGCAACGTGGCGCGCATGTCGGCGCTACTCGCGGGTTTACCGCCGGCGGTTCCGGCCAGCACGGTCAACCGGCTGTGCGGCTCTGGCATGGATGCCGTCGGCAGCGCGGCGCGTGCAATCAAATGCGGTGAAGCGCAACTGATGATTGCCGGTGGCGTGGAAAGCATGAGCCGCGCGCCCTTCGTCATGCCCAAGGCCGAGAACGCTTTCAGTCGCGACATCGCGATTTACGACACTACTATCGGCTGGCGGTTCGTTAACCCGTTGATGCAGGCAGGTTACGGCGTTGACTCGATGCCCGAGACCGCGGAAAACGTGGCCGCGGAATTCAGCATCGAGCGCGAGGCACAGGACCGGATGGCATTGCGCTCGCAGCAAAACGCGGCCAGGGCGCGGCAGTCCGGATTTTTCGACGCCGAAATTATCCCGGTTACCGTGCCGCAGAGAAAGGGCGATGCGATCATTGTCGATACCGACGAGCATCCGCGCGCAACCTCGCTCGAGGCGCTCGCCAGCCTGCGACCGATCGCGCGTGAAGGCGGTAGCGTCACCGCCGGCAATGCCTCCGGCGTCAACGATGGCGCCTGCGCCCTGTTACTGGCCGACGAACCTGGCGCCGCCCATCATGGCCTGACGCCCCGCGCGCGGGTACTCGCCATGGCGACCGCCGGCCTGGCGCCGAGGATAATGGGCATGGGGCCGGCGCCGGCATCGCGCAAGGTACTGGAGCTGACCGGCCTCAGCCTCGATCAAATGGATGTCATCGAATTGAACGAGGCTTTCGCGGCCCAGGGACTCGCGGTACTGCGCGAACTCGGCCTCGCCGACGATGACGAACGCGTCAATCCGAACGGCGGCGCGATCGCGCTCGGCCATCCGCTAGGCGCCAGCGGCGCACGGCTGGTGACGACGGCGGTGAACCAGCTGCATCACGGCAACGGACGTTATGCCCTGTGCACCATGTGCGTCGGCGTCGGCCAGGGTATCGCCGTCGTCATCGAGCGGGTCTAGCGGCCGGCGTGCCGGACAAATCCGCGTAATGAACGAAACCCATTGGCCCCGGGTCTGGGCCGCCTTCCTGGCAGGCTGCATCGCTGCGTTTCAGATCGGCAAGACCTTCGCTTCGCTATCGCTGATCATCGAAGAGCTGGACCTCAGCCTTATCCAGGCGGGATTGATATTGTCGCTGTTCAGCCTGATAGCGGCCTTCGCCGGCGCCGGCTTCGGCCTGTTGTCGGATCGGATCGGTCATCTGCGCACCGCGCTTACCGGTTTGACCGTATCTGCCGGCGGCGCCTTCCTGGGCGCGGCCGCCCCCGGGGTCGAGATACTGCTGCTGTCGCGCCTGGTCGAGGGTTTTGGCTTCATCCTGGCGATCGTCGCGTTACCTTCATTGATCAGCGGCTCGGCCAGTGACCGCAATCGCCCGTTGGCGATGGGTTTGTGGGGCGCATTCATGCCGGCCGGAATCGGCGCATCGATGCTGATAACCCCGGTACTGCTGGAGTGGCACGGCTGGCGCGGCCTGTGGAGCGATATCGGTATCATCATCCTGGCCTGGTGCGTGATCCTGTTCCTTAGTTTCCGTGGCGCCGAAAACAGGGCTGGCATAAAGCTTGGCACTGCTGAATTTATCGCCAATGTCCTGCGCCTCGGGCCGCTGCTGGTGGTCGCGGGTTTCGTTTGTTATTCGAGTCTCTACCAGTCGTTGACCGCTTTCCTGCCGACCATCCTGGCCACCGAATACGGTGTCACGCTCGCCAGGTCCGCCCATCTCGGCGCGCTGGTCGTGGTCGCCAACGTGGTCGGCAACCTGGCCGCCGGCTGGCTGATCGGTCGCGGTTTCATCCCGTGGAAGCTGCTGACGGTATCCTTCATGGCGATGGGTATCTGTGCGTCGCTGGTGTTTTCCGGTTTCAGCGAGCCGCTCGTCAAAACGCTCGCCGGGATCCTGTTCTCTGCCTTTGGCGGTATTTTCCCGGGCACCGCCTTCGTGCTGGCGGCGCGCTACTCGGTAAAACCCTCGCACATGGCGCTGATGGCCGGATTCATGTTACAGGGCGCCGGCATCGGGCAGACCATCGGACCGCTGATGGTGAGTTCGGTGGTCGAGTTTTCAGGCTCCTGGGACTTCGCCAACCTGGTGGTCGTGGGCATGGCCGGGATCGGGCTGACCTGCGCCCTGCTGCTGCGCACGCGCACCTGACCGAGTCAGAGCGACGCTGCCCGCGCCGCGAAAGCGCGCGCTTGCCGCGGCGCGTCTCCGAGTTGCCTCTCCGGGATCGTGATCCCGCGCCAGTCGATATCGGGGAAACGTTGCCCGGCGATTTCCGCAAGGCTGCAATTCTGGTCGATTGCCGCGGCACACATTTTCCTGACCTCGGCCTTGGCTTCAGGCCGGGGCATGATGCCAGCCAGTCTGAAACTGATCGCCTCGGCATACACCAGGCCGTGACCGTCTTCGAGTCGGGCCAGCATTGCGGCGGCATCGGGTCGTAGCGTTTCGGCCAGTACGATCGCCAACTGCAGGGACTTCGCGGTCGCCATGCAAACCTGCGGCAGCGCATGCCATTCCAGCGACCAGGCCACACCGTCACGCTGCTGCCTGTGCAGCAAGGACTGCGTCATCAAGGCGTCCTGCGCCGCGCCGACCTGGAACAGGCTTACCAGCGTTTCGGCATCCACCGGGTTATTCTTGTGCGGCATGGTCGATGAGCCGCCACCCGCGGTGAGCGTTATTTCGCCCACTTCCGGACGCGCTGCCTCGATATAGTCCTGCGCCATGCGCGCCAGGCTGCCATTGACGCGCGTGCACCACGCGCTGAATTCGGCGAGCCCCGTGCGATCGTTGTGCCACTGGAATTCGTTATCTCCAAGCTCGAGCTCGGCGGCCAGCGCCGCGCGCAGTTCAGCCGCCAGCGGACCGAGCGCTGACGCGTTGCCCGACGCCCCGGCCAGGCTGACACGCAGCAGGCGCGGTTTGAGTTGAACCAGCGCATCGAGCTGACCGAGTAACGGCGCACCCCAGCCCGCGATTACCGCGCCGAAGCTGGTCGGCGTCGCCAGCTGGGCGCGCGTGCGCGCGGCGAGCGGTAACTCGGCATGGACTTCGGCCTGCAAGGCCATCTGTTGCAGCAACCGCCTTATGCGGAATTCGATGATGCGGCAGACCTCGCGCAGACGCAGCACCAGCCCGGTATCCATGATGTCCTGCGTGGTCGCGCCAAGGTGCACATAGGGGCCGTGTTCGTCGCCGAGCGTCGTTTGCAGGATTGCGACCAGTGCCGGGATCGGAATACCGTCACGGCCGGTGCCGGCGGCAAGGCTCGCCGGCTCGACTTCAAGCCCGGCACAGGCTTGCACAATCGCCGCGGCGCTCTGCGCCGGGATAATACCGATTTCGCCCTGGGACTGCGCAAGCGCGGCTTCGACACGCAGCCAGGCGCTGATTTCGGCCGCGTCGCCGAAGTGTTCCCCGATCTCGGCGTCGAACAGCAGTTCGCGGTAAATCTCGGAATCGAACGGAGAGACGGTCATCGCGATCAGATATCGAAGAACACGGTTTCGCGCTCGCCCTGCAGGCGTATGTCGAACCGAAAACCGCCTTCACCGTCGGCTTGCGCCAGCAGCGTATCGACGCGCTCGCGCGGTTCGATCAACGCAAGCACCGGGTCTTCGGCGTTGGCGGCGACCTCGTCGGCGAAATAAACCCGCGTCTGCAGGCCGACATTGATGCCGCGTGCGACGATCCAGCAGTTGATATGCGGCGCCTGCAGGCGGCCGTCCGGGTAAGGCACCCTGCCCGGCCGTATCGTATCGATGCGAAATTCACCGCTGTCGAACGCGGTCGCGATGCGCCCCCAGCCGGCGAAATTCGGATCGGCGACGCCACGGGTTTCGACCGGCGACGGGTACAGCCCGGCGGCATCGGCCTGCCAGATCTCGATCACCGCGTCCAGCACCGGAGCGCCGTCGCCGTCGAATATGCGTCCCGCGATGCTGACGCGCTCTCCGCGCGTGTCGGCATTCACTAAGCGGCTGCCCGGGTCCTCGGCGTAAATGCCGGCGATGCCGCTCCAGTTCGGCAAGCAGCCGATATGCACATAGGGTCCCGCGGTCTGCGAAGGTGATTCGTGTCGGATGTCGTTATCCGTCATTACAGGCCCTCCGGCCGGTTTTCGAAATAGGTCTGCGCGCGTCCGCGCAGCGTCAGGTCGAAGCGCCACGCGAGCATGTCCATCGGCAGCGCCGCATCCATGTCGAGCCGCGCGATCAGCGTATCGATCGCATCCGCGCGCGGAATCGCGTTGACGATCGGGCACAGCGGGATCAGCGGATCGCCCTCGAAATACATTTGCGTGATCAGGCGCTGCGCGAAGGCCTCGCCGAACAGCGAAAAGTGAATATGCGCCGGGCGCCAGGAATTGGGACCGTTCGGCCAGGGATAGGGTGCAGGCTGAATGCTCAGGAAACGGTAATAACCGTCGGCGTCGGTCAGACAGCGGCCGCAACCGCCGAAATTCGGATCCAGCGGTGCGATGTAGGTTTCGTTCGGGTGACGGTAGCGGCCGGCGGCGTTAGCCTGCCAGACCTCGACCAGAGTGTTTGGCACCGCACGACCCGACTGGTCGCGTACATGCCCGTGCACGAGTATGCGCGGACCGAGGGCGCTATGCCCTTCGGTGGCGTAATTGTGGATCAGGTCGTCATCGCGTGGACCGATGATATCGTGGCCGAATACCGGGCCGCTCTCCTCGGACAGCGTCGTCGGCAGCGCTAGCAAGGGCTGACGCGGCGAACGCACTCGGCTCGACCTGTAATCCGGGGCCAGCGCCGGTGGATGCCAGCCGCGGTCACGCGGCAGGTAACCGCGGGGTTGCTCAGAACTCACAGCTCGACTCCCATTTCGCGATAGGTTGCGCGCGCGATCTTGATGGCGCGATTCGCCTTCGGCACGCCGGCGTAGATGGCGACGTGCAGCAGCGCCTCCATGACGTCGTCCGGGCTCGCGCCGGTATTGGCGGTAGCGCGGATATGCATCGGGATTTCGTCGAAATTCCCGGCCGCGGCGAGCAAGGCGATCGTCAGCATCGAGCGCTCGCGCAGCGGCAGGTTATCGCGCGCCCACAGGTTACCCCAGGCAGCCTCGGTGATCAGCGTCTGGAAGGGTTCGTCGAAAGCAGTTCTGGCGGCCTCGGCGGCGTCGACGTGTGCATCCCCCAGCACCTTGCGGCGCATTTTCATACCGGCGTCGTAACGGTCAGGCATAGCCTTGCTCGAGGATAAAATCGTTGAGGATACGCGCGTAGGTTGCCGGCTGCTCCACGCAGGGCAGGTGCCCGGCGTTGTCGATCACCTCGAAGCGCGACCCGGGAATCAGGTCAGCGGTGGCGCGCACCAGGTCGGGCGGCGTCGAGCCATCTTCGCTGCCGGCAATCGCCAGCGTGGGCAGGTTCAGGCCTGCCGTGCTTTCGGTGAAATCATTGGCCGCGATGGCCGCGCTGCAACCGATGTAACCGTCGAGCGGCGTGCGCGTCAACATGTTGCGCCAGGCGGTGAGCTCGTGCTCGCGCTGCTGGCGAAAGTCACTGGAAAACCAGCGCTGCATGACGCTGTCGGCCAGGGCCTCCAGCCCGCCCGCGCGTGCGGCGTCGATACGTTCCTGCCACATGGCTTCGGTGCCGATGCGCGCCGCTGTATTCGAAATTACCATCGCGCGCACCAGTTGCGGATAGTCCGCGGCGAGTCCCTGCGCGATGATGCCGCCGATGGACAGGCCGACAAACAGGCAATCCCGGATATCGAGCGCCTCCAGTAATCGCACCGTATCCTGGACCAGGTCGCTCATGCGGTAATCGCCAGCGGGGCAACTCGACAAACCGTGCCCGCGCTTGTCGAAACGCAGGATTTTCAAACCAGCCGGCAGATAGGGCAGGACCTGGTCCCACAGGCGGAAATCCGTCCCCAGCGAATTGGCAAACACGACCGGCGCGCCATCGGGATCGCCCTCGAGTCGATAGTGCAGGGTAACGTCCCCCAGTTGAATCATGTCCATAGCGACCTCCTCCTAGTACGGCAGCCCGATGTAATTCTCGGCCAGCGACGTCTGCGCCGCAACCGATGATTCGAGGTATTCGAGCTCGGCCTGCTGCATACGCAGATCGAAATCAGATTGCTGCGGGAACTGGTGTAGCAGTTTGGTCATGCCCCAGCTGAAGCGTTCCGCCTTCCATACCCGGGACAGGGCCGTGGCCGAGTAGCTATCAATGCCATGTTCATCGTTATCCTGATAATACTGTCTCAGGGCCTGCCACAGGTAGTACACGTCCGACGCCGCCAGGTTGAGCCCCTTGGCACCGGTCGGCGGCACGATATGCGCCGCATCCCCGCACAGGAACAGACGGCCCCAGCGCATCGGTTCGGCAACGAACGAGCGCAGCGGCGCAATCGATTTCTCGATCGATTCGCCGGTGATAATCGTATCCGCGGCGGCGTGCGGGATGCGACGTTTCAACTCGTCCCAGAAGGCATCATCCGACCACTGCTCAACCGAGTCCTCCAGCGGCACCTGCAGGTAATAGCGGCTCAGGCCCGGGTTGCGCATCGAGCACAGGGCGAATCCGCGCGCGTGACTGGCGTAGATCAGTTCGTCGCTGACTGGCGGCGTCTGCGACAGCACACCGAGCCAGCCAAAGGGATAGACCCGCTCGAATTCGCGCAACAGGCCCGCGGGGATGGTTTTACGGCTTACCCCGTGAAAGCCATCACAGCCGGCGACGAAATCGCAATCGATACGTCGCTTAACGCCTTTATGGGTGAAGCTGACATAGGGCCTATTCGCATCGGCGTCATGAACCTGAACCTGTTCGACCTCGTGCAACAGGGCAGCACCCGTGGCCTCGCGCGCCTGGTAGAGATCGAGGGTCAATTCGGTCTGGCCATACACCATGACCGAACCGCCGGTAAGCTGCTTGAAATCGATACGGAACCCATGATTGGCAGCCGCGAGATATGCCCCCTCGTGCACAAGCCCTTCGCGCTCCATGCGTGCGCCGACACCCGCCTCGCGCAGCAGGTTCACGGCTCCCGTTTCCAGCACCCCGGCCCGAATTCGCGCCAGCACGTACTCACGGCTCTGGCGCTCGAGCAGAACGGTTTCGATTCCCTCGCGGTGCAACAGCTGCCCCAGCAGCAGGCCTGCCGGTCCGCCACCGACAATCACCACCTGGGTACGCATGACTGACTGGTTTTCGTTCACGCCGCCAATTTCGCAAACTGGTGATTTTTGTCAATCAAAATATCGACCTCGCCAACCTGATCCTTGTCAAATCGAACATCGAATCAGTATGTTAAGATCCTGCGTCACATTCGAAAAGCAGGCCAGATATCATCGGGGAGTATCCATGCGCGCAATTTCAATCATCAAGGGCGAACATAAAAACCTGGCAGCGATTCTCTACAGCCTCGACAGGCTGATCGAGGAAATTGACCACGGCAAGCATCCCGACTTCAGCATCTTTCATGGATTGTTGACCTATATCGATCGTTTTCTGGATCGCTTTCACCACCCCAAGGAAAACCACTACCTGTTTCCGAAACTGCTGGCCCGCGCGCCCGATGCCGAGGCGATAATCCGCGAGCTCGGCCAGCAGCACACCGAAGGCGAAATCCTGTTTGTCGAAATGCTCAAGGCGCTGTCGGCCTACGAGTTTTCCGGCGCGGCGGAGTTCCCGCCGTTTCGCGACAGCGTGCTCAGGTATACCGAGTTCGAGCGCAACCACGCGCGCCTGGAAGAAGAAGAAATTCTGCCGCGCGCAAGGGATGCGCTGATGGAATCGGACTGGGAAGAAATCGACGCCGCCTTCGAGGAAAACGAGGACCCGCTGTTCGGCAAGCAGTCGGACAATGAATTTTCGGATTTGCTGAGCAAGCTGGTCAATCGTTTGCCGGCACCACTGGGTCTCGGCGACGACTGGAAATAAGCACCGCGCCTTGCTGCTGGGCAGTTACCTGAAACCGCCGAGTTTCGTGAGGAGGTAAAAATAAAACTAAGAAATATCAGCGACCTGATCACGGGCCACAAGCTACCCGCCGAAAAAGGTGCAATCACCTGGATGCGCGGCCCGCCAGGCAGGTTGTTCGCCCTGCCCTGGTTCGATCGCGCGTCGATGTATTTTCTACGCAAGCTTTACCTGCCCCTGTCACGTCTGTGGGGCGTGGCTGACGAGGCCCGCGGATCGGTGCCGGGATTCGTCGACATTGCCCAGATCGAGTTGACCCACGGCCAGTATCAGCGCCTGAGCAAGGTTTTATTTCGATTCGAAACTTCCCGTGCACGGGTCGACGCGATCGACGCGGCCTGGCGCGATGCATTTTTTAGCGATCGGCCGGCGACGCCGCTGGAGCTCGTAGCGATCGAAAAGGCGCGTAAGGATGCGCACCAGGCGCATAACATGATGCGGCGCGATCTGCGATTCCTGCTGCGCCTGAAATCCCAGACTTCGCGCTACGATATTCCCTCGCAGGCTGAAGTCGAGGCGATCTACGGATCGATCAGGAAGGATCCCGGACCCTATTTCAGGGTGCCCGGGGAAATGCCCACCATCGAGCAATCGCGATCGTTTGCGGCCGCGGACGGTAACCAGTACTGGATTCGATTCCGGTCACCGTCGAAACGTACCCGCGACCTGGTATACGCGCGCGTACACGAACCCGTCGGCATCGAAAATCCGCCCACCATAATTTACGGTCACGGAATCTGCGTCGAGTTCGACTACCTCGAGGGACTGGTTGACGAAGTCGACGTGCTGTGTCGCATGGGCTTTCGCGTGGTGCGGCCGGAAGCGCCTTTTCACGGCCGCCGGCGACCCGTGGGTTATTACGGCGGCGAGTATATCAGCGCCACGTCGCCGCTGGGGGTACTGGATACTTTCACTTCGGCGGTGGCGGAACGGGCGGTGCTGATGGACTGGTGCCGCCGCAGTTCCGCGGGGCCAGTGACCATGGGCGGCAGCAGCCTCGGCGCACTGCTAGCGCAACTGGTATCGGGCCAGGCACAAAACTGGCCGTCACATTTACGCCCCGACGCACTGCTGCTGATCATGCACTGCTCGCGCATCGAGGACGCGCTAATCCATGGCTCCATCGCGAAACTGTTCGGCGCACTCGAGGCCAAGCACGAGCGCGGCTGGAGCATCGCCACCGTCGCCGAGTACCTGCGGGCACTTGATCCGCCGGCGCAACCCGGAGTGGCCGCCGCCAATATCGTGTCGGTACTGGGCCAGCACGACCAGGCGACACCTTTCGCCGGTGGTCTCGAATTGATCGATCGCTGGCAATTGCCGCAGGAGAATCGATTCACCTGGCCGCAGGGGCATTTTTCGCTGCCGATCGCGCTGACTCGCAACGATGCGCCGTTGCGCCGGTTCCAGCAGATCGTAACATCGCTGAACTGAAATGACCGATCCCGTCGTGATTCCGCTATGGTTGCTGGCGCTGCTGCTTCTGTTCGCCCTGCCGACCTTGATTACCCAGGTTTTTATACCGCTGTGGCTCAAGCTGTGGAACCGCTGGTCGCGCCAGGCCTTCCATGAGGTCAACCCGCAACTGCAGCTCAAGCTGGCGCCGTTTACATTGACCCGTTACAAGGCGCTGGCGGACCAGTTGGCAACCGACCCGCAGTTGTTAGATGCGGCGGCGGAAATTGCCGCGCGGCAGGGCACCACGCTCGAGGACGTGCGCGCCCGCTTGCACCGGATTGCGCTCGAAATCGTGCCCGCGTTCAATCCGTTTTTTTACTTCCGCATTGGCTACAAGCTGGGCCGTGGCATGCTGCGCGGGTTTTACCGGGTGTCTATCGGGTTTGTCGACGAGCAGTCGCTGGAGTCGGTGAGCAGCGACAACAGCGTCATCTTCATGTCGAATCACCGCACCAACATGGATTACCTGCTGGTCACCTATCTCACCTCGCAGCGCACCATGCTTTCATTCGGCGTCGGCGAATGGTCCGGCATATTCCCGGTGCGGCAACTGATGCGCAGCGCCGGCGGGTATTTCATCCGGCGCGATTCGAAGGATCCCCTGTATCGCCAGGCGCTGGCGCGCTACGTACAGATGGCGACCGAGGCCAGGGTGCCACATGCCATGTTCCCCGAGGGCGCGCTATCCCCGGACGGCGGCATGCAGCCACCCCGCTTTGGCCTGTTCAGTTTCGTTACCAGAAACTTCGATCCGGCGACCTCGCCAGATATCGTGATCATTCCAATCGGCACCAACTACGACCGCGTGCCCGAAGACAGCAACATGCTGAGCGGCAGTTCGGCCGAATTCAAACAAAAGGGAAAGCGCTTCGTGATCTGGTCGGGGATCAAGTTCGGCCTGCGTACGGTCGCCGAGGTCATTCTGCAACGACGCTCCTTCGGCTATGCCTGCGCCAACTTCGGCCGCCCGGTGTCGTTCCGCGAATGGCTATCCCGCCATCAGGTCGACTGGCCGAACCTGGACCGGGAACAGCGTTTCGAATGGCTCAACCGCTTCGGTAACGAATTGATGGCCAGGGTGCTCGAACTCATCCCGGTTCCGCCGGTCGCGACCCTGTGCTGGGTGCTGCAACAGGCACCGGCCGCGGGACTGGACAAACCGGCTCTACTGGCAGGATTCAAACAGGCAATCGCCAGGGCGCAGGCAAAGGACGCTTTCGT
>Ga0316201_10002520_pt1 | contig 13067 bp, 9 predicted proteins | sample CS6wburrow_MG_FD_204516 | JGI IMG/M metagenome (GOLD analysis project Ga0316201, IMG submission 204516) | Coastal sediment microbial communities from Delaware Bay, Delaware, United States - CS-6 worm burrow | ecosystem: Environmental > Aquatic > Marine > Coastal > Sediment | place: USA: Delaware... | reverse complement strand
ATGACCGTTAACCGCCTGAGGAAGCAACTGGATGCGGAAGCATTTGAAGTGTTGGACTATGAAGAGCTCATGCCGGAATTGATCGAAGCGAAAAAGCTGGATGAAGCTGGAGGCGATATTATTATTTTGATTTTATACGCAATCATCGGATTTGGAATCTTTGGTACTATGCTGATGATGCTGAAGGAAAGGGAATACGAATTCGGTATCCTGAAGGCGATCGGTATGAAGCCCGGACAAATCAACTGGATGGTTTGGTTAGAGACAGTTTTCCTGGGCTTTCTTGGATGTCTTTCTGGGATGTTACTTGCTTTACCAATCGTTTATTATTTGACGATTAACCCAATTCGTTTTTCAGGTGAGATGGCACAGGCATACGAAAAATTTGGAGTTGAGCCTGTATTGCCGGCTACTGTTGATTCAATGGTATTTTTGACACAGGCTTTGATCATTTTTATCATGATTACGATTATGGGACTATACCCGATGTGGAAGATTATTAAAATGAAGCCTGTTGAGGCCATGCGGCAATAAATGATTGCATTGCCTTTGTTTATAGCCAAAGGAAGAATTTGAAAATATACTTTATGCTTTTTAATATCGCCTGGCGAAATATTTGGAGAAGTAAGCTGAGATCTTTTGTGGTCATCGGAGCAGTCATAGTGGGGATCTGGGCACTCATTTTTTTGATGAGTTTTGTAGAAGGCATGATCAATAGTTATATCTATAATGCAATTCAATACGAAACCTCCCATATTCAATTACACCACCCAAAGTATAAAGATGACCGGGAGATTCAATTTGATATACAAAATGCTCCTTATGCACTTGAACTACTTGGTGAGCACCCTGATGTACTCAATGTTAGCCAGCGACTGCTCATCAATGGAATGCTCTCCACAGCAAACGGTGTAAGAGGTGCCGTTGTGAAAGCGATTGATCCTGCGAGCGAAAAAGGGCTGACGCACATGAATGAGAAAGTGATTGAAGGTGATTTCTTCGAAACTGAATCGAAAAATCCCATCGTCGTGAGTAAAACGGTGGCCGAAAAATTAAAACTCAAATTACGTTCAAAAGTCGTTTTGAATTTTCAAAAGGTCAATGGTGATTTAACTGCTGCTGCTTTTCGAGTTGTTGGCATCTATAAAACCAGCAATCGACAAACTGATGAACTAGTTTCCTATACCCGATTAAAGGATGTTCAGGAACTCACTGGAATGGGGGCGGGACGTTTTCATGAAATAGCAATGTCTGTTGCTGACCTTGAATTTGTTGATCAGGTGAGAGATGACCTAAGAAATGAACTTCCGGGGATTTTAGTTGAATCATACAAGGAAATCTCACCTGACCTTGAATTATTTAATTCTCAAATCAAGATCAACATGATCATCATGACTGCGATTGTGATGTTGGCTTTGATCTTTGGAATTATCAATACCATGCTGATGGCCGTGTTGGAAAGAGTGCGGGAATTAGGTATGTTGATGGCAATTGGGATGAACAAAATCCGGGTTTTCAAAATGATTGTTTTAGAAACGATTCTCATTTCAATTATTGGCACACCGATTGGTTTATTACTTGGGTACCTGACGGTAAGTGGATTAAACAAACAAGGGATCGACCTCTCTTTGTGGGCGAAAGGATTGGAAAAATTTGGGATGTCAAATGTGATCCGTCCTACTTTGCAAAGTGATGCGTATATTACCATTGTGGTGGCTATTGTTGTGACAGCAGTGATTGGTTCAATCTATCCCTCGATAAAAGCGATTCGATTAAAACCTGTTGAGGCACTTAGAAAATTATAACCATGGGAGAAAATAATCATGATATCGTAATTCTGGCTAAAGGTCTGCATAAGATTTATGATGAAACAAAAGTACCTGTTCACGCGCTAAGGGGTGTCGATCTCGAGATCCATAAAGGAGAATTCACCGCCATCGTGGGTCCTTCCGGATCAGGGAAGTCAACACTACTTAATATTATTGGTGGATTAGATACGCCATCTGAAGGGACAATCATCGTGAATAGCCAGGATATATCAAAACTCTCGGATAATCAATTGATTGATTTTAGAAAGAACAACATCGGTTTTGTTTTTCAATCATACAACCTGATCCCGGTGCTCACGGCCAAAGAAAATGTCGAATTCGTCATGATGCTACAAAAGCGTGGGCGAAATGAAATGGACGAACGGGTGAAAAACCTGATGGAGGCAGTTGGCCTTGGTGATCGAATGAATAACAAACCCTCCGAATTGAGTGGAGGACAGCAACAAAGAGTTGCTGTTGCGAGAGCCCTTGCTTCAAAACCTTCTTTTATCCTGGCGGATGAACCTACCGCCAACCTGGATTCAAAATCTACCTCTAATCTCCTGGATATTATGGCCAGGCTCAATGAACAGGAGCATATGACTTTCGTGTTTTCCACGCACGATCAACGTGTCATCGATCGGGCCCGAAGAGTAATTGTGCTGGACGATGGAAAAATCGTAAGTGATACTTCCAATTGAATCCCTAGACTATGACTTTACTAGCGAAACACTGCTCACATATCAACAGGCACCGTATCGCTCTGCTCATGTTTCTCACACTTTGGATATCCTTTACATCGACCGTTTTTGGACAGGAGAATCCAAACCAAAAACTGACTGTAAACGGTTATATAAAACAACTTACCTCCCTGATTTCATTTGAATCAGCTGATGATTACTCCCTGGACGTGTTATTGCATAATCGCTTAAATCTTAAATGGTATCTGTCAGATAAATGGACTTTTACTGCTGAGATGCGCAATCGGATGTTCATCGGTGATCAGGTTCGGATGACACCCGGTTATGGTTCTCTGATTGATGAAGGAAGCAACGACTGGATCGATCTGAGTGCAAAACTGATAGATACGCGGCAGACTGTTTTGCATAGTTATTTTGACCGGTTGTATATTGAGTATACTTCCGGCAAATGGGAAATGCGCATTGGCAGACAACGCATCAACTGGGGACAAACCACAAACTGGAATCCGAACGATATTTTCAATGCTTACGCTTTTACTGATTTTGATTATGAAGAAAGGCCCGGGGCAGATGCGATACGAATCAAAAGATACTATGGATTTTCTTCAAGTATGGAATTTGCATTTCGCCCTTCAGATAGCCTTGAGTATAGCACAGCTGCATTGATGTGGAGGTTCAATAAATGGACTTATGATTTTCAATTGATCGGAGGGGTGCATGAGAGAGATCTTGTATTTGGTTTTGGATGGGCAGGTAATATTAAAAATGCGGGATTTAAAGGGGAGATGAGTTATTTCGCTCCAACTTTGGATGATCGGAAAAAAGCATTTTCAGCAGCCCTCAATTTTGATTATGCTTTCAACTGGGGCCTTTATTGGAATGTAGGTGTCCTATACAATTCTGAAGGTGGTTTTAACACGGGGTTTTTCCAGCTTTTCAACACGACTCTAAACGCACGAAATCTTTATCCTTACCGGTGGTCTATTATGTCAATTCAATCCGCACAAATTACGCCCCTTATGACTGCCGCACTTGTGCTGGTATATAGTCCGGTAAAGTCAAATGCGTTGTATGCTGGGCCAACACTGACCTTGTCTGTTGCGACCAATTGGGATCTTGATATCGTAAGCCAGGTTTTATTCGAAAGTGACAATGGTAAATATTCAAGCCCTCTCCAGGCTTATTTTGTACGAATCAAGCATAGTTTTTAATCATCGAATGAAAAACCCTTCTTTAAAAGGGTCTGATCGTTCAATGATAAATTCGTGTTGGCCTGTGTAATGGGCCATTCCGGTCACAACAGGAATGACTGCCTGGAATGGACCAAATTTTGTAACTTCCTTGGGGTAACCTTCGAAAATGCTACCTGTAATACTTTCGATGTTCATTTTCTCTCCAAGATTCAATTCCCCTTTAGAGTAGTGTAGAGCCATTCGCGCAGATACACCCGAACCAGTGGGACATCTATCTAGTTCACCATCTGCAAAAATGCACACGTTGCGGCTATCAGCATGTTCTGAATCAGACTCTCCAATAAAAATCGTCCCATATAAAAAGCCCAGGTCCTTTTTAAATGGATGACTAATAGAAAGCCCAGACTTTTTAATTGCATTTTTAATGAGCATACCTTTTGCAATCAATTCTTGTGCATCTTTTTTTTGTAGGCGCAATCCAAGTTGTGATGCCTGAACAAATGCGTAAAAAGCCCCACCATATGCGATGTCAAATTGCACTTCCCCGATTTCAGGTATATGTATGGATTGATTTTGTGTAAGGACGAATGACGGTACACATTCAAATGAAATGCTTGACACTTTACCTTTTGTAACTCGGGTTTGAATAAACAGCCTGCCACAAGGCGCATCAATATGGAAAGCGGTGACAGGTTCTTTGACTTCAACAATACCCATATCAACCGCCCAGCGTCCGAGTGCGATAGTAGCGTGTCCACACATCGTGCTATATCCTCCATTGTGCATGAATATGACACCAAAAGCTGCGCCATCATCATTTGGTTCAGTGACATAACATCCATACATATCTGCATGTCCACGAGGTTCCCACATCAGGCTCCTGCGAATATGATCGAGATGAGATGAGCAATACGCTCTTTTTTGCAAAATTGATTCACCCAGGATATCTGGATATCCATCAAGGAGAATTCTAAGTGGTTCTCCACCGGTGTGCATGTCAACAGTTTGAATGCATATTTGATCTTTTCCGGACGGAATCTCCATTTTTCTGAATCCTTTTTGCCATTTCATGGTTAGAATACTTTTAGTTTAATTTTGCGTGCTGAACCCAATCATTGATGAAGCTAAATTACAAGACATTTGGACATGGTGAACCACTAATCATACTGCACGGCATGTTTGGAATGTTAGATAATTGGCAAAGATTTGCAACTGACCTTGGCAATGATTTTTCAGTATTTATCGTGGACCAGAGGAATCACGGCAGGTCACCACACAGTGATGCCTTTAATTATGAGGTTATGGCTGAAGACCTCTTTCATTTCATGGAAGAGCATTATATGTTCGAAGCTTTCATCCTTGGTCATTCAATGGGAGGGAAAACAGCAATGCAAATGGCACTTATGGAGCCTGATATGGTGCCTAAACTGATTGTGGTAGATATTGCTCCGAAGCCATACGGACCTCACCACCACGCTGTTTTAAAGGCCTTGACCTCAGTACCAATTGACAAGGTGCAAAGTCGCAGTGAAGTTAGTGATATACTTAAACAACATATCCAGGATGAAGGAGTTCGTCAGTTTCTCCAAAAGAACTTATCGAGAAAAAAGAATGGTGGTTATCGATGGAAAGTAAATCTTGATGCTGTTCTGATGCATTATGATAAAATATTGGACTTCAATCCGATGGAAGAGCCTTTTAAAAATCAATCCATGTTTGTCAGGGGTGGAAAATCTCCATATATCACCGAGGATGATTTTCCCCTGATTCACCAACAGTTTACAAATGCGCGCATTGAAACGATTGAACATGCTGGTCATTGGGTGCATGTGGATGCATATGATCCGTTACTCGGTTTAACACGCGATTTTTTAAATGAATTGTGAGTTTAGTTAATGGTCCATAGTCCGCGGTCCACAGTCCACAGTCCACAGTTCGCAGTCTATGGTTCATGGTCCATACTCCACAGACCTCAGTCCATAGTCGATGGTTAATTGACTGAACTAACTTCCCATTCGATATTTTACTTGTTTCGATAATTGTTGTTGTATCAACTTAAGTTCTTCGATGCGGTCAAATGCATCCTTTCCCGGTCTTTGTTCCGCGCGATTGAGCATTGATGCCAGGTACCTGATTTGATCAATGAGCATGGGTTGCATATATCTTCCCTCCGGAGTGGTTATTTCATTTTTAACCTTTTCCAAAAGCTCTTTTTTCTCCAGGGACTTTTTATGACCAGGTTTGTCTGCCAGTTTCTGCTCAATCATTTTTGACTCATCTGCAATAAACTGGTCCAGCTTTTTTGTTTGACTCATCAGGTCGCGGATTTGTAATGCTAATTTTTCCTGGGCTTTCAGATCTGCAGTTGTAACCCCACTTTCTACCAATCTTGGGTCCATCATCAGCTCAAACGACTGTTTTTGAGTGATATCGCCCACCCTCATCTTGAGCGTATATTTACCCGGAGAAACACGTGGTCCACCGGGAGCACCTTCTGGTGTTTTCTTATCCCACGCACCGAAATGACGCATATCCCATTGGAATCGATGTAATCCGGGCGTTGATTTGAGTTGGGTATTTGTGCCCTGCCGCCGAAACCCTGTTGCCATATCAGCTTCAGAATTGGCTTCATCCACTTCTTTTCCCTTCGTTGTGAATTTTCTAATGGGTTTGTCAGAGGGATCAAGGATTTCAATGACCATTTGATCCTGAAGTGAATCAGGAAGGTAATAACTGATCGAAACCCCTGGCGATGGATATGACGGGACAGCTGATTTTCCTGTCCCCCGGTATCTCAACATATATGTGTCCGGGGCATCAAATAAATGGACTTTCGAAAGGTTTCGATCTTTAAGTGCAGCATGCAATGGAGTGAGGTCGTCCAGAATCCAGAAGCTTCTGCCCATTGTTGAAATGTTCAGGTTTTTACGGAATATTTGAATATCGGTAATTGGGGTGACAGGTAGATTTTGTTGAAATGGTTGCCATTGATTTCCATCATCAAACGATATATACATGCCAAATTCAGTGCCTGCAAATAGAAGTCCTTCCACTTCGGGATCTTCTCTGACAACCCTGACAGGATAGCCATCTGGAATGCCGTTGGTAATCAATTTCCAGCTTTTACCATTGTCTTCTGTTTTGTAGATATATGGTTTCCAGTCATTCAGTTGGTAGCGTAGTGAAGTGAAATACGCCTTATTTGCTTTGTGGGGAGAAGGTTCAACGCAATCGATCCTTCCATTTGATGGAAGAGATCGTGGTGTCACATTTTGCCAACTTGCCCCATCATCCATTGTCACATGCACCGGCCCATCATTTGCGCCGACCCAGATTTGCCCTTGCTGGATTTTAGACTCCCGAATCGCATAAATGGTACTGTAAAATTCTTCTCCTGTGATATCTCTTGTGATCGGAAAACCTGAGATTACCTGTTTGTCTTTTTCAAAAGCTGTCAAGTCCGGGGAGATTGTTTCCCATGATTTTCCGTCATCACGAGTGACATGTACATATTGCGAGGCATGATATACTTTGTCAGCATCATGGGGAGAAACATGGATCGGAGAAACCCGTTGAAATCTGAACTTCAAATCAGCGGGATTGTGCCCATACATATTTGATGCACCCACATAGTACTGCATTTCCTGCCCTGTCTTTTTGTTAAACACGCCAAAACGACCCTTGCAATTGCTATATACGATATTGGGATTGCCTGGTTTGGGAACTGCTGGTCCTGTTTCGCAACCTCCAACCGCAGACCAAAATGTTTTCATTCCCCCTGTCGGGTTAAAGGGGAGTTGAGAGGGCAGTGAAATGGTTGAATTATCCTGTTGGCCTGCATACAACCAATAGGGTATTTGATCATCTACTTCCACCTGGTATAATTCAGCAGTGGGTTGATTGTCAATGGCGGACCATGATACCCCACCATTGTGAGTGATATTTCCACCTCCATCATTTCCCTGGATGAATGAAAGAGAATCATTCGGATGAATCCACATATCGTGATTATCTCCATGTGGCGTTCGAATACTTTTCCATTTTTTGCCATTGTCTGTTGATTTCCAAAAGCGCGTAGCATTAACATAAAGGGTGTTGGCATTCTGTGGGTTTGCATCAATATTGCAATAGTAAAATGGTCTGTCTAATAATTCTTTTTTCTGGGTGACCAATTCAAATTTTTCGCCCCTGTCATACGAAATATATATTCCACCTTTCCCGACCGGAGCTTCTACTAAAGCGATGATTCTATCCGGATCAGCAGGTGAGACTGCGAGATCTATTTTGCCAATCAGGCCTGTCGGAAGTCCTCCCGCCAGTTTTTTCCATTGGTTGCCGCCGTCATCTGACCGGTACATACCTCCTTGTTTTCCTCCACTTATGATTGTCCATGGTTTTCTTTCGACCTGCCAACTTGCTGCATAGATGACATTGGGGTTTGTTGGATGAAATTCCAGGTCCACAGCTCCGGTGGAGTCAGATATAAAGAGCACTTTTTCCCAATTGTCGCCGGCATTATAAGAGCGGTACACGCCCCTGTCGGCGGTAGGGGCAAAGGGATTGCCAATAGCCGCTACGTAAACTGTATCGTCATGCGTTGGATGGATAATGACTGCACCAATTTGTCCTGCATTATCGAGTCCTACATGTTGCCATTTTTTTCCCGCGTTGTCTGATCGATAGACTCCTTTTCCGATGATCACATTGCTTCTGATCCCATCCGTACCTGTTCCGACATAGATTCTATCAGGATTGTTTTGTGCCACCGTAATCGCTCCTGTAGAAGGTGTGCTGAAGAATCCATCTGAAATGTTTTTCCACGTATTTCCTGAGTCTTCCGTTTTCCAGATTCCGCCTCCGGTTGCACCCATATAGTAGGTGTTTGGTTGTGAAGCGACACCTGCAACGGCAGTTACACGTCCTCCACGGGTTGGGCCAATGCATCGGTATTCGAATGAATTAAGGAATTCCGGATTATTTATAATAGATTGACTTGACATGTCATTTATACAAATTGCAGAAATGGCAATGAATATCGCGAGTGGTTTAATCTTGTTGAATTGCATGGAAAAAATGTTTGACTTTTCGAATTGGAAATAACGATCATATTGATCCCGGGTGTTGGAAGTAACCCGTCACCGAATGCTTTTCAGTAAGTGGTCTTCCTTGACCTATTCGAAAGGTAAAGATTTCTGAGGACGGGACGGATTTATTGTTCGATTATTTCATCCAATTTTCGTTGAATTTCGCCAATATTACTTTCCAGCCATTGGTCCATTCCATTTTTGATATCACTGAAGCTGACATGCGCATAATATTGCCAGATTTCTGCAATATCTTCCCAGTCGATGGTGTATGGTGGGAATGCCCTGTTATCCGAGATTGCTGTGATCGTATGGTCTTTCAGATTGTTGAAGATTCGTTTATACACGATTCCATCACGAGTCGCAATGACATAGGTGCGGTCATTCTTCAAATCACTGATATCTTCTACATAACCACAAATCACAATGCTACCCGGAAGGAGGGGGAGCATTGAATTACCCTGGATTTCGAAGGCGCGATATGTGCCTTCAGGGATTTGGGGGAAATAGAGTTTTGGCAATTCACTGATATATTCAGGATTCTGAAAGCTTTCAAGGTATCCTGCCTCAGCTTTCCCATCGACTAATTCAATATTTTGTCTGTTATCCTGGTCCACTGAAATAGCAAGTACCCGCATATCTTTATTGCGCAGAATCTCCAGGTCTTGATGGCTTAGATTGCTTGTGATCAGATCATCTACTTTGACATGAAAATAGGCAGCGATTTTGATGAGTGTTTCAATGTTTGGTTCTGTTTTCCCTCTTTCGTAATCGCCGAGTGTCGTGCGTGCCACGCCAAGCGCATCTGCAAGTACTTGTTGAGATACTTTATTTTTTTTTCTGAGGTAGTTCAGGTTTTTATTTAACATCTGTTGATCATTTTATTATTCTATTTCTTTTTCTCTGTGTCACTCCGTGGTCCTCTGTGGCTCTCTGCGTAACAACTTTACTCAGATCGGGTTAGCTATTACACAGAGTTTCGCTGAGGTCCGCTGATTTTTTTCAATTGCCTTCATTTCCAGAAAATACGGAAATGACTATTACGACATTTATCTGCCGAAAAATACGACAAAAATGCTAAAAAGATTGTTTTAAGTCATAAAATATTCGATATTAGCCTGTTTTTACCACTTATAAATGTCGAAATAACCGGCACATTTAAATGCCCACTTGTTCTGTCAATAGAAAAGAATGTTTGACCGCGCGATCTTACATATGGACCTCGACTCCTTTTTTGTGTCGGTAGAAGTGTTGAAAAACAGCTCTCTGAAGGGGCTTCCATTGATTATCGGAGGGAAGAGCCAACGGGGTGTTGTGTCATCCTGCAGTTATGAAGCCAGGCACTTTGGGGTACATTCTGCAATGCCAATGAAAATGGCTCTCAGATTGTGTCCCCAGGCAGTGGTGTTGAGAGGTGATATGGATGCATACTCGAAGTATTCGAAAGAGGTAACACAGGTGATTGAAGACGAAGCGCCTGTGTTTGAAAAGTCATCTATCGACGAGTTTTATCTCGACCTCACGGGAATGGACAAGTTTTTTGGTTGTTTCAAATGGTCTGTCGAATTGCGAACAAAGGTGATTCACGAGACCGGTTTGCCAATTTCTTTTGGATTGTCGGTAAACAAGCTTGTTTCAAAAGTAGGTACAGGTGAAGCGAAGCCGAATGGTACGATGGAGATTCCAAACGGGACAGAGCGTGCTTTTCTCGCTCCACTGTCCACTCGCAAAATTCCGGGAATCGGGCAGGAAATGTATAAGCGTCTGAGTTTTATGGGTGTACGTTCGGTCAGGGTGTTGAGTGAAATTCCGATGCGTCTGCTTGAGCGGGAGTTTGGCAAAACGGGGCGCGTTCTTTGGGAAAGTGCCAACGCGATTGATCGCCGCCCCGTTGTCCCATATAGCGAACAAAAGTCAATGTCGAAGGAGCGTACTTTTATCCAGGATACCCTGGATATGCGGTTTGTCAGAAACCTGCTTCTTCGGATGACGGACGAGCTTTCTTTTGATTTGCGCAATGATCAGAAACTTACAAGTTGTGTGACGGTCAAGATCCGCTATGCAGATTTTAACACGTATACACGTCAACGAAGGATCTCTTACACAGCAAATACAAAAATACTGGTCCGGCATATCCTCGAACTCTTTGAAGTCTTGTATGAGCGACGTCAATTGATTCGCCTGGTAGGGATCAAGTTTAGCGGACTCGTACACGGCAATTACCAGATCAGCCTCTTTGATGATACGATTGAAGAGATTCATTTGCTACAGCAACTGGACCATATCCGCCGTCGATTTGGAAAAGATGCGATTGGAAGAGCATGTTATCTCGATCCTAACTAACGAATACTCCCTCATCACCAACGCTTACTCATTTTTCATAAAGCGAAGCATCCCGGCATCGTAAGTTTGAAATATTCAATCAGGTGCAAATAATTGTTGTATCAATAAAAAAGAAAACAAATGGAAAATGGAAGGCTAATCATTTGGGATCGTTTGAATGAGTGGATGAAAAGTTCAATCACATTACGTTTGATGACAATCGGTGTGATCATCCTTGTTTTGCTCATTCCGCTTGGCAAAGTGAAACATCTGATCTATGAACGTGAAGGGAGAAAACATGAAGCGCAAAGTGAAATCAGCCACATGTGGGGTGGGCCCCAAACAGTCATGGGGCCAGTTCTGACCATTCCTTATGTAGAGGCTGAACGAGGCTGGAATGAGGAAAAAAAGGAATACGAAATACTCGAGATTAAAAAATATGCGCATTTCCTTCCGGAAAAATTAATCATGAGCGGGCCTATCAAACCTGAAGTTCGTTATAGAGGGATTTTTGAAGTAACGGTATACCAGACAGCATTGAACATTGCAGGACAATTTCTTCAGCCAGACTTTTCAGTATGGCAAATTGAAGATGACCAGGTAAGATGGGATGAGGCAATGGTAACATTTGGATTCACTGATCTGCGCAGTATTCGGGATCGTGCAGAGATTGAGTGGGACGGCCATAAATTTCCACTTGATCCGGGGACAGCGCCTGGTGTATTTATTCAGAATGGCATTCATACCAAAATAGACCAACTCGGTTCGGCAGGCAAGGATACATCATACCCATTTTCACTGCAGCTCACGTTGAATGGTAGTAAAGACCTGATGTTTGCCCCATTTGGAAAAACGACGGAGATCAATATTGAGTCCAGCTGGCCTGATCCGAGCTTTATTGGCGCCTTTTCTCCGGATGAAAAGTCAATTTCATCAGATGGATTTAATGCTTCCTGGAAGGTACTCCACCTGAACCGGCCTTATCCGCAACAATTTCAGGAAACGCCAATTGGGATCGGAAGCTCAATTTTTGGAGTGAGTATGTTTATACCGGTTGATGAATATCAAAAGAGTATCCGATCTATTAAATATGCTGTGCTCTTAATATCATTGACATTTTTGATTTTCTTTTTCGCCCAGCGGTTTCAAAATATCCGCATCCACCCAATTCAATACCTGATTGTTGGTTTTGCGTTATGCTTGTTTTATACATTGTTAATTGCCATGTCAGAGCATCTCACATTCTTGAATAGTTATTTAATATCAAGTGTGGCGATTATCAGCATGATCACATATTACCTCAAAGGAATTTTCAAGAGTGCGAGACTTACTACCATTTCAGCTGGGATACTCAGTGTGGTTTATTCCTTTATTTATGTCATTACGAAAGAACAGGATTATGCATTGTTGATGGGAAGCATCGGATTATTGATCATTATCAGTATCGTAATGTTTTTAACCCGCAAAACAGATTGGTACGGGAAGGCGGTTGGGTAGGAGCGGGGAGCCCTCCTGCGCTAAAGCTGCGGTGGGCGGAGCTAGGAGTTAGGATCAACGACCTGCTTTCATTAATTCCTTAAACCGGGGGTCGTCATTCAAAATAAGGAGATCCGGATCTGTTTCAAAACGATCAAAAAAGGTGAATTTACATCCGTTTTGTATAGCCTCTTCGATTTTGTCCAAAGCAGTTTGAGTTTGCCCCAACTGTGCATATATCACTGCTTGCTGGTACGGGACAGTTCCAAAAGAATGGGGTGAGCTAAATGAATCAAGCCGATTGATGATATCAATAGCCCGATCTGATTGGTTCAAACGTGCATATAAAACACCAAGCTTAGCAATTGCAATTTGATAATTCGGAAATTGATTGACGAGTTTTTCAGTCTCAGCCAAAGCGAGGTCATACTCTCCCTGGACATCCAGGATTTCTCCTTTGAGATAATATAAATCTGAACTTAA
>Ga0316201_10002519_pt1 | contig 13068 bp, 19 predicted proteins | sample CS6wburrow_MG_FD_204516 | JGI IMG/M metagenome (GOLD analysis project Ga0316201, IMG submission 204516) | Coastal sediment microbial communities from Delaware Bay, Delaware, United States - CS-6 worm burrow | ecosystem: Environmental > Aquatic > Marine > Coastal > Sediment | place: USA... | reverse complement strand
AACAAAAAAACAACAACGAAGAGGATTTAATTTGAAATACTCAGAACTAAGCAATAAAGAAAAGCTATTAGTAAACGACATGGAATACTACAACTACAAAGGAGTAAGTAAAAGAGAATACATAATAGCACTAGCATTTTTAATAAACAAACACAAAAACAAAAAAATATGATGACAGAACATAAAGAGGTGGACGTAGAATTATGGAAATGCTTTAACTGCGAACAATACAACAGTAAAGAAGAAAGTTGTGGATTATACGGAAAAAAAACACCAGCTAATAGCAGTTGCTCATTCTTCCACTTAAGAAGAATAGATGAAGAAAAAACATTACCATACGAACCAATAACAAGTAAAGAATACGAACAAAAACAATTCAGAATAAGTGGAGCAGTAAACCTTTACCACGATGATAAAATAAAGATTGCTAGAGAATTTTATTTAATACAACCATACTTCTATGATAAAGCAGGAATGTTTTGGTTATGGAACTTTAATAACAACTGCTGGAAGATGGTAGATGAATATGATCTTATGAACTACTTAATAAAAGGAAGTAAGGAAACAGGAGAAATAACAAAAACAAAGTTTTGGATTGAAGTAATGAGAAGCTTAAAACTTGTAGGGAGACAGAAAGAACCACTACCAATAAAGAGCAGTTGGATACAATTCAATAATGAAATATATGATTTAAATAATGGTGATCGAATAGAAGCAACACCAAAATATTTTAATGTTAATCCTATACCTCATGAATTAAGGTTTGGAAGAGAGACTCCAGCTATTGATAGAATATTTGGTGAGTGGGTTGGTGAGGAAAACATTAAGACTTTAAAGCAGATAATTGGTTATTGTATGATTCCAGATTATCCTTTGCATAGAATATTTTGTTTTACTGGGAGTGGTCTTAATGGTAAGGGAGTTTTTTTAAGATTAATCCAGAAGATTATTGGTGATAATAATTGTAGTAGTACTGAGCTTGATCTTCTTATGAGTAGTCGTTTTGAGACTGGTAAGGTTTATAAGAAGCTTGTTTGTCAGATGGGTGAGACTAATTTTAATGAGATGAGTAAGACTAGTATGCTTAAGAAACTTAGTGGTCAGGATTTGGTTGGTATTGAGTTTAAGAATAAGACTCCTTTTGATTATACTAATTATGCTAAGCTTATGATTGCTACTAATAGTCTTCCTCCTACTATGGATAAGACTGATGGTTTTTATAGGCGTTGGATGATTATTGATTTTCCTAATAAGTTTAAGGAGGGGGTTGATGTTATTAATATGATTCCTGAAGATGAGTATAGTAGCTTGTGTGGTCAAATTATCGATTTGTTACCTGATTTGCTTCGTTCTGGCGCGTTTTTTGGTGAGGGGGATGTAAGCACTAGGAGAAAAAGATATGAGCAGAAAAGCAATCCTCTGTTTGAATTTATTGATATTAATTATAAAAGGGATGTTAATAGTAAAGTTCCTATTTTTGAGTTTGAGGATAATTATAATAGTTTTTTGACTGAGAGAGGTTTAAGGAATACTACTCGTAAGCGTTTGTCTCTTTTGCTTCGTGATAATGGTTTTGATATTGAGCGTGAGAATGTTCAGAAGGAAGATGGTGAGTGGACTAAATGGAGTTTTATTTATGGTTTGGACAATAAGTACACTTAGGACAGTGAACCCCACTTAGTTCCTATAGGTAGGGTCTAAGTGTATGTCGCTGTCCTAAGCGACTTTTGAGTCTAAGAAGGTGTTAAGATGGATGAGAAAGAATATAAAAGATTTGTTGAGTGGATTGACTCAAACCCTTTAATTCCTGCAGGAAAGACTTGTTTAGAGGTTTGGAAGGAAAAGAATAAATGTGATTTGGGGAGGTTTTTATGATTTACGATATAATGGTTGGAAAATATGGTTTGGAGTATTTATGTCCTTTTTGTGGTGGAATAATGGATACTAGGATAGAAAACTATTTAGTACAAATGAATGTTCCAATGGAAAACCCAAGCCTATACGTTGATTGCATGTGCGACATGGCAAGCAAAAACTTATCAATAAACGATCAAAAAGCAATAATAGTATGTAGCAACTGTACATACGCAAAAAGAAAAAACATAAGAAAATGAAAACCCAAGAAAAAGAAAAGAAAGAAGAAAGTTTATTTAATGCAGGAATATCAAAACTTGACAGAATAAATTACTTAAAAATGGGAATTGTGGACAGCAAACTAAAAGGAGATTTTAACAGAAGAAGCGAACTATTAAGCTCTTTATTCACAGAAATATATGAGAGATTATCAGAAAAAGAAAGAGAACAGTGTTTTATTTATGAAAAACAGATGAGATATGTAACTAACAAAATGTCATCAACAGTAAGATTTGATAGAACTTTACTAGCAATATTTGATACGTTTGAAAGATATTTAGTAACTTTAGAATTTAGTTATGGGATGAGTTTACCAAACAAAATATCTGATGGAGAGGTGGTGGGTAGTTAAAAATGAGATTAACAGATAAATTAAGTTGGGAAGAGTTAGTTGAAAAAACAACTGAAAAGGTTTCGCTACCTCTTAAGAAAAGAGGATTTAAACAAGAGCATTTCTTCGAGTGGATGATATCAAAGAAGAGTTTAGGATATGTTTTTGATACTAACTTGTGGTTGTTAGCTTTTTATATTAGTGAAGAATTAAAATCAGATAAAGATTATTTTACTGTAGTGAGTGGTATTGAAGGAGTCGGAAAGAGTACTTTATTGGCTTGGCTTTGTGCAGTTGTTAGTCCAAGCTTTAGTTTAGTTCATGTTTGTTTTGAACAGTTGGATTTAATTAAAGCTTTAAGAAATGTTAAATCAGGAGACAGCATAATGTTGGATGAAGGGTTGATGTTTTTGTTTAGTAGAGAAGCTATGAGTGGGGGTAATAAGATTGTGATGAAGCTTTTTAGTATTATGAGACAGCTTAATATTCATATAGGTATTGCTGTTCCTAATTTTTTTAATCTTGATACTTATGTTAGAGAACATAGAGTTAAGACTTTACTTCATGCTAGTAGAACTGGAAAGTATACTGGTTTTGGAAGTAAGGGGATACAGCATTGTAATAAGTTTGCTAGAGCTTATAAGAATCCTTTAGGTGTTACTTATCAGAATGGTTTGACTTGGAGGGGTTATTGGAATGAGACTAATGAGTATGGTCATAAGTTTCCTGTTATTAATGATATTGATTGGAAGGAATATAAGCGATTAAAAGGGGAACACATGAAAGAGTTTCTTAATTCTCTTGAGAAGCAGATTAATGCTGGTGAGAGTGTTGTTGAAAGGTTATATGTTGGTACTAAAGAGTTTTCTTTGGCTACTGGTTTAAATCAGGAGACTGTTGTTCGTATGATAAAAAGAGGGGTTTTAAAAGGTAAGAAGATGGGTAGTAAGTGGTTAATTGAACGTGCAGAGCTAGAAAACGATGATATGCTTGGGGAATCGGCTTAAGTCCTTGTTTGAGGGACAAATATATTATAGTTAGTATGAAAAGAAAATGAAGGAAGGAAATGTTGTTGGGATGTTGAAGCTTTTATGGAAGCCAATGGTTTTGATTGCTATAATATATACTGGTCTGTTTTTGCTTCCAAACAAAAATGTTTACAGCATTATAAGTTTAATATTGTCAGTAGTATTATTATATAAGCTCTTTTCTTCACCCCCTGAAATGAGTGAGTGGTTGAAAACAATAGTAAGAGTTATTGTTTTCACCACTATAATATACTATAGCATAATGTGGTTGGGGGCTTATGGTATTATAGGATTCATATTAATAATAGTTTTGCTATCAGCTTATAAGATTGCTATGGGGTGGAAGCTCTACAAGTACGTTACTAGTTGGGGGGCTGATATGTTAAGAGGGAATAATAGGAGGTTTGATATTAATGAGTTTAGGAATGATAAAGAAAAGCAAGAAGAACGTGGAAGTGTTAAAGCAAATAAAAAAAGGAAAGCTTAGTATGAGTATTAAATTAGTTAAAGCTTACAACACTCTCTGTCCTAAGTGCAGATTAATTGCTTACAAGAAAACTAGGTTTCGTAATAAGGCAGTATCTTATAATGATTTTTGTGATGATTGCAAAGAGAAGTATGAACGGGTGATTAACGGATGATGGTCTTTGAGATAGTAGGATTCTTTATTGTGGGGGTAATCCTTATGATATTGTTTCATGAGATAGGTCATTATCTTAAAGCTATTAGGTTAGGTGTTAAGGCTGATCTTAAACCTTTTTATGTTATTACTAATGGTAGTGAAAGCATTGATGATGAGAAACAGATTATTATTAGTGGAATATTGTTTGGTATAATACCTATTGCTTTAATGTTTTTATTAATTAACTATTTTAGTTTACTATTAATTCCTCTTTATGTTGTTGGTTGTAGGAGTGATATTAAAATGTTAATTGATATTAATGATTTGAAAAAACTTAATTAGTTTGGAGGTAAATGAAAATGGTTTTTTTTAAAGGAAATGTTAATAATGAAAGTGATGCAGAGAAGCTTGAAAGGCTTACTAAAGAAAGAATGGAACTTGAGAGTAGTATATTGGTTTCTGAAAAGATTAAGGCTGAGGAGGAAAAGATTAAGCTTCTTAAGAGGAAGCGTGGTAATAAGGTTGTTGGTGATAGTCTTGGTTGGTTGGGGGATTATGCTAAGGATGTTAGAAAGAATTTTGAAGGAGATGATAGGAAATGAAAAAGAAATATGATAAATTAACATTACAGATGTTAGTAACTTTTTTAATTGTTTGTATTGGTTTGTCAGTAATAGGATTATATAATGGTATAATTTTAAGTGTTCCTTTGTTGGTTGTTATATCTGTTGTTTGTTGGATTGTTTCTTGGAGTATGTTTATGTATTATTTTGAGAAGCTTATTATTTTAAGGGGAGGATTATAAGATGGCTACTGATGTTATAAATACTAAGCAGTTGAGTGAGGGAGCTTTAAGTTTCTTCGGAAGCGCAGGGAATACTATATTATGGGTTTTAGCAATAGGTTTAATTATAGCTATCATTTGGATGGTTTGGTATATTATTAGTTTTAAGCATAAGGTTGTTGTTCGTGAGGTTGCTAAGGATGGTAAGACTATTGTTAAGTTTGATAAGGCTAAGAGTTTTAAGGATAAGATTGGTGTTACTTGGTGGAAGCTCTTTCGTTATAAGGTTAAGCTTCCTGAGCCTATGAGTGATAGTATTGATATTACTGCTAAGGGTAAGAAGGCTGTTGAGTTTTTTAAGACTGAGGATGGTATGTTTATTCCTATTAGTGTTGGTTTTGATTATGATGATTTTAAGGAGCAGACCGGTTTTAAGCCTTTACCTAGTAGTCAGCGTCAGATGATCATTCATGAGTTTCGTGAGAGTGAGAGTTATAAGAAGCGTAGTATGACTGATTTGTTGCGTGATGCTGTTCCTTATATGGCTTTGGTAATGTTGATTATTGCTTTGCTTATTTTTATGCCTGATATTATTGAGAAGCAGGCTGAGTTGGTTGGTGGTATGGATAAGGTTGTTGTTGGTTTTGGTGATGTTGCTGATCGTTTGGCTGAGGCTGGTTGTGCTGGTAGTGGTGGTTCTCCTGTTGTTATTGAGCCTCCTAACTAGTTAGGGTGGTTTTTTCCACCCTTATTTAGAAACATTTATATAGTAGTTATACTATACTAAGTGGTATGATTAAATGGAGATGATAAAAAAATGGGAATAGACATAATAAACATTCAACCAACAAAAAAACAAGCAGAAAATATGAAAAAAGAATTAAGCGAACAAGGAAGTCCAAAACTTAAAATAATTGAAATGAATACATTAAACAATGGAAATGAAGAATTAACAAAAAAAATGGTTAAGGATTTATATGGTTTGAACATCAGACGTTCATCCCTTAAAGGAATGTTTGCAATAATAAAAGGAGCTGATGAATAATGCCTAATACAAATATAAGTTTATATCTTAATGATAGCGAGTACATACTTTACGTTGAACACAAAGAGATCATTAATAAAAGAGTTAGAGAGATAGTAAAGAGAATGTTAGCTGGAGAAAAAGATGATCAATAGAATTAACTTAAATAATCAAATTCATGGTGTGGCCCGGCAGGGCTAGGCGAGGCGTGGCTTGGCGAGGCAAGGCAAGGAATTTACATTTTGACTAAAAAGTAAAGGAGAATTATAAAATGAGAGTTGTTTTATACATAAGGGTTAGCACAGATAAGCAAGAAGCAGATAATCAAACTTTACAATTACGTAACTATTGTGTAAAGATGGGTTATGATATTGTTTATGAGTATGTTGATGTTATCTCTGGTAAGGAAACCTCTCGTCCTGCTTTTGATAAGATGTTTAAAGATAGTAAGCTTAGAAAGTTTGATATGGTTATCTTCTGGGATCTCTCACGTTTTAGTAGAAGTGGAACTTTGTTTACTTTGCAGAAGCTTAAAGAACTTGATAATATTGGTGTTGCTTGGCATAGCTTTCAGGATGCATACTTAAGTAGTCTTGGTGATTTTAAAGATGTTGTATTATCAATCCTTGCTACTTTGGCTAAGATTGAACGTGAGAAGATTAGTGAAAGGACTAAAGCTGGATTGGAAAGGGCAAAGCTTATGGGTAAGACTTTAGGTAGGCCAAAGGGAGCAAGGGATCTTAAGCCAAGAAAAACTGATGGTTATAGATACCTACAAAAAGGGGTGGCTAGTAAAGAGTATCAGAAAGCCCGTAAAATGCGTTTAGAAGCCCTAAAATCTGCCCCTACACTAACGTCCCTTAATGGAGGTAAAGAATGATTATTCATAAAGTTTTTTTAAATGAAAAACATAATTTAAGATATTTATGTAATCAAGCTATTGAACCAAAAAGAGAAGATAAGATGAGTTTTGTCTGGAGTAGAGTTAATTGTAAGAATTGTTTAAAGAATAAACAATCTTCCGATTGTGAAGGTAAAAAAGAATGAAAGTATTAATAGGATTTTTCCTTATTATTTTATCTTTAGGTATGGTTTTTGAAGTTGTTATTATAGGTATTGCTTTTTTTGGTGCTGATGAAGTTAATTGTAATTTATTATGGTGTGAATTTAAAACTACTAATAAATATGTTAATGATTCTGTTGTTATAAGGGCTAATCAGAGATGTTTTTTTAATAATAAAGAAGTAGATTGTAATAATAATTTTAGTGTTCCTGTTGTTGATACATCAGGTAATTTCGATAATTGGGATATAGAATGGATTGAAAGATAAATATATATCCCTTAATGGAGGAAAAGAAAAATGATTTTTTGTAAGATAGTTTAACAAAAGCTTTGGTATGGATAATTTTTACATATAAAACTCTTCATTCCATCAACGTCTTGCTTAACTAACAAACCTTGACTTCTTAACAAGTCTATCTCAGATTGTAACCTATCCCTCTCACTAACCAGTGTATCTATCAAATTCTGTTTTATTAACAAATCACTCTTATGCTTTATAACCTCATTCAATAATAACACGCTTATTCTATCATAATATACTGTGTCAACAAGCTTTATAATAATCTTGTCCTCACAATACAAATACTCTTCTTCATAACCATTAGGCATACTATCATTCAATCTATTATAACAAAGGTCAGCGTTCACGCTTTCATTATATGTTATGTTTTCATAATCTTTAATGTTAATGTATGGTTTATTAAAATCTTTTATTTCTCCATCAGTGTAATCATATATTTTGATTGCTACGAGTTCAGGAATGTAAGGCATTACTTCTTCTCCTATTAAACCTATTTGATTATCTCCTGTTCCGTCTTTATAATCAAATAATATTGGATTAAGATTATATATTTGTTTGCTGATATCGTCTAAGCTTCTAAAGTTTTCTTTTGTTCTTTCTGATGAACTTATAACTCCGATGTATCCGCTACTATCAACGTACATTGCTTTTCTTGTTCCTCCAACAACATAATTGTAAGTAGCAGGAACATTTAGTACACCATCCCATATTTGAAACCAATTACTTTTAACACTCCAATCATTTCCCGTGTCTACCCCTTTTATAACAAGTCTTGCTCCGTATCCTGTTGAATCACTCCAATCTTCAGTTGTTATAGGGACCAAGCTTATTGTGTTTCTTGTTCCGTCGTTTTCTGTGTATCCTCCCCATCCCATGCTTCCAATCCAATCATCATAGTCAGGAGGGGCAGGGCTCGCTTCTGTTCCTCTTGCTCTGTAGAAATTCATTCTTGCGTCATAAGCTTTATTGTTTCCGTCGTAACTATAAAAAAGGTTTTGTAAAACTCCAGCGTCGCTTTTAAATATTCTCATAGCAAATGTTCCTGCGTTGCTTGCGTCTAGGTCAAATATGTAATCAGTAGGTTCAAGACCAAAACCAACGTAACCACTAGTCTTATTATAATAGATTCCCGAGCCATTTAGCACTCCACCATCATTAAATTGAACTTGCATGTTACTACCAGCAACGCTACTCCCACCGCTTCCACTATTATTATCTGTAAGGTTAACTTCTATTGTTGAACCATTGTTAAGGGTGAAAGTTAATTGTTCATTGTTTCCTGTTTCTAAAATTACTACGTTGCTTAAATGAACATTAGTATCTGTGTTTGTATCTATTATTGTGCATAAGTTGCTTGTTGCTCCATCAATGTTAGAACAACTAACACTTTGATTCATAGAAGAATTAGTTACAAAACCAACATCATTATTAAACTCGCTAAGACTAGAATAAGTAGTATCAGTGTCTGTGTCTATGTCAGTAAAACTTGCTTGATAAATTGTTCCATTATTCATGTTCAAGCTTAATGTTTTTGTTGTTGTTCCACTAAAACTTATTCCTGTTGTATAATTATCTGTGTTTGTACTGCTTCCACTTCCTCCTGTTGGCCAAGTACTTATGCATTCACCATTAAGAAAACAGAATGTTGTAGCTGTGATGTTGTTGTGTGTTACGTTTGAACTAATGTTTAATTCTTGATCAAAAAGATTATAATAATTATAGTTATTGTTTGTTATGTTATTACTATTAAATGGGTTTATTATGTATGCGTGGTTGCTGTTTCCTGTTTCCCAAGCACCAACAAAGCTTATAAGTGTTACTACTACTAGTATTGACAACATTATTTGACGTTTAAAGGCGACCTTTTTCATATAAATACCTCAGTTAAAAAAGTGAATTATTAAACTTATTAATAAAAGTATAATAAAGACCATTACAACCCACCAAGCAACCATTCCAGCGAAGAAGAAAAGACTAGCAACAATACTTGTTATGAATCCACTAATAATAAACACTCGGTCAGTATCATAACTTCTGAAACTAGCAATTAATATAAGGTAAAGAACTGCTAAGAACATTAAACCAATTATTCCACCAGTAGCAGTATTAACACCACTAACTAATTCCATAAGATTATTGCTCGTTCCTAAAAAATTCATGTTATAACTCATAGTCTATCACTCTTTATTAGGAAGTGTAATAGTATCATTATAAATATTACTATTAATATTATTACTCCTACAGCTAATTTTATTGTACTACCATAAGTTCCTAGTGGAAGTTCATCAACTGCTACGTCAGTCATATCTCCTAAAGTATTATAACTCTTACCAACTATTTTTACTGCAGTGTATCCTCCACTAAAAAATACTCCTATACGATCTAATATGTTATCATCAGCTTTAACTTCATCCATCTTATCTTTTACTTCGCTAGTAGTGTTTTCTATGTCATTAAAGCTTTCAGTAATCCTGTTAAATCCTGTATCATTATAATTATTGTTTGCGTAAGTTGTTGCTCCCCCACCAATGTATAATACCATCCCACTAACTACTAATGTTACAAAGACCATCCCTATTAATATCTTACTTATTTGTATCATATTATTTTCTGTTTCCTGTTATCATAGCTATTATTATTCCAACAACCAGTAAAGGCACTAGTATTAAATAATCAAAGCTTGTTAATCCTATCATTCTACCAAGTATAAGGCTTAGTGGTGTTATGATAGCGCTTACTTCTATCTTCCACAATGCCATTAAAGCAAATGTTGTTGTAATTATTATTTGTAGTAATAGTCCAAAGTTTGCAAAGTTTGGATCTGTTGTGAAGCTTACGCTGTATCCTGTTAGGTAGCTTGTCTTGCTGTCTTTTGTGTAGTATGCTTTTGCTTCATAACTGGTATTGTTTGTTGGTGTTATCCCTGTTAGTATTGTACCACTAGCAGTGCTTAAGCAAGTGCTGTTTATTAAGACTTTATTAAATAGTGTTGTATTATAAACGTATAAGCATACTTGGTCTAATAATCCTGTGATATCGTTATATTCTAGTCTGAAGTTTCCTGTAGCATTATTATAAGTTAATTCGTAGTCTAAACTTTTGTAGTGGTCAAATTCTTGACCTGCTCCTTCATCAGTAATTATTTGAATGGTGTAAGAGTCGCTTTGAATGTATAATGGGTTAGTTGTTACTTTTGTTTCTCCTTCGTATTCTACTTGGAACTTGTAAAACTCATCATTGTAAGTAAGGCTGAGAGTTGTTTCTCCTAAGAAGTTTGTGCTACCAACTTCTCTAAGTACGTAATTGTTAGTACCAACATCATACTTTAAAGCTTTAACCAATGCGCCCTCAACACTTTCAGCGTTCTGATCAACAACAGTAAAAGTAACAGGATAAGCACTAGTATTAAGAAGCATGTAAAGAGTTAAAGGATAACTTGAATCATTTGTTGGAGTAACATAATAAAGTCTTTCAACATAACCACTTGCACTATAACGTATAGCATTAACAACATCTTCTATTAGTGTTACATTAATCCATCCGTCTTCAGTAGTGTAATTAGCTGAGTAATAATCTGTTATTATATCTAAACTAATGTTTGTTGTGTCAACTACTAGTCCTGTTTCTTCATCATAAAATGTTATGTTAACGTTTGGATTATTAAGATTAATTATTATTGTTCTGTAAAGACTGTATCCTGTGTAGAATTGGTCACTGCATTTAATCCTCCATTGGTAATTGGCATCAGTTAATGTAGTGTTTGCTGTTATTGTTGTCAAGGTATTGTTTAATACGCTAGTATTTGTTCCATATCCTACTCCTCCAATTAGTAACTCGCAAGTTGTTGTAGTGTTAATATCTTCTGATACTGTGAATGAGAAGTCTGGAGTACTGTCTGTTGTTTCAATATAACTATTAGTTGGACTTGATAATGTTATGCTTGGTGTTGTTGTGTCTATAATAATGTTTTGGTTGCTTGATGTTATGGTGTTGCTTCCTTCATAAACACAACCGACATAATATTCTCTTGTTCCTTGACTTAAACTTGTGCTTGTTATATAGGTATTTGTATCATTAAAAATATTATTAACTGTAGATTTTAAAACAGTATCAACATATAAACTACAATTAAAATCCATATCATGGTTTGAACTAATATTAAATTGAATATTAGGAGTAGTATCAGTAGTATAAGTATTATTAACAGTAACAAGATTAACAATAGGATTAGTAATTGTAACACTATTATTCTGTTTTGTAGTATTTGTGTAACCATCACCACACCAATACTCACCAGTCCACTCCTCACCAACACCAGTATAATGAGAATCTAAAGTATAAATTGTTGTTTCAGTATCATTAATTACTCCTAATGACTGTACTCCACCATAAAGAACACTATTATTATAAAGCTGAACATAACCAGTCATACTAGTAGAAAAATCTATAACGCTTTGACTACAAGTAATATTAAACTTTAAATCTTGAGAAGGTAAAGGATTAACAGGATGAGTATAATTATAATCCAAACTCAAAACAGGTGATTCATTAATAGTATAATCAATATTTAATATAGGTCTCTTAGTTGTATAGAAAGTATCCTCTTTAGATGTAAATTCTAATCTATCAGCATAATCAATTAATAAGCTACCATCACCATTAGGAATACTTTTTAAAAAAAAAGAAACATTATTATAATTATTATCATAACCTTTTCTTAATATGCTAGTAGTATTCCAACAAATCCACTGATTATTATCAACTGTTTTATCAAAAAATAATGAATCAGAAAACGTAGTATTATAATGAGTAGAAGTTGAAGGTTGAGTATTCCAAGTTATAGTACTCTCAGTCCATTTATTACCACCAATATCATAAGCAGGATAAGGATAAATCTCATGTATTGTAACATTGAAAGAACCATCATCATTATTTAATTTCATATAATTGGATTCTAAGTAAAGACACAATTCCGAATCATCAATAGTGGCACTTGAAGCAATAGAAGAAAAATTAGTATTAAACATAATAAAAGAATAATGATCATCAGAAGCAACATTAGTACTAGCAAATAAACTAAGTACATCATCACTACCATAATTACCAGTACCTGCACCACTTTCGGTTCTGGAATCCTCAAGGTTATCAACATCAGCATCCTGCAAAATCATACTATAACTACCTGCACTTACACTGCTAACTATTAAGAGCATCATTACTATTATTAACCACACTTTTTTACTTGTCATTCTAATAACCTGTTCTTTACAAACATCGCAATTAATCCACTGAAACAAATAACGCTTACGAACAATAAGTAATTATCCATTATATAATTAGCCTTAGGAAAATCCAAAGCCAAAGTACTCATCTCACCATCTCCCTTAGCCTCATCCCAAACATTACTTAATATTCCTCCAAGTATCAAAAAGAATATTATTATAATAAAAAATAAAGCATAAAAGATAGGATGATTATCACTAAAGAAAGCAAAAACCATTACAGCAACCCACAATAATACTAACACTAAAACAACTAAAGCATCAAAAGTTAGAGGAAAACGAGTATTAAGATCACCAAGATTATCTTTAGCGATTTGTTGAATATCATCATCAGCCTGTAAGTCACTGTTAATCTCACTCAAACCCTTATAAGCAAACAAACTAATAAAGATAAAAACGAAAACGAAAACTATGCTAGTAAGCATCCAGACCATAGCCAAACTTCCACGCTTATTATTTTTAGAAACCAAACTCAAAACCTCTAACTTTTTCTTTCTTCT
>Ga0316201_10002518_pt1 | contig 13073 bp, 12 predicted proteins | sample CS6wburrow_MG_FD_204516 | JGI IMG/M metagenome (GOLD analysis project Ga0316201, IMG submission 204516) | Coastal sediment microbial communities from Delaware Bay, Delaware, United States - CS-6 worm burrow | ecosystem: Environmental > Aquatic > Marine > Coastal > Sediment | place: USA... | reverse complement strand
ACAGTGCTGTCGATGATACAGGCGAGCAGGCAATCCTCGGTCAACGGCCATGATCAGCAAATTGGGCAACTCGGCAATACAGGGCTTGCAACGCAGCACCCAGGGCATGGTGCGCAGCGCGGCGGAGATCACACGTGCGTCCAAACCCGGGGACCAGTCGAACATGGCCCGCGCCATGATCGAACTCAAACAGCACGAGCACGCCGCCAAGGCCAACATCAAGACCCTGGCAATCGCCGACAAAATGCTCGGTTCATTGCTCGACGTTGAGGCCTGAACGCCACCGATCCTGGCCCGGCTCACTCCGGGGACACGGCAAACAACATTGAGTAGTCGGTCGCCCTGACATCCTTGGTCAACTGACCGACCGATATGAAATCCACCCCGGTCAACGCTATACCCCGTATCGTACCCAGGTCTACCCCACCCGAGGCTTCCAGCGCGGCCCTTCCCGCAGCGCGATTCACCGCCTCGACGAGCGCATCGTTGTCGAAATTGTCTAGCAGTACGCGGCGCGCACCGGCGGCCAGCGCCTGATCCAGCTCATCCAGGTTCTCCACCTCGATCTCGACCAACACATGGTCCCCAGCCACGGCGGCAGCACGCTGCATCGCAGCGGCAATGGTACCGGCCGCACGGATGTGGTTTTCCTTGATCAGGATGGCATCGTACAGACCGACCCGGTGATTGCTGGCACCCCCACAACGCACCGCGTATTTCTGTGCCAAACGTAAACCGGGGATGGTTTTGCGGGTATCCAGTATCGTCGCAGAGGTGCCTTGAACGGATTTCACGTAGCGGGCCGACAACGATGCCGTACCGGAGAGCGTCTGCAGGAAATTCAGTGCGCTGCGCTCTCCCGACAGAATCGGCCGGGCCAGACCGCTCAACTCGCACACCAACTGATCGGCCTGCAGCACGTCGCCATCCTGTGCCAACCATTCGAGGTGGATGGCCGGATCGAGCTGATGAAAGACCTCGTTTACCCAGTCCACACCACACAGCACTGCCGATTCACGTACCAGCAGGCGTGCGTTTGCCTGGGCATCCGGCGGCACCAGGCCAGCCGTCAGGTCACCACCGCCGAGGTCTTCGGCCAGGGCCAGACGCACTTGAGCGGCGATGCTGTCCCGATCGACCCGATGCATAGCCTAGCTGATCTCCAGCAGCTCGACCTCGAACACCAGGGTCGCATTCGGGGGAATCACGCCACCGGCACCCTGTGCGCCATAAGCCAGCTGTGGTGGAATCGTGAGTTTGCGTTTGCCTCCGACTTTCATGCCGGCCACGCCCTCGTCCCAGCCGCGAATCACCATGCCTCGACCGAGGGAAAAAGCGAAGGGCTGATTGCGGTCGACGCTCGAATCGAATTTGCTGCCGTCGGTCAGCCATCCGGTGTAGTGCACCGACACCTGCTGCCCAGACGCCGCGACCGCACCGTCCCCTTCGACCAGATCGTCGTATTTCAGACCGGAATCGGTCATCTTCTCTGTCATTTTCGTCTCCCAGTTTCGTATGGCGCGCGTACACAAAAAAAGCGCCGGCTCAGAGCCGGCGCATATATTGTATCGGACCGCGTGTGGTTCAGGCAGGTTTTGGCGCCGCGTCAGTATCACGCAGGGCGCCGATCATCGCGTTCAGCGCACGATCCATCAACGGCTTGTTCAGATCGTCCAGCATCCGCGCCTGCTCGGCCCGAAACAGGATGGCAATCTGGTTCTGAGTCATCTCAGCCACCTTCATGCCCTTGCGATTGACGAAAATACAGTTGCTCGAAACCTCGCTTCGCCAGGATAGCTTCCCACGTACCCAGGCATCATCGTTCTGCCATTCCAGCCATTGTCCGACCTGCAATGCCTTGACCCGGTCGTAGTACTCATCCTCGATCACTTCGGGTTCGGTTGTGGTTGCGAGTGTGACGGCCTCAGGGACCACCTCACCGACCGACTGTGTCTCCACAGCGTCACTTTCGCCGCGTAAAGCCGCGATGTGGCAGGCTTGAAGGTCCTTGAACAACTGGCCGGCGCGATGCTGATCGAATGAGATGTTGTTGAGACCGTCGCGCAGCTTCTTGAGAAGATCGGGGATCGCCTTTAGCAGGCGCTGACGCTCTGCGGTCTCGACCTTCGGCTGCACGCTCCAGATCAATTCCTCGACCGCTTCAAAAGCCTGTTTCCAGGCTGCGCTCTCTTCACCCTCGCGCAGGTAGGACAGCAACATCACATCGTGCCAGCCTTCACGCAGGATATTGACGACTGCGACCGGCAGGTCCGGCTGCGCCACACGGAAGTCGTTCAGAACCTCGGCCACCCGGCGGCGTGCGATCAGCAGCTGTTCCTGACCACGGGTCACCTGGTTGATACGCTCTTCCGCGACCTCGGCACCACGGGCCTCGCGCTCGATGAAATTCGAAAAGTCGTCATAGACCTGGGCAAACAGGCCAACGTCATTGCTGAAGTCACTGAGGATGCGGGTAACGGCGGATTCGATCCGGCTATACAGCGACTTGGCCGACCGGTCTCCATCGTCTACCCAGGCCATACCCGCGCGCGCAAGAGTATTCAGCAGACGGCGCGCCGGGTGCTGTTTGTTGCTGAAAAAACTGCGGTCGAGCACCGCGACCTTTAGCATCGGAATCTGCAGGCGCCCGATCAGGGCCTTCATTGCGTCCGGCACGTTGCGGTCGTCGAGGATAAAATCAAACAGCATACCGATGACGTCGATGACATCCTGGTCGACCTGATTGAGCCGTTTCGACGGTGTAGCGGTCGATCCCATTTCCAGTTGACGCCCGAGATTGACCAACATCTCCCCTTGCAGCTGCTGGATCTCTCCGCGACTGACAGGAGCCTCGACCGATGCTTCGCGCTGCAGCTGATGCAGGGCGTCGATGAGATCGTCTGAATCAACCGCCGGCAGATGTGTCAGATGGGCCGCGTCACCCCCGCCAGGCAGCCGCCCAGAGTAGAGGTTGACCGCGCCGCCACCTCGGCGCATGGACAGCAGCTGGGTCAGCATACCGAGAACTTGTTCCTGGCTGACCTCATCATCGCCGGCCGTATTCGGCCCTTCGCCGCCCAGCAACGTCGCCGCATCGGTTTCGGGAGCGGATTCCTGACGGGCGCGCTGTACAGAGGGTGCAACAGGATTGCGTCGCACGCGCTGCACGATCTTAGGCAATATGCCCGCCGTCACCATGGCATCGTTGAGGTCGTCATACAGACCGCCGACGTAACCCATCACGTAGCGATCGAACAACTTGAAAACCACCAGGCGCACGCCGAGATCGCCTTTCCACTGCCGCATCGCTGTGCGGAATCCCTCGGCCAGTGCATAGGGTCCCACGGGGTTTTGGCGGGTAGTCAGATCCGAAACGCCAGCCATTTGGGCGAATCGCATGTTGAGTGCAAAGAGTTCACGGTGGTAGCGATTTTCGGCCTTGGATATCATGCCGCCAACGGCCAGGTTTTCCTCCAGCTCGTCTTCGTCAAGCAGAGTCAGTTCTTCGCCCGCGGCTTCCTCGCTGACCGTTTCCGTTGGCTGAGGGTGCTGCCAGAAGGCCTCGTACTGACTCAGCTGGCTGCGCAGGAACTCCTGCTCGATAGAATCGCGCAACTTGCGCAATTCGCGCATGGCATCGAAATAGCGGGTCTGTAGGACATCGCTGGCAGACTTGTCGGCAAGCTGATAGAGCTCGTCGTCTACGTGTTCGAAAAGCTCCTGCATGAGGCGAGGCAGGGTGTCCGCAGCATGCGAGCGGCAGGCCGCGACCAACTCATGCACTCTTGCATCGGCAACCCGGCGGCGGGCACCGCCAAGGCCCTGGTCGAACGAAATCACATTTTCGCGCGTCATCAACACCAACCCCTGAGGTTGCATAATGGCCAGCGTCCGTACTGACCATACTCATAACCCAAACTAGTTGCGATCAGTTACAACCATCGTGACACTTATCGCGCTTCCGACAGCACTCTTGAACCGAGTCCGTCAATTCGGTGACCCGGGTCACAAAGCGATGGGATTGCATGCCCCATTTCGTCGAATCCGGAAAACGCTTGCACCTGGTCCGTATTAGCGGCCGGATGGCAAAAATCATGACCGGAACCGCCATTGCGATGCTAAATTAGCGCCAAGAGCCCTCTTTTCCAATGCATTATGACTGACGCCCCTCAAGATACCATTGGTTTACCTCTGCCGCGGCTCGACCAATTCGATTTCCACCCACACATCATCACGACGGCAGGCACGACCCTGGTAACCTTCACCTCTCCCGATTGCGGTGGCTGTCGCCACCTGCGCAAGGTGCTCAGGGAAGTGCTCAGAATGGAGCCCGCCTGGCACCTCTTCGAGGTCGACGCCCAGCGCGACCTCGCCTTGACAAACGAGTTTGAAGTCTTTCATTTGCCAACGATTTTTCTGTTTCAGGACGGTATTTATCATTGCGAACTGCAGGCTGAGGCGCGCCCCTCGACGATTATTCGCGCGACCTATGCTGCACTGCAGCAACCAGCCCGGGAAGCGCCATGACGAACCCCGGACAGTTTTGGCTGCCGGGGCTCGAGCACGCACCATCGCCAAATGCCGACGAACGCCCATGCGGGTGCGAGGTGGACCTGCTGGTCATCCACAACATCAGCCTCCCGCCGGGTGAATTCGGCGGTGCCCATATTTGCGATCTATTCCAGAACCGGCTGGATACGGAGGCCCACCCCTACTTCGCCAAGATCGCGCATCTGGAAGTTTCCACTCACCTCCTTATCCGCCGCGACGGATCCGCCATGCAATTCGTCGCGCTGGACCGACGTGCCTGGCATGCAGGCGAATCCAGCTTCTGCGGACGCGAACGCTGCAACGATTTCTCCATCGGAGTCGAACTCGAAGGCAGCGACGAAACGCCCTTCACAGATGCCCAGTACCGGCGTCTGGTCGCCCTGACAGGCGAAGTCCGGGCCCTGTTTCCTGCGATTGCAGCGGAGCACATCGTCGGTCATTCGGATATTGCCCCTGGTCGAAAAACCGATCCAGGCCCGTTTTTCGACTGGCATCGATTTCGGGGAATGATCGGCCACGAACAAAACTCCGCGCGGCATATTAGCAAAACTTAATGTAAAATCACGGCATGAAAATCGGCGCTGCGGGCGGCGCGAGATTCCTGCGCCGGCAACGAATCCGCCTCCCGCCTTTCACCCACGAGGCAACCGATCGATGACACTCATGATCGTCCTGTTGGCATTGTTCGTCGAGCGCGTGTTGCGGCAACATCGACCGCAACGCCATCACCGCTGGTTCGATGCTTACTGCGGGAAACTGGCGGGCGCGTCCTGGGCACGCTCGCTGATGACGCGGCCGTGGGGCGCGATCCTCGCGTTACTTCCGCCGTTGCTGTTAATCGCCTGGCTGCAAGCCTTTTTCAACGATCTAGGCAGCCTGTTCACGCTGGTCTTTGGCATCGTGAGTCTGCTGTACAGTCTCGGACCACGCGACTTGGGCGACGAAGCAGAGGGCTTCATCGCCGCACGTGACAACGGTCAGGACGAGCGCGCGAGCAGCATTGCCGAGGGGCTTTGTCTCGGCGAGGCGCCCGGAATCGAGCCGCGTCGATCGTTTGCCGTGGCACGTGCCGTGGTGGTGCTCGCGGCGCAGCGCCTGATTGGCCCGATTTTCTGGTTTGTGGTTTTCGGCCCGGTCGGCGCAGCCGCCTACCGCGCGATCCATCTGCTTGCCGAACGTCTGCAGCTGGAGGACTGCCCACAGGGAATGAAACGTTACAGCGACGAGGCTCGGCATATCGCGGACTGGGCCCCGGCCCGTATCACGGCGGCCGGCTACGCCATTGCCGGAAACTTCGACGCAGTGGCCCACGCCTGGCGGACATTCGACTACGCCCCCGCTGAAGGCCCGCTTACCGAGGCCGAGCACCTGCTGGCAAACGCCGGCCTGGCCGCGCTCGACACCTTCCCAGAAGATGCCGCGGAGCTGGCTGGCGGATTCGATGCGACCCTGGTTCCGCCAGTGGTCGAAGACGCGCTGGCACTGGTCTGGCGCAGCCTCGCAATGTGGGTCACGGTGATCGCTGGCGGAAGCCTCGTCGCGGCGCTGGCTTGAAACAGGGCCTAGCAGCGACGGCCCTGCTGCTGCTGGGTTGCGCACCTGGCCACGCGGTGGAAACACACGACGACCTCGGAAACCGGGTGTCGCTGCCACGACCCGCACAGCGGATAGTGACCCTTGCCCCGCACGCGACCGAACTGGTATTGGCGGTGGGCGCGGGCTCCAGGCTGGTCGGGATCGCTGCCGGGGGCAGCGAACCTGACGCGCTGTCCAGCCTGCCGCGCATCGGCGGCCCCGGGGGACTCGACCGCGAGGCCTTGCTGGTGCTGCAACCTGACCTGGTGGTCGCCTGGCAGTCAGGCAATCGTGCCACCGACCTGGATTGGATCACAGACACCGGTATCGCCGTATTCCGTACGGAACCGGCCTCGCTTAACGATATTTCACACGCCCTGCGTGGCATCGGCGAATTGAGCGGCACCAGGCGGCAGGCTGAGGCGGCGGCCCAGGCATTCGAACGTGCGCTGGCCGCGCCCTGCAGGCATCTGCCCGTGCAGCCGGTCTATGTGACTGTCTGGGAACGGCCCGCCATGACGGTTGGCGGCCGACACTGGATCAACGCAGTGCTGAAGCTAGCCGGTTACCGCAATGTATTCGATCAACTGAACCGCGGCGTCTTCCACGTCGCCCCCGAGGCCGCCGAGGGGCACGCCGGGCTGCCCCATATTTCGCTGATCCGCAGTTTTGACCTCAGCAGCAATGACCGCCTGGCGGACCTGCTGTCGCGCCCCGGCCCCCGACTTGCCGAGGCCGTGCAGATGCTTTGCGCCCAGCGCCTGAGCGCGACAACTGCCGGGCGGCAATCCAAAGTCCAGATCGATTCGGACTATCGACCTCTGCCGCGGCCCCCAGGGTCACCGCTGTAATTGCCCCCTGCGCCCTGTCCGTTACCTCGTCCGGGACCGTAGGCGCCACTGCCATAGCCCGGCCCATGACCCTGACTGCGCCCCATACCCTGGCCTGGGCCACCACCTCGCCCGGGACCATAGGCGCCACTGCCATAGCCCGGCCCATGACCCTGACTGGGCCCCATACCCTGGCCTGGACCACCACCTCGCCCGGGACCATAGGCGCCACTGCCATAGCCCGGCGCATGACCACGTCCCGTACCCTGGCCCTGACCATACTGATACCTGTAATGATGCTGCATCTGCCGACCAGCACCCTGTCCCTGCATGGCGCGGATCTGGTTCTGTTGTTGATTGATCCACTGAGGTGCAACCGGCCCGGCAGCCGATACCGTCTGACTGCCCATGACTAGGGCGGTAAGCAAACCCAGTGACATCAGGGTAATACGTTTCATCGCTCCTTCCCTCTAATTCAAACAATTCGCACGATCATGCTTGCACCCCGTCGCCAGACCGGCATTGAAGAAGCGCAATGGATTCACCGGCTGGCCGTCGAAAACCGGCGGGCCGGATCTGAACGGCAGTACGAAAGTTATTCTAATCAAAACTGAGACCGTCGATGCGCCGAATCCGAAACAAGCTCGGTCGACTGTCGAATAGAATCAGGTGTCCGCCGGCGGCACAGCGACCTCGGTGCGCGGCACGTAATCACGCAGTAACCCGGCCAACACCTCGCTGACATCCGGGTCACCATGAACAAGGCGCACCAGATCAGGCCGTCTGGCCATATTACGCACGAAGTCGACCAGCCCCTGCTGATCCGCATGCGCGGAATAGCCGGAGATGGTGTGCACGCGGGCCAGGATATCGAAACGCTCACCGTCCAATTCGACGTAGCCGCCACCTGGCCCATAGCGCTGGATATCCCGGCCGGGTGTTCCCTGTGCCTGGTAGCCAACAAACAGAATGTCGTGTTTGGAATCGCTGAGCATGGCCTTCAGATAGTTGACCACCCGACCACCGGCACACATGCCGCCGGCGGCCAGCACCACGACAGGACGCCCTGTCTTGGCCAGGTAATGCACCGCACGCAGGTGGTCTTCGTGACCGTCGATAGTAGTCAGCTGCTCAAAATCCAGCGGATGTCTGCCAGATGCGCTGCGCGTCCTGGCTTCCTGATCCCAGAAAGAGCGCAGCTCACGATAAAGTTCGGTGAACCTCGCCGCCATCGGCGAATCCAGCACGATTTCGAGATCGCCCCAGGGCAGGCCATCGGCGGCATTCCTGCCCTTGTTCCGGTGCAGGATGTCTTCCAACTCGTACAACAGTTCCTGAGTGCGCCCGATGCTGAAGGCCGGGATCAGGACCGTACCACGGTCTCTCAGGGCCTCACGGATGACGCTTTCGAGCGCCTGTTGACGCGCTTCGCGCCCTTCGTGATTGCGATCACCGTAGGTGCTTTCCATGACCAGCATGTCGCATCCCCCTGGTTGATCGGGCGGTGCCAGCAAGGGGGTCTCACTGGCGCCCAGGTCGCCGGAAAAGATGACATGCCGTTCGCAATCGCTCAGACCGCAACGGCAATCCACCCAGGCAGAACCGAGGATATGACCGGCGCGCCGAAACTGAACCGTCAGCGGCGTATCGCCAGCGACATCGATCGGCCGCCACTCACCATAGGGTACCGGCCGGATCATCTGTTTCAGTTTGTGCATTACACGCCGGATCAGCGACTTGTTGCGGGTCACGCCGACCTTGAGCGCATCCTCCAGGACCACCGGCAACAAAATGGCCGAAGGCTGCGAGCAATAGATCGGACCGGCAAACCCGGCGGCCAGCAGGTAGGGAATGCGACCCACGTGATCGATGTGCACATGGGTGACGATCAGGGCCCGCACCTGGTCCACCGGAAACTCGATCGCAAGATCGCGCGCGTTGGCGCCCTTACCCGAATTCTCCGCCCCCTGGAACAAGCCGCAGTCGATCAGGATCGAATCCTGATCGCCGACCCGCAGCTCATGGCATGACCCGGTGACACCGCCCACGGCGCCGTGGTGCAAGACCTCTGGAAAACTCACTTCGATTTGCCTTGACCCGCAGCGTGCAGCGATCAGGCGAAGCGCCTGGTCTCGCCTTCTCCCGTGACATTTTCGACACAACGTCCGCAGAGTTCCGGATGTCCGGCATCCGAACCGACATCTTTACGATGATGCCAGCAACGCGGGCACTTGGTCTGCTCGCTCACCCAGGCCGCCACCTTGAGTCCCTTGAGTTCCGTGTCCATCGCCTGCGGTGAAGCATCCGCCAACGGAGCGACACTGGCCTCCGAGGTAATCAGCGCAAACCGCAGTTCATCGCCGAGCTGCCGCACCACGGCCAGCAAAGGTTCGTCGCAGTACAGCTCCACTTCAGCGTCGAGTGAGGAACCGATGATGCCCTCTTTGCGCATCAATTCGAGCTGTTTGGCAACGGTGGTCTTTACCGTGATCAGCCGCATCCAGGCCTCGCCATCCAGCGGCCCCGGTTGTTGTGCGAACAACCCGTCGTACCAGGTCTCCAGAAACACCGAATCCGAGCGCTCGCCTGGCATGAAGCCCCAGATCTCATCTGCGGTGAAACTCAGCACGGGTGCCATCCAGCGCACCATCGCCTCGACGATATGGAACATCGCGGTCTGGCAGGAGCGTCGAGGCAGGCTATCGATCTGGGTCGTGTACTGCCTGTCTTTGATCACGTCGAGATAAAAGCCCCCCATATCCGCGACGCAGAAGTTGAGCAGCTTCTGGTAGATCAGGTGAAAATTGTACTCATCGTAGGCCTGTGTGATTTCCCGCTGCAGTTCATGCGCGCGTCCGACCGCCCACTGGTCAAGCGCAATCATGTCGGCCACCGCCACTCTGTCGCGAGCCGGGTCGAATCCTTCCAGGTTGGCGAGCAGGAAGCGCGTGGTATTGCGGATGCGGCGATACGCATCGGCGGTACGCTTGAGGATCTCGTCCGACACCGACATCTCTGCACGATAATCGGTCGCCGCAACCCACAATCGGATGATGTCGGCACCGAGCGTCTTCATCACCGTCTGTGGTGCAACCACGTTGCCCAGTGACTTGGACATCTTCTTGCCTTCGGCATCCACCGTGAAGCCGTGCGTCAACACGCCCTTGTAGGGTGCGCGCCCGCTCATGGCCACCGAGGTCAACAGCGACGACTGGAACCAGCCGCGGTGCTGATCCGATCCTTCGAGATACAGGTCGGCCGGCAGAACCAATTCATCGCGCGGTTCGAGCACGCAGGCGTGAGTCACGCCGGAGTCGAACCAGACATCAAGGGTGTCCGGTACCTTGTCGTAATTGGCCGCGTCAGCACCGAGCAGGTCGCCTGGCTCAAGGTCGAACCAGGCCTGGATACCCTCTTTTTCGACGCGCTGTGCCACTTGCTCCACCAGTCCGGCAGTATCAGGGTGCAGCTCGCCAGACTCCTTGTGCACGAAGAAGGTGATTGGCACGCCCCAGGTTCGCTGGCGCGATACACACCAGTCCGGTCGGTTCTCCACCATGCCCTCGATGCGTGCCTTACCCCAGTCTGGCGTCCACACCACTTTTTGGATCTCGGCCATGGCGGTTTCACGCAGGCCTTTCCGTTCCATCGAGATGAACCACTGCGGCGTGGCGCGGAAGATGATCGGCGACTTGTGACGCCAGCAGACGGGGTAGCTGTGATTGAAGCGCGACACCTTGAGGAGGGCACCGTGCTCGACCAGCACGTCGATCACGTGTTCGTTGGCCTTGAACACGTGCTCGCCCTCGAACAAAGGCGTACCGGGCAGGAAGCAGCCATTGCCACCCACCGGATTGTCGACCGGCAGACCGTAGCGCTGACCGACGATGTAGTCTTCCAGGCCGTGCCCTGGTGCCGTGTGCACCGCGCCGGTGCCGGCCTCCAGGGTGACGTGATCGCCCAGCACGATGGGGACCTGGCGATGATAGAAGGGATGCTGCAGCAGTTGACGTTCAAACACTGCGCCCGCGGCGCGCCCGACCACCTGATAATCGTCGATGTTCCAGCGCGGCATGCTTTGCTCGAGCATTCCCTCGGCCAGCATCAGGCGTCGGTCACCGGCCTCGACCAGGACGTAGTCCAGATGAGGATTGAGCGCCACGCCCTGGTTGGCGGGCAGGGTCCAGGGCGTGGTGGTCCAGATCACGACTGCGATCTCTCCGCTGCCCGGCCCCTCGGCTGTCGGGGTGAAGCCTGCCTCGAACGCGGCCTGATCGACGGCCACGAAACGCACGTCAATGGCGAAGGACTCCTTGTCCTGGTACTCAACCTCGGCCTCGGCCAGCGCCGAACCGCAATCGGTACACCAGTGAACAGGCTTGGACCCCTTGCTGATATGGCCCTGCTCGGCGATCCGCCCAAGCGACCGGATGATATCGGCCTCCTGGGAAAAGTCCATGGTCAGATACGGATTGTCCCAGTCACCCAGAACGCCCAGGCGCTTGAAGTCGGCCCGCTGTTTGTCGACCTGGATCATGGCGTAGTCACGACAGGCCTGGCGGAATTCGCCAGCGCTCACCTTGCGACCGGGTTTGCCGACCTTCTTCTCTACCTGCAGTTCGATCGGCAGGCCGTGACAGTCCCAGCCGGGCACATAGGGGGCATCAAAACCGGCCAAGGTCCGGCTCTTGACGATAATATCCTTGAGCACCTTGTTTACCGCATGGCCGATATGGATCTCACCGTTGGCGTAAGGAGGCCCGTCATGCAGCACGAACTTTTCGCGCCCGGCACAGGCCGCACGGATCTTGCGATACAGATCTTCGGCCTCCCAGCGTTTCAGCATTTCCGGCTCACGATTGGCCAGATTGGCCTTCATCGGAAACCTGGTCTTGGGAAGATTCAGCGTGTCCTTGTAATTATTGCTCACGGACTCAGACTCAGTAAGAAAGAAGAATTTGGTTCGACCGTAAAGAAACACCTTCCACAGGCGTTCTAACCGGACTTACGTTGTACCAGCGCGGCCAGACGATGAATCTCGCGTGCCCGCTCTGCATCCCGCCCGATCTGTTCGCGCAGCGCGTCAAATGACTCGAACTTGCGCTCTTCACGAATGTGTTCAACGAAATCGACCTCGACATGCCGACCGTACACCTCGCCGGCGAAATCGAACAGGTGGATCTCGAGCAGAAAACGGTCATCACCCTTCAGGGTGGGACGATTGCCGATGTTGGCGACGCCCGGCATCGGCTCATCCGCCAGCCCGAGCACCTGTACTGCAAATACGCCGCGCAGTGGCGTCGATCGCCGCAGCAGGGCCACATTCATCGTCGGAAAGCCTATTGTGCGGCCGCGTTTATGGCCGTGTGCCACACGCCCGCAGATACGGTAACGGCGTCCCAGGCAGCGCTCTGCATGCGCGAGGTCACCCTGCTGCAGCGCCTCGCGGATTCGCGTGCTGCTGACGCGGCAGCCCTGTTCGGCGACCGTCGCCAGACTCTCGACGCCAAAACCATGTTCCCCGCCCATCGCGCGCAACAATCCGAAATCACCGGCGCGCTTTTTGCCAAAACGGAAATCATCGCCGACATAAAGGTGCCTGATGGCAAGTTTTTCAACCAGTGTCTGGCGCACGAAATCTTGCGCATCGACATTGGCAAAACGGGTATCGAACCTGATCAGCAGGACCCGATCGACGCCACAGCTGTCGATCGCCTCCAGTTTTTCGCGCAGGCGCGTCAGCCTTGCAGGGGCCTGATCGGGGCGGAAAAACTCCAACGGCTGCGGCTCGAACGTAATAACCAGCGAGGGCAGACCGGCGGCGCGGGCACGCGCGGTCAGTGCATCGAGCACGGCCCGGTGCCCAAGGTGCACACCATCGAAATTGCCGATGGTCGCAACACAGTCGCGGTGGGCGGCGCGCAGGTTGTGCAATCCGCGGATCAGTAGCACCGATTTCGCCAGTCAGTGAAGGTAAGCGCGCGATTATATAGACATGGTCGACGAGGAACCTAATCGGCTGACCGGCACCGCCGGCTAGGGGGCGAAAAAAGAAATACCCGACAACAGTCCGTGTTGTCGGGTATTACCACTCGGACCTGGTGCCGATCCATCCTG
>Ga0316201_10002517_pt1 | contig 13073 bp, 12 predicted proteins | sample CS6wburrow_MG_FD_204516 | JGI IMG/M metagenome (GOLD analysis project Ga0316201, IMG submission 204516) | Coastal sediment microbial communities from Delaware Bay, Delaware, United States - CS-6 worm burrow | ecosystem: Environmental > Aquatic > Marine > Coastal > Sediment | place: USA... | reverse complement strand
TTGCTCAGCAGCTCGAGTTGTCCGGAATCGGTGTCCAGGTTCTGGTTGCTGATGATCGTCAGGATAGGCATTGGTGGTCAGCCTAGCGGCAGTAGCGGTCGATATCCGCCTGGGTTTGTTCCTTGCGGGTTTCGCGTTCCTCGTCGGTCATGAAACGGCTGCCGCCGTCGGTCGACCTGAGACGGATGCGCTGACTATTGTTGAGCACATTCAGGTCTTTACGCGCCTGCTCGCAGAATTCTGCAGCCTGGTCGGGGGTGGGCTGCGGTATATTGCTGTCGGGTTGCGCCTGTTCCGGGTCTGGAGTGTCAGCTTCAGCCTGGGTCGGGTTTTCATTGCGCAGCCGGGGTAGCGGGGGGCCGGGGTTGGTAGGCGGCCGGCTGATACGCACCGATTCGGTGTTGACCTGGGTGGGTGGGCTGTCTCCGTAGTGGACCTGACCGCTTTCGTCGATCCACTTTTGAATGCCCGCGGCGTTCAGGCTGGAAGCGAACAGCAGCAAAGGCAGTAGTAGACGCAGCATTCGGAAACCCTCTCTGGTAAGCCGTTTGGTTTTGAACCCGGTTATTAACCTTGCATTTTACGAATGATTCTAGATGTTGTCAGCAAGAAGTTGAAAAACATAGTGAATTATTATCTAATATAATATTAGTAATTGCTAATATATCGCTTATTGTCTATATTTGATAAATCAGATTTTACCCGGATCAAGGATCATGAAGCTTAGCCATCGATTTGCTGTAATGACGCTGTTTGTGGTGTTCAATCACTGGATGCCGTTGCATGCCCAGGAGGTTGAGGCCGAAGTTGCCCTGCTCAAGGAAGTGTCCACCACCTACATGCTGGAAGGGCTGGTGGAGGCCGAACTGCAAACCACCATCTCGGCGCGCACCGCCGGCGTGGTCAAGCAGGTGTTTTATGATGTCAACGACCTGGTCAACAAAGGCGAGGTGGTTGTATTGATCGATGACAAGCAGCAACAGGCCGGCCTGCGCCAGGCCGCGGCGGCGCGTAGCGAGGCGCAGGCGCGCCTGCAGGAAGCGCAATCCGAGTACGACCGGATCAAGGAAGTTTACCAGCAGAAGGTCGTATCCAAGGCTGATTTCGACAAGGTCAACGCAGCGCTACAGTCCGCCAGGGCCCGCTTTGAGTCTTCCAGCGCGGCGTTCAGCAAGGCCGAGGAACAACTCGAGTATACCCGGGTACGGGCGCCGTTCAGCGGTATCATGACCGCGCGCCTGGTCGAGCAGGGCGAAGCGGTGAATGTCGGTTCTCAACTGGTCACCGGATTGTCACTCGAGCGTATGCGCGTGATCACCCAGGTACCGCAGAGCATCATCGTTGAGGTGCGCAATCATCGGCGGGCCATCGTGGTCACCAACAACAGCGAAATCGTTTCCAACGACATGACCTTTTTTCCGTTCGCTGACCCGGGTTCGCACAGTTTCGCGCTACGCGTGCGCCTGCCGCAAAGCGAAAGCGAGCTGTTTCCGGGTATGCACGTCAAGGTCGCGATGGAGGTGGGTCGCGAACAGAAAACGGTGATTCCGTTTAACTCGGTCGCATTTCGTGGCGAGGTCACCGGTGTCTACGTGTTGCAGGATGACAAGCTGCGCTTTCGTCATGTGCGGCTTGGCCGGCGGCTGGACAACAACGAGGTGGTCGTGGTGGCCGGCGTGGTTCCCGGTGAGTTGGTGGTGACCGACCCGGTGGCCGCCGCGATCCGGATCAAGTCGGATGCGGAGCGTTAAGCGCCATGACTGATTCGAAAAAGCAGGCTGGTGCAGACCAGCCCCTTGGCTTCTCCGGGGCGATTGCCAGGAAGTTCCTACGTTCCGAGATCACCCCGTTGCTCGCGCTGGTGGGTATCCTGCTGGGCATTTTCGCCGTGCTGGTGACGCCCAAGGAGGAAGAGCCGCAAATCAACGTAACCTTCGCCAACGTGTTCATCCCGTTTCCCGGGGCGACCGTCGGCGAGGTCGAGCAGTTGGTCAGCGCACCCGCCGAGCAGGTGTTGTCGGAAATCTCGGGGATCGACCACGTATTCTCGATTTCGCGTCCCGGTATGTCGATCCTGACCATCCAGTACGAGGTGGGCGAAGACCGTACTGACGCCATCGTCCGCCTGTACAGCAAAGTTTTTTCCAACCGTGACTGGCTGCCGGCCAACCTGGGTGTGGGCGAACCCATCATCAAACCCAAGGGCATCGACGACGTACCGATCGTGACTGCGACTCTGTGGAGCGAGGAACAAAGTCGTGGCGCCTACGACCTGTTGCGCGTGGCGCACGCGATCGAGGCCGAACTCAAGCGTGTCCCGGGAACCCGCGATATCTACACCATTGGCGGCGCCAACCGCGTGGTCCAGGTACGGCTCGACCCGCAAAAAGTATCCGGCTACAACCTCGACCTGGAGCGTATCCGCAACGCGCTGATGGCGGGTAACCGTTCGCAAACTGCGGGTTCGCTGGTGCGTGACAACCTCGAGGTTCCGGTGCAGGCCGGCGTGTTTATGACCAGCGGTGAGGAAGTGCGCACCCTGGTGGTCGGCGTACACCAGGGTCGTCCGGTTTACCTCAACGATGTCGCCGAAGTGATCGATGGTCCGGCGGAGCCGGATACCTACGTCTGGTACGGCACCGGTCCTTCCGCCACCGAGGTTGGTCTGACCGGGCTGGGCGATATCCGTCCGGCGGTGACCATTGCGATCGCCAAGAAGCCGGGCACCAACGCGGTCGAAATCGCCAACCGCGTGATCAAGCGCTTTGACCAGTTGCAGGGCACGTTTATCCCGGAGGGCGTTAACATCGCGATTACCCGTAACTATGGTGAAACCGCCGACGCCAAGGCGAGTACCTTGATTTTGAAACTGGTGTTCGCCACCACGGTGGTGATCATCCTGGTGGCGGTTGCGTTGGGTCTGCGCGAGGCGTTGATCGTCGGCGTGGCGATCGCGATCACGCTGCTGATCACCCTGTTCGCTTCCTGGGCCTGGGGATTCACCCTCAACCGGGTTTCCCTGTTTGCGCTGATCTTCTCGATCGGCATCCTGGTGGACGATGCGATTGTGGTGGTCGAGAACATCCACCGGCACATGACGCTGGGCAAGCGCGGACTGCTCGAATCGATCCCAGTGGCGGTCGACGAGGTCGGCGGCCCGACTATCCTGGCGACCTTCACGGTTATTGCCGCGCTGTTGCCGATGGCGTTTGTCAGCGGACTGATGGGACCGTACATGAGCCCGATACCGATCAACGCCAGCATGGGGATGGTCATTTCACTATTGATCGCGTTTATCGTGACTCCGTGGCTGAGCTACAAGGTGCTGGCGTCGCGCGAGCACGAGATGCATCACGACGCCGGTGACGATGTCAGTTCGGGCGGACTGTACCGCTTTTTCGACCGGGTCATGCGGCCGTTCGTCAGCGGTGACCGGCAATGGCGCAATTTCATCCTGCTCAACCTGGTCGTGGTGGTCCTGATCGTGCTGTCGGTCTCGCTGGTCGGGATGAACCGGGTGGTACTCAAGATGTTGCCGTTTGACAACAAGTCGGAGTTCCAGGTCATCGTCGACATGCCCGAGGGTACCGCTCTCGAGCACACCGCGCGGGTGGTCAACGAACTCGGCGACTATATCTCGAATATTCCCGAGGTGATCGATTTCCAGGCTTACGTCGGCGCCGCGGCGCCGATCAACTTCAACGGCCTGGTCCGCCAGTATTACCTGCGAGAGGGCGGTAACGTTGGCGATATCCAGGTCAACCTGGTCGACAAGTCACAGCGCGAGCGCAGCAGCCACGAAATCGCGCGGTCGATTCGCGACGACCTGCAGCGCATCGGCCGGCAGTTTGACGCCAACGTCAAGATGGCCGAGGTGCCGCCCGGACCGCCGGTTCAGGCGCCGCTGGTGGCCGAAATCTACGGTCTGGACTACAACGGCCAGATTGAGGCGGCGAAGTCGATCAGGCCGTTCTTCGAGCAAACCGACGATATCGTCGACATCGACGACAGCGTCGAATTCGCGGCGGATCGCTACATCGTCAAGATCGACCGGCAAAAAGCCGCGGGCTACGGGATTTCCCAGCAACAGTTGGTAAAGACCCTGGCGACCGCGCTGGAGGGTGAAGACGTCGGCTTCATCCATGGCAATAACGTCAAGTTCGCAACACCGATCCGCCTCAAGCTGCCGGCGGAAAGCAAGGAGGATCTGTACGCGGCCCTGTCGATCAAGCTAAGTACCGCCAGTGGTGGCCTGATCGCGCTGTCCGAACTGGTCAGTGTCGAACAATCCAAAGTCGAGAACGTGATCTACCACAAGGACCTGTTACCCGTGGTATTCGTCACCGGTGATATGGCCGGAGATCTCGACAGCCCGCTGTACGGCATGTTCGATATCTCGGCCCAACTGGAAGACGCCCATCCCGAGCTGGACCAGTATTTCATCCTGCAACCGGAAAACCCGTACCAGTTCACCATCAAGTGGGACGGCGAGTGGCAGGTTACCTACGAAACCTTCCGCGACATGGGCATCGCCTATTCTATCGGCCTGGTGATGATCTACCTGCTGGTGGTCGCCCAGTTCAAGTCCTACGTCGTGCCTCTGGTGATCATGGCGCCGATTCCGCTGACCATTATCGGTGTGATGCCCGGGCATGATCTGCTCGACGCCAAATTCACCGCGACCTCGATGATCGGCATGATCGCGCTGGCCGGGATCATCGTACGTAACTCGATTCTGCTGGTGGACTTCATCAACGAACTGGTGGCCGACGGCATGGACTTCGCCGAGGCGGTGATCACTTCCGCCGCGGTGCGCGCCAAGCCGATCGTTCTGACCGGACTGGCGGCGATGCTGGGCGCGTTCTTCATCATCGATGACCCGATCTTCAAGGGGCTAGCAATCTCGTTGATTTTCGGTATTTTTGTCTCCACCGCGTTGACCCTGGTGATCATTCCGGTACTGTATTATCGGGTCAGGGTGGGCAAAGTCGCCGCCGGTGCGCAAGGCGTATAAAATGCTTCTAGAGATTCATAAAATTAATATATAATAGGGTCTCCTTATGTAGATTCGGCAGCGATGAGCGACAGACGATTAAAAGTGTTTCATGCAGTGGCTAAACTGCTGAGTTTCACCAAGGCGGCTGAAGCTTTGCACATGACTCAGCCGGCGGTTACTTTCCAGGTGCGCCAGCTAGAGGAGTATTTCAATACCCGCCTGTTCGATCGCACCCACAACAAGGTCAACCTGACGCCGGCCGGCAGCAAGGTCTACGAATTTTCCGACCGAATTTTCGACCTCTACGACGAAATGGAGAATTCGGTGCGTGAACTAACCGGCGAGATTTCCGGCGCCCTGACCATCGGCGCCAGTACAACCATCGCCGAGTACATGCTGCCGACGTTGCTCGGCGACTTCAAAGCCAAGTATCCCGACATCAACATCCGCCTCAAGGTATCGAATTCCGAAGGCATCGTACAGATGGTCGAGCATAACGTGATCGACCTTGGCGTGGTCGAGGCGTCGGTGGCCAATAAGAATCTGATCGTCGAGGAGTGCCACGATGACCAACTGGTGGTAGTGGCACCGCCGGGTCACGAATTGTTCAAGCACGACAAGCTCAAGGCAGACGAGTTGAAGTCCTACCCGTTTATCTGTCGTGAAGAAGGCTCCGGTACCCGTGAAGTCATCATGGAATACTTGCAGGAAAACAAAATCAGCGCCACCGAGATGAATTTTTGCCTGGAGTTGGGTAGCCCCGAGGCGCTGAAAGGCGCGGTTGAGGCGGGTATGGGTATTTCCATCCTGTCGCGGTCGACCATTGCCAAGGAGCTCAAACTGAAAACCCTGCAGGAAGTCGAGTTGGATCCACCGCTGAGCCGGCCGTTTTCTTTCGTCCGCCAGCGCCAGAAATTCAGGGTCCGGGTGATGGAAGAACTGCTCGAATTCGCCCGCGGGTACTGCGAGCCGGATTCCTAGAAATTCCGTGTCGGATCCACGGCAACAATTGCTCGGGTTGTTCGATGCGCTGGACAGCGAAGCGCGACAAAGTCTGCTCGACTTTGCCGGTTACCTGAAGCACAAGCAGCCAGCGCAAGCGCAGCCGAAGGATGCGCCGAAACACCAGCCGCTGGAGCATCCCCGGCCGGCCGACGAAAACGTGGTCAACGCCATCAGGCGCCTGCGCGCCAGCTATTTCATGCTGGACGCCGACGGCCTGTTGAACGAAGCCTCGACCCTGATGGCGCAATTCATGATCCAGGGACGGTCCGCCAGCGACGTCATCGATGACCTCGAGCAACTGTTCGCCAGCCACTACCAGAAATACCTCGGATCATGATCGATATTTTCAAGCGCTGGTATCAACGCCACTTCGCCAACCCGCAGACCGTCATCCTGGCTCTGATACTGATCTTCGGCAGCCTGCTGGTGATCGTCATGAGCAAGCATCTGATGCCGATTCTGGTCAGCGTGGTGATTGCGTACCTGTTCGAAGGTTCGGTGCAGAAGCTGGGCAGGATCGGCGTCAACCGCACGATCTCGGCGAGCCTGATGACGGCGCTGTTTTTGACCATGATCCTGCTGTTGTTCCTGGTTTTGCTGCCCTTGCTTTCGGCGCAAATCTCCGACCTGTTCCGCGAATTGCCGAGGATGATCGCGCAGGGCCAGTCGCTGCTTTCGCAGTTGCCACAGCAGTACCCAGACTATGTTTCGGACCAGCAGATCCAGGAAATGCTCGGCATCATCCGTACCGAGCTGACCAACATGGGACAACAACTGGTGAGCCTGTCGCTGTCGTCGGTGGTCGGCGTAATCACCTTTTTCGTTTACCTGATACTGCTGCCGCTGATGGTGTTTTTCTTTCTCAAGGACAAGCATCTGATCCTGTACTGGATGAGCCGATTTCTACCCGAGGACCGACAACTGGCAAGCGATGTTTGGACCGAGCTGAATCTGAAGATCGCGAGCTACGTGCGCGGTAAGTTCATGGAGGTTGCGATTATCTGGATCGCCACCTATATCGGATTCGCGCTGATGGGGCTGAATTACGCGATGCTGCTCAGCCTGCTGGTCGGCCTGTCGGTAATCATTCCCTACGTCGGGGCCACGGTGGTGACGATACCCGTGATGCTGATCGCGTTCTTCCAGTTTGGTACCGAGGCGATGTTTGGCTACGTCATGCTGTATTACGCCATCGTCCAGTTTCTCGACGGCAACCTGCTGGTGCCGCTGCTGTTCTCCGAGGTGGTCAACCTGCACCCGGTGGCAATCATCGTCGCGGTGGTATTCTTTGGCAGTCTGTGGGGCATCTGGGGCGTGTTCTTCGCGATCCCGCTGGCCACGCTGGTGCAGGCGGTGATCAACGTCTGGCCCAGCCGGACGCGGCGCAGACCGTTGCCGCCTGCAGAAGCCGAAGCCGAAGCCGAAGCGAAGTAACCCTGTAAACCGATCAGCCAGCGAGCTGTTGCGTGGCGGCGAGCACTTCCTCGGCGTGTCCCTTGACCTTGACCCCACGCCATTCGCGCACCAGACGGCCCTCACCGTCGATCAGGAAGGTACTGCGCTCCACGCCCAGGTACTCCTTGCCGTAGAGTTTTTTCAGTTTGATCACGTCGAATTGCCGGCACAGGCTCTCGTCCTCGTCCGACAACAGGTCAAAGGCGAACGATTGCTTGGCCTTGAAGTTCTCGTGGCGGCGAATACTGTCGCGTGAAACCCCGAGGATCGACGTGTTGGTGCTGTCGAACTGCTCGATCAGCTGAGTGAAATCGCGTCCCTCGGTGGTACAGCCGGGAGTGCTGTCCTTGGGGTAGAAATAGAGCACCAGGTTGCGTCCGGCGAAATCGCCCAGGCTGATCTGTTGGTCGCCGGTCGACGGGCGCGTGAAGTTATCGATTTTCTGTCCGATGGTTGGGGTGCTCATGCAAACTCCTAGGGTTAAGCCGTGGGCTTTATTTGCCGACTTTGCTTGTTTATACAGGGCAGTCTTTATACCATAGCCGACCTGTTTTTTTTAACCCGTTGCGGGAAGTCCGGCATGTTCAAAGGAAGTCTGGTGGCCCTGGTCACCCCAATGCTCGAAGATGAGGCAATCGACTACGATTCGCTGCAAAAACTGATCAACTTTCACGTTGAGCAAGGCAGCCACGGGCTGGTCATCGCCGGTACCACGGGTGAGTCGGCCACACTCGATTTCGACGAGCATTGCGAGTTCCTGTCGCTGGCGCGTGAAATGATCGCCGGGCGTGTACCAATGATTGCCGGAACCGGCGCCAACTCGACCGCCGAGGCGGTGCACCTGACGCGTTGTGCGTTGCGCGCCAAGGCAGACGCGGCATTGCTGGTGACCCCTTACTACAACAAGCCGTCGCAACAGGGACTGTACCTGCACTACAAGCTGATCGCCGAGAGCGTCGATATCCCACAGCTGTTGTACAACGTTCCTGGCAGGACTGCCTGCGATATGCAGCCCGAGACCGTCGAGCGTCTGTCCCGGATCGGCAATATCATCGGCATCAAGGAAGCGACCGGAGACCTGCAGAGACTGCAGGATATCCGGCAACGAGTCGATCAAAGCTTCAACCTGCTCAGTGGTGACGATTCGACCACCCGCGAATTCATCCTGCAGGGCGGTCATGGCACGATCTCGGTGACCGCCAACGTCGCTCCGCGCAAGATGGCGGCGATGTGCCTGGCGGCGCTCGACGGCAACGCCGAACTGGCGGCGCAGATAGACGCCGAACTCGCCGGCCTGCATTGCGCATTGTTCGTCGAGGCTAACCCGATACCGGTCAAATGGGCCACCACCCAGATGGGGATGAACGGTCCTACCCTGCGCTTGCCAATGACCCCACTGGAAGCTCAGAACCATGCCGCGGTGCGTTCGGCAATGACGGCGGCGGGTGTATTATGAGCCTGAAACCATTGGTATTCCTGATCGTCAGCGTTGTGCTTTCCGCTTGCGCCTCGAATAGCGAGCAAAAGCTGAGCTACCGCAGCAGCGAGATTACCCCGACGCTCGAAATCCCACCCGACCTGACGCGGTTGAACGCAGACGATAATCTCGATTTGCCCGGATCGTCGGTTGGCCGCCCCGAGAATACCGGACGCTACGTTGAAACCGGTTCCCTCAATGTTGAGGTTCGTACGCTGCCGCGGATCGAAGGATTACGTATCGACGGCCAGGGGGATATGCACTGGTTGGTGGTGCCACAAACCGCCGAACGCTTGTACCCCTTGATGAGAACTTTCTGGGCCGAGCAGGGTTTTCGACTGGCCAAGGATGAACCGGCGGTTGGCATCATGCAAACCGAATGGCTGAACTTGCGTTCGGGCTCGGATTCGTTCTGGGGGTCGTTGCTGTCGAGCCTGGCGGCGGCGGAATCGCGCGATCAGTACCGTACCCGTCTTGAGCGTGCCGCCGACGGTGCGGAAACCCATGTCTACCTGGCGCACCGTGGACAGGAACTGGTGATCGATGATGCCGACGATACGACGCGTTTTTCGGCAGGCCGACAGGGTTGGCAAATGGTCGACGCGGACCCGGCAAAAGAATATGAAATGCTGTCGCGCATGATGCTGTTCCTCGGCCTGCAGCAGGAACAGGTGCAGATCGAAATGCAAAAGATCGGGCTGTTTGCGTCACGCGCGCGAATCCAGCACGACGAGGAGGACGACAAGACATTTCTGCTGGTGTCGCAAGGATTCCAGCAGACCTGGAATCGGCTGATTCATCAGCTGGACCGGCGCAGCATCGAAAAGGTCAGCACCACGCGCGAGGACAACAGCGGAAGCATCGGTGTTAACGCGGCCGACCTGATGGCGGGTTCGCAGGACAGTGCCGCGAACGACATCGTGCTGGTTACCCTCGTGGGTAGCCGAAACGCCAACCAGACTCAGCTGGATATTCGAGACCAGCAGGGGCTGCTGGTGCAGACCGATGCATCCCGCGCCGTTCTGCAGGAACTCTTCCGCTTGCTCAAATAATCGTTGCTGATGTGGATTGCCTCGCTGGGCAGCGGCAGTCGCGGGAATGCGACGCTGGTCAGAAATGCACACAGTTGTGTGCTCATCGATTGCGGTTTTTCGCTCAAGCAGTTCGAACAGCGCCTGGATCGGTTAAAGATCGATCCCGCGGCAATAGACGCGCTGCTGGTCACCCATGAGCATAGCGACCATGGTCAGGGGGTGGCCCGGGTTGCCCAAAGGTACTCGATCTCGTTGTGGATGACTGTAGGCACCGCGCGGTCGTTACAGATTAAGGATTTCCAGGCTTTGACCGGTGGTCAGCGACTGTGCATCGGCGATCTCGAAATCGAGGTGATAACCGTACCGCATGACGCCGCCGAGCCGGTTCAGTTCGTGATTACCGAGTTGGCAACGGGGTGCCGTCTTGGCATCCTGACCGATAGTGGCCACATCACGCCGCACATGATCGAGCTGTATTCCGGTCTGGACGGGCTGTTGCTCGAGTTCAACTATGATCCGCAAATGCTGCACTTGGGGCCTTATCCGGAATCGCTCAAGCGCCGCGTTGGCGGGCCGCGAGGGCACCTTTCGAACCAGCAGTCGGTGGACTTTTTACAGCAGGTTGGCGCCGGGCGGCTCGACTGCCTGATTGCCGCGCATATCTCGCGGAAAAACAACCAGCCCCACCTGGTACAACGGTTGATCGAGCAGTTGCCGGCGCATCAGCAGGCGGACAAGACCCTGCTGGCGTGCCAGGACCAGGGTTTTGAATGGGTCGAAATATTGACACCAGGATCATGAAGTCAGTCATCACTATCGTATTTTTTCTGGGCTTTTGTTCGCCGGTGTTGGGTGAAGTCGAAGAGGTTCGCCTGCTGCAGGAATGGGGCATGCGCTGGAGCAGTGACGGTAAGCTGGAACTCACCGCGCCGGTGCAGGCCAGTCAGCACCAGGAGTGGGCGCCGGAAGTATCCGCCACCAGCGAACCGGGGAAACAGCCGTTGCCTGCGATCCAGCCCATCGTCATTCGGCCCAATTGAGCCCCTTCGGCAAGCACTGATCATCGACTCCTGCCATGTGGGCTAATCAATTGAAAGGCTCTGTTCTAAGCCTGCTGTTCATCCTGCTCAACCTGGTTTACCTGGTCGTTGAACTGTCCTTCAACGCGCGCGTGCTGGACGTATCGGCGGCGGTTTCGCCAGACACCGATTTCGGTCAGCTCGAGGTTTACGGCAGGACCATCGCGGCCAGTGGAGCAACCATCCTGGCCTGGCGCCTGATACTGCCTTACGCCCGTAACATCAACTGGTCTCGCCTGGTGGTGCGAATGTTCCTGGTTGGTCTGGTGGTTTTCCCGACCATGTTTATCGGGCAGAAAAAGCTGGTCGACGACCTGGTCGACCTGTCATCGGCCGAGACCCGGCGCAGCGCCGAAATCCTCAGCCTGTTGAAGTATGGGATCGCCAGCGGGTTCGTCGAAATCGAAGAGCTGGCAATCGACGAGGTCGCGCTACAAACCGCCGAAGGCAAGATGTTCATCACCTTGTCCGGGCTGTTGGCGTACCACTCTACGCCGGTTCGCTCGGTGCTGGAAAACAAGCTGGAGCAAATGGCGGGTTATGCGATCACCACCCAACGGGGCACGGTTGCGCAGAACCTTTACCGCAACTACGACTACGCCCAGAAGCAGGTGCTGGCGGCTTTTACCGCCTACCAGCAGCTGGTCGACCAGCTCGAGTTGGCGCAGGATCAAACCCGCTACGAGGCACGCCGCCTGTACGAGCGTGCGATGAACCATGGCCTGTCGTTCTGGGTCCGCTACCGGCAAATGCTCGAGCGGCAGAGCGAGATCGAACAGGTCGCGCCGGCCGAAGTCGACGCTTTGCTCGGAGAATTGGGCTCAAGTCGCCAGTTTCTCGCCAGTTGCGTTTCCCGCGAGTGTATTGCCGACGGTCTTTCCCGGCTCGAGATAAGGCTGTCACAAATTACTGGTGAGTACAGCACGATCGATAAATGGTGCGACAATGTCGATGTCATGCCCGGGCAGCGAATAAACCTGCGCTGCATAGACAGCGGGCGCGAAATCGAGCAACTGGTGGTCGCGGCCAGGTACCGCCAACTGGCGCGCCTGGCCGGCATCGATCGGGTTTACGACAGTCGTGTTGCCTACCTAAAGAGTGCGGGATTTCGCCTCGCGGTACTGGCCTATCTGCGCGAGCACGGTATCCGGGTGGATGATGCCTGGACCTTTGACCGCCCCGGCCTGATCGTCGGCGACATCGAATCCCAGCTGAGCGCCGGGCTGTTGCAGGGTTACCATCGATCGGTCGAGAAGCAATTCGCTACACGTATCAAGCCGCGTACCGATCTGCAGGGTTTCAACCGGATGCCCGCGATGCAGGCCATCTACCACCGCGCACTGGGTGGCCGGGTCGACATCAAGCCGGCGCAAGCCGTGCCCTTCGGACTGGATCGACAGGCGTTTGAACAGAGCCTGATCGCGCCTGGTTTTGACCGCAGGTTCGAAGTGCTTTACGCGCGCCTGAATTCGGGTGCGCAATGGTACGCGGACGATGCGCCGTACGAAGAGTTCGGTAAGACCAGTCTACGCAACCTGGTGATTCCCGCGGTCGCGATTGCATTTTCGCTGGTGTTCGGCCTGCTCAACATGGTGTCATTAGTGCTCAGCCTGGTGTTCCTGCTGATCGAGGAAAACCGCCTGTTGCGCTGGCTTGGGGTGCTTGCATTGAGTGCTTGTATCGCCTACCTGCCGATGACCCCGTCTTACCAGATTTACCATCAACCCGCGTACCATGACTGGTACCGCGCCACCGAGGAGCAGTATGGCCGTGCAACCTTCCTGCTCGATTGGCTGGCGCGAGCCGAGCCTATGCTGTACCCGATGGCCAGTGTTCTGCGCACCCGCGTGCTGAATGGTTTTGAATTCGACTAGCCGATGTCTGGACTGCTGCTGATTGCTTTGCTGGCCGGGTTGCTGGCGGTTGGTTTTGGCTGGCGCCTGGTGGTGCTGCTGCGGCGGGGCCGGGTGGTTGCCAGCATCGCCTGGGGCAGCCAGGGGTTGCTGTGGTTTGCCGGGTTTGCGCTC